>JACCDY010211620.1_pt1 | contig 33139 bp, 27 predicted proteins | sample 7446391 | NCBI WGS metagenome assembly JACCDY01 (sample SAMN15323451, study PRJNA562643) | freshwater metagenome | isolation source: river surface water | place: USA:Blue River Watershed | collected 2017-08-18 | reverse complement strand
TTAACATGTCCCTTAATTAATACTGCTGAGCTATTTGGCACTAAAACAAAGTTAATTCCTAATCCTGATGCTGACCAATTCAAATCTGCCACATTGTAATTTACACTATCTTGATTGTGAAACCCAAAGGCACTAAACTTAGAACCGCCATTTCCATTGAAGGTAATTTTACCATATAAATCGGTGAAATTGAAGGGTAAACCATTCCCATCATTAATTCTAGGATACAATGATTTGGAGGTATAATCCAATAAACTATGTTTAGCGGAAAAAACATATGAACCAGAACCCGGTTTGCCATCTTTTGCTCGTTGTAATGGACCTTCTAAAATTAATTTCGCTAAAAATGGAGATGTGGAAACTTTACCACCAAATTTCACCCGGTCTCCATCTCTGTATGAAACGTCCATGATTGAAGAAATCCTTCCGCCATATTGAGCATCAAAACCACCGGTATATACATCTACATTTTTGATTAATTCTGTTTCAAAAATGGAGAAAAAACCAATGGAGTGAAACGGATTGTAAATCGTCATTCCGTCTAATATTGTTTTATTCTGAATGGGCGTACCTCCTCTTACGTACAATTGTCCGCCTTGGTCACCCGTTGTAACGACACCTGGAACAACACTTACAGAACCTATTAAATCACTTTCTGCAGTTGTATTTGGAATGGTTGAAAGCATTTTGGGATCGAGTTTAAACGTACCGGTTAACACTTCATTTTTCTTTTGTTTTTCTCCTGAATTTACAGTAAACTCTTCCAAGTTTTTCATGTTTCCGGCTTTTTTCATTTCAAATTTAAAATTCAAAATGCCTCTCGCTTCCACAATATCTATTGGATAAATGGTGTTGGAATATTGTTCACTTTCAATTTTTATAATCACTTTTCCACGGGGAACTTTAGGTATAGAGAAAAATCCATTTTCATCGGTATAGGCACCAGCAATTACAGAACTATCGGTTCCTCGTAATAATTTTACTTTTTGATTTAGAATTGCCTCTCCATTTGATTTCTCAATGATCGTTCCTCGAATGATAACATCTTGAGAATAGGAGTAATAGCTTAAAAACAATAGACAAAAAGAAATAAGAATAGCGTTTTTCATAGATTTTGCTTAGCGTTCCGAAATTACGATTTATTTAATTACCTCAAGTAATTTTTAGCAACATTAATAATTTACCAATAATAAAGTAGTATCAAAAGGTTGAGTAATTACTTCAATTACATTTGAATTTGTTGTTCCAATTACTTGATAATAAATGGAATATGGTGACAAGGCGTCATTTATACATGTGCGTGAGTAATAGGCTGTACCATACAAATCAATTTGATCTGCTGTACAGCATTCCGAACAATTTTCTTTTCCTGCAAATTTAATATATCGAAAATGGTCGGAAGATTGTACACTGTTATTTACGAATCTCAATTCAACCCATGATTTTGCTTTAGTTGAAAAATTACGAACATTTACAGCTGAAGGTGTCAAAGAGGAAAACTGAATATCCTCGTCAATATCAAAATAAAGCGGTTTTGAAACACGAATGATGTATTTTTCAATTTTTTCGCGTTGAAAGGTGAATTCATATTTACCATCACTTCCTAACACTTTGGTATCTACTAAAATTTCTTCTCCCGTAGCAATTGGAACTTTATAAAATTTTAAAGTGGCACCCGACAATCCTGTTGCAAACGTATCATCGGAAATCACTCCTGAAAGGGTGTAGCTGGCAACGCCTCTTTTACATCCACCTACTACACTTAACATAAGGAGCAACCATCCAAATACTAGTATTTTTCTAACCATTTTCGTTTGTTTTTCATTTAGATCTATCTTTCCAGATAGCATAATTCACATCATGTTGTGGCCTATTTTCCTCCTCCTGAATTAACGGTTCACACACTTTCATAGTTTCAAAACATTGCATAGGAAGCTTTTGGTATAAGGCTGTTCCTTCTGTTTTCCAAGCAATCATTTCATCACTTACTTCACGAATAATTTTAGCTGGATTTCCAACTACTAAACTTCTTTTTGGTATTATCATTTTTGCAGGTACAAAACATAATGCACCTATAATACTTTCAGCTCCGATTTCTACGTCATCCATGAGCACCGCATTCATACCAATTAATGAATTTTCTCCAATGGTTCCGCCATGTATGATTGCACCATGTCCCACATGAGCTCCTTTTTTTAAGCGAACGGTAGTGCCCGGAAACATATGAATTACGCAGTTTTCCTGAACGTTGCATCCATCTTCTATAATGATTCTGCCCCAATCCCCCCGAATTGCCGCACCTGGACCAATATAAACATTTTCACCAATGATAACATCTCCAATTACAGAAGCCTGTGGATGCACAAAAGAACTAGGTTTAATAACCGGAACAAAACCATTGAAAGAGTAAACTGCCATAAAACAAATTTAGTGTTTTATTTTATTCCTTTAGCAGAATTGTATTTACCTTTGATTATGACTTTGAACATGGAATCGTCTTGGAAAAACGAATTAGCAAATCAATTTTCTATGCCTTATTTTTTAAAGTTAATCGATTTTTTAGAAGAAGAGAAAAAGAAGAATTCATCGATCATTTTCCCACAGGAAGAGGACATTTTTGCCGCATTCTCCGCCTGTCCTTTTGACCAAGTTAAAGTTGTCATTTTGGGTCAAGACCCCTACCCGACTCGCGGTCATGCACATGGCTTGTGTTTTTCGGTTCGTGAAAATGTTTCTCCTATTCCAAAAAGCCTGACCAATATTTTCAAGGAATTACAAGCCGATTTAAATATTCCATTTCCTGAAAATGGAAACTTAATGCGTTGGGCAGAGCAAGGTGTTTTGTTATTAAACTCAACGTTAACTGTGCTAGAAGGAAAACCGGAAAGTCATGCCAATAAAGGGTGGGAAATTTTTACTGATGCCGTAATTTCAGTTTTAGCGACTAAAAAGAAATCCATCGTATATCTGCTGTGGGGAGCAAAAGCTCAGCAAAAAGCTATTCAAGTTGATAGAAATCAAAACTTTGTATTATGTGCCCCTCACCCATCTCCCTTGTCTGCACATAGAGGTTTTTTTGGGTCTGCTCCTTTTAGTAAAACCAATGAATATTTAAATTCAATGGGCAGTATGGAGATTCAGTGGTAATGTTATTTATCCTGATTTATCATAGAAACAAATAAAACGGCATCGTACGCGAAGTGAGCTGCAATGGCGAACCACAAGCCGAACGTTACAAATCCATAAGAAAGTAAAATGATGAATGGTAATACAATTAACCCATACAAGGAGTATCGCCAATTCCATGGATTTAAATACCCATGAATGGCAACAAAAATGATTGAAGTCAGAGGTACTCCCAAGTAAAATTGAATGCCTGATCGAAAAAGTAATTCTTCACCAAATCCAGCACAAAAAGACAAAAACAAGGCATCTCCAACATTCAACTTCATAGATCGAACCAGTTCCTCAATTCGATTGGGGAGTTTTTCGAATACGGGAGCCTTCAATAATACCAAAGCTAAGATGCCGTAAGCAAACCCAAATTCTAACCCTAGTCCAACTGTTAAGAAATTTGCATTCTCCCATTGCATGAGCGACATAACGGAAATATTCTCTTTCCATCCAAGAAATAACAATGTAGGAATAGGAAATAAGACAAGGGTAACGAACCCTAATAACAACATTCGATTGCGCATAAAACGGAGAGTTAGTGCATGTGCTGTTTTTCCCAAAATTCATTGAGTAAAACCACAAATCTACGCGCCATAGTGTTCGTGTATTTTTTTGTTCTAAAACCACCAACCCATTTTACACCTTTAATGGCATTTGTTAAAAACAATTCATCCGCCGAAAGCATGTTTTGAGGTAGAATAGGACATTCATACACCTTAATGTTATTTGCTAATGCCAAATTTATAATTTGCATGCGCATCGTACCGGCAATACAGCCATCTTCAATACTTGGTGTATAAAGCACTCCGTTGTGTACAACAAATAAATTGCTATTGGATGTTTCAAGGACTTGACCTCGATCGTTAGTCATAAACACATCGTCCAACCCTTTTTCTTCCGCTGTTAGCGAGGCCATGATGTATTTTAACCCATTTTTAGTTTTGAATTTGGAAAGCATTGTTTTCTCCAATTTCAATTCAAGGTAAATATCCATTTCCAGTCCTTTACCATTCAATTCGAAGTAGTTGGTTAGTTCCGGAACGATATCAATATAAAAATGTGCGTCATTACTTGTTGGTAAATACGCTCCGCCTGGTGCACGATCGAAGGAAATGCGGCATTTTGCCCCCTCTTTGATCATTGATTTTTGAATGAGTTCGTTAATTTTTTGTTCAAAAAAAGCAACAGTCCATTCCGGGTTCACAACCATCTTCAATGCTTTAGCGCCTTCAGTAAGCCGAACCCAATGATTTTCCAAATTTGTGATTTTGCCGTTGATAATTCGAATACTTTCAAATACTCCATCCCCATAAAGATGTCCACGATTCCCAAAATTGATGGTCGGTAAATTATTAGGAGTTACTTGACCATTGTTATTTACATACAACACAGACATAATCAATTAAAAATCAAATTAATAAATTCTTGAGCCTTTTCAGGTTCGATTAGAATAACGTAAAAAATTCCAAACAAAGCTCCTCCTATGTGAGCGTCATGGGCAATATTACCTTTTCCTTTGCGTAAAGCAAAATATTCAAATGCCAAATACAAAGGACCGAAAATGTATGCTGGAATAGGAATCGGTAAAAATAAAAGTGCCAATTTCATCGTTGGATTCCAAATAATTGCGGCAAACACGATTGCAGAAACAGCCCCGGAAGCTCCTAACGAGGTGTAATTTGGATTTTCGTGGTTTCTCATGTAGGGAAATAACGAGGCGAAAATTCCACCAACGAAATACAAAATTGAAAAATGAATCATCCCGCCTACCTCACCAAACGAATTGTAAAAGGAATATACTAATAGTTGACCTAAAAAATAAAGTGAAAACATATTAAAAATAAGGTGAGCCCAATCTGCATGAATAAACATATGACTGACCATGCGGTATAGTTCATTATTGTGTTTCACTCGATACGGATAAAAGAGCGATTTGGAGAGGAATTCCTGATTTTGGAAAGCCGCTGCGGAGATCAAAACCGTTGCGGCAATAATAAGATATAGTACAGAAAACATCTAAAAGTATAGTTTTTTCGAAATTACTGAATTTTACTGCATTCTACTTACATTTGCAAAAAACATTTGTATGATTATTTCTCCCTCTCTTCTTTCTTGTGATTTTGCAAACATTCAACGTGACGTAGAAATGTTAAATAACTCATCTGCTGATTGGTTACACATTGATGTGATGGACGGTGTTTTTGTACCCAATATTTCTTTTGGACTACCCGTTATTGAGGCGATGAATCGACATGCTAAAAAACCGCTGGATGTTCATTTAATGATTGTAAATCCAGATCAATATGTGGCAGATTTTAAAAAAGTGGGAGCCGATTACCTCACCGTACATTATGAGGCATGCACGCATTTACATAGAACGATTCAATTGATTCATCAACACGAGATGAAAGCTGGAGTAGCTTTGAATCCACACACACCGGTTGAAGTATTATCAGAAATTATTTGTGATCTCGATTTGGTTCTGATCATGTCAGTAAATCCTGGATTTGGTGGACAAAAATTTATTCCGCAAGCTGTGGACAAAGTGAGAAAACTCAAAAAAATGATTCAAGAAAGTGGATCTTCTGCCTTAATCGAAATTGATGGAGGTGTAAATTTAGAAACAGGAAAACTACTTGCTGATGCTGGAGCTGATGCCTTAGTAGCCGGAAGTTTTGTTTTTAACTCAGTCGACCCAAGCAAATCTATTGCTGATTTGAAAGGGTTGAACTAATTTTTAAAAGTCATCCAGCTTCTCAAGTTCTCGGGAGGGTGTTTTTAAAATTACTTAACATTAACTTGATTAAAAAGAGTTAATTTTACTCTTAGTTGATTTGCCACTAAGATAAAATGATACCTGAGCGAAACAATTTGAATGAATCATTTTATTTCTATCAGATCTTCCAAAAAAAATTCTTTGTATAAAGTATAGGTTGAACTGAGATAAAACGAATGACTCCAACTGAGAATTAGAAAGTAGTGAGCGTTAATTTAAAGGATAAAAAGTAATTACATTTTTCGATCACTGCACAGTAACCATTATACCATATAAATATGTTAAAACAAGTAAAAGTATCGGTATTAATGGCTGTTTATAACACAGATTTTAATTACATAAAAAGAGCAATTGATTCGGTTTTAAATCAGGATTTTCAAGATTTTGAACTCATTATTATTGACGATGGTAGTAACGTTACTAATCGAGAATCCTTATTGCAATATGTTGAAAAACACGAGGATAAAATAGTGTATATCCGTCATAGTAATCGAGGCCAATCCGAATCAATCAACCGCGGTGTTTTAAATAGTATCGGTGAATTTATTACCATTATTGATGGTGACGACGAATATAAATCCTGTCATTTGAGCGCAAGTCTTCGTGAGGTACAACATATAGATTTGATTTGTTCTACAACAGAAACAATCGTGGATACCAATGACGATTATTATGTCCCAGATAAAAATGATACTACCAAACTCATCCACATTGATGAAACAATCCTTTTTGGAACATTATTCGGACTTAAAAAAGTGTTTTCAAGTATTTTGTTCAAAAGTGGATTCGCTGCCGATGCTGATTTTTTCGAACGGGCAAAAGGTCAATTTCGGGTAAAAAAAGTAGACCTAAGAACGTATGTTTACCACAGAAATATTCCGGGTAGTATTTGTGCAACTATGAAAAAAGTGAATAGGATCAATGCTTGATTAATGGACTTCGAGACTCCCCGTTTTCTCCCAAATACCAATCTCATTATGGCATGCCATATCACTGGCGTTTATGATGTAAATCGGAATACAACGCTGGATAACGATACGTATGAATTGGTGCGTGATTGGGCAGAATCCGTTGCGGCAAAAAAAAATACGTGGAATTATTTTTCATAACAGCTTCACTCCAGAAACTTGCGAAAAATTCAAAAATGAATACATTACATTCATTAAAATAAATTACGACAATCAATTTAATCCAAACGTTTACCGTTATTTTGTATACCAAGATTTTCTCCAAAACCATATCCATTACTTCAATAGTATTTTCGTAACCGATATAACGGATGTTACGCTTGCAAAAGATCCATTTATTGACCCTTTATTTATTGAAAATCCATTGGCCATTTTCTGTGGTGACGAGCCCAAAAAGCTCAATAATGAGTGGATGATGGCTCATTCTACTACGCTACGTAACAACATTTTGGATTTTGCCGAATATGAAAGTAAGTTTGGCAATGAAACACTGTTAAACTGCGGAATAATAGGGGGACGAGCGCCATTATTCTTTGATTTTATTCAAAAGTTATGTGCTATTCATAAACAAGCTAATAGAGACTACCAAACAGCTTTTACTGGCGACATGGGAGCATTTAATTATTTGGCAAGAACCCAATTTAACAACCAGTTGAAGTACGGACCGCCTGTAAATACGGTCTTTAAAATGTACGAAAACGAACGACAAGATTGCTGGTTTAGGCATAAATGATTTTTTTGAAACAATTGCCTAAATTCAACTAATTGAAAAAATGAATTTGCTGGTTGGTCAATTTTTATAAAGTAATCGATTGCAATAAATGGCATTTTTCACTAAATTAAAGTAAAAATGTTAAGACCAGCAACCAATGAATATTTTAAAAAGGAAGGAAATACATTCAAAGATCTTTACGATTAGTGGAAAACAAGTAATGCTTGATAGTGACTTAGCAAGGATGTATCAAACTGAAACAAAATATATAAACAGATCCGTAAGTAGAAATTTGAATAGATTTCCAGTTGATTTTGCTTTTCAATTAAATGATAATGAATGGGAATCTTTAAGGTTCCAAATTGGCACCTTAAATGAAAAAACAACAAGAGGTAAACATAGAAAGTACCTACCTTGGGTTTTTACAGAACATGGCGTTACGATGTTATCTGCCGTTTTGAATACAAATGTTGCTGTTGAAGTTAGTATTCATATTATCAAAGCTTTTGTTTCAATGCGCAAGTTTATGTTGAACAATGCTTCTGTTTTTCAACGCCTTAATCAAGTTGAACTCAATCAACTAAAATCAAATGAAGAATTGATAATATATTCCGCGCTTTGGAAAAAACAAAATCTATCCCCACCCAAGGTGTTTTTTTCGATGGTCAAATATTTGATGCTTACGATTTGATTTCAAAAATTATTCGTTCTGCAAATAAAGAAATTATTCTAATTGACAATTACATCGATGAATCTGTACTATTGCATCTCACTAAACGTGATGTGAACGTTGAGGCAATCATTTACACGAAAAAAATAACAAAGCAACTTGAGTTAGATTTGGCAAAACATAACTTACAATACCCATCAATCGAAATTAAAACGTTGAATAAGGCCCACGACCGATTTCTAATTATAGATAGAAATGAGCTTTACCACATTGGTGCTTCCCTGAAAGACCTAGGTAAGAAATGGTTTGCTTTTTCTAGACTCAATGAATTCTTACCGGAACTTCTTTCGAAACTGAATAATTCCTAAAATGATACCCATAACACCCCCATAGGTGCGGGATTAATCCTGCACCTATGGGGTGATCCAACAACCATTTCTCACAACCATTTTAATGGTTTACCGTTTTTTCGATTTTTTAAAATCCTATTATTCCCCACAAGTAATTCTGGTTAAGGCATACATTCACCCTGTTTTAATATACGAAAAAATAATCAAAATAATGTTTAGTAAATAATCAAATTATTTCTTATATTTAGTATAAAAACAAAATGTCAAAATCGTATTCGAAAATTTGGGTTCATGCTGTTTGGTCAACAAAAAATAGAAGACCACTAATCCATCAACAAATGGAACACAAATTATTTGATTTTTTAAAAGAGGAATTAAAAAAAATGGGTTGTGTGGTAAGTATTGTAAATGGAATGCCTGATCATGTTCATTGTTTGTTTGGAATCAACCCTCAAATATCAATTACGGATATTATCAAACAAATCAAAGGTAGTAGTTCCCATTTTGTTAATAGCAACAAGTTGATACCCGAAAAATTCATTTGGCAGCGAGGATTCGGAGTCTTTGGTGTATCGCATTCGGCAATGGATAATGTGTATTATTATATTCGCAATCAAAAACAACATCACCATAAACGAACATTCGAATCGGAATACATCAAATTCATGGAATTACATGGGTTTAACGATGTGAAATTGGATGATGAATAAATTGTTGAAACAATTGTGAAATCCCAAAATAATCCCCATAATACACCCCATGATCCACCCCATAGGTGCGGGATTAATCCCGCACCTATGGGGTGATCCAACAACCATTTCTCACAACCATTTTAATGGTTTACCGTTTTTTCGATTTTTTCTCCACCGCAAACAAACCCGCCGTGTATTTCTCATACAAATCAAACAAAAACTCCATGCGGTTGGCATCGGAGGTAAACGCTTGGGGGCGATAGGCTAAATCTACGGATTTGTCTAACTCGTTGTGTGCTTTTACCAAAATGGGCGGCATGGTGAGTGGATCGTATAAATCGGCTAATGAGCTATTTGGAAACTCTGCCCGTGCATCCAGGACCTTTTGCGCCGCTTTTTCTATCTGTTCTTTTTGCTTTTCTGTGGGGTTTTCCGGCCACGGGTAGTTGTTGTAAACGATGTCTTTTGAATATCTAAAACGACTTTCTAACCGTCCACAAACTGTTTTCACCCAAGACATGTGTATTAATGATGTTAAAACTCCGAAATGATAGAGCGTTCCGTTTGGAATTGACATACAAGTGTCACTTACAATTGAATTCTTATCAAAAAAACCAAAAGGGATATAACTTCTATTTTCAGATGAAACTCTTGGAACTACGATAAAAGTTTCTGGGCGATTTTTATCTCGGAATAATGAAGGAGATTCAGCAAATTTTTGAGTAGAAGGCGCAACACTTTCTAATCGAAATTTCTTAACAGCTTCTATACGTTTTATTACCTCAGGCATTTTCTTTAACTCTTGGGGTTGAGCGTCGATTAGCCATAAACACCATCTTCTCTTTCCATTTAGAAATTCGTATGCAGAAATAAGAGGTAAAATATACTCTTTCGCATTTGGTTCAAGTTTCAAAAATTCATTCTTTTCTTCATCACTCATTAATAAATGTCCTCCATCCAAAGGCATATTACCAAAACTCATTTTCGGAACTTGACAAATAGGTTTGCTCTCTTTTTGAATCAAAATATCTTTAGCATCAACTAAATATGGATTTATATTTTTTGCCTTTATTTCGATTGGCTCACCTTTAATGTCAGGATATTCATAAATGATTTTCTTCGTTGAATCAATATTTGCAAATCCAATTATTACACAATAAACAGCTGCATTTCCTTTGGCTTCGTTGGTCCATTTGAAAGTACGGTAAGCAAAGTGAATTTTAACGTGGTATTTGTTCAACAAAGTTCCCCAAAGGATACTTGTTTGTTCGCCTTGCACAATGGAATTGGTAGAAACAAAAGCAGTTTTTATAGTTGTCCCTTGCATCAATTTAGAAGCTTTCACATACCATCCAGTCACATAATCTAAAATGCCACAACCAGAAATGTTTTCAAATTCTCGGGTTATTTGGTCGCGTTGTTTTTGAGTCATAATCTTTGACCCAATAAACGGCGGATTTCCAATGATAAAGGATAGTTTGTCTTTTGGTGCAACTTCTTCCCAATTGGTCTCCAAAGCATCGGCATGCACAATATTCGCAGATTTATTCAAAGGCAAGCGGGCAAAATACTGTCCAAACTCCATGCTCATTTTGAGGTTCATTTGGTGATCCATCAACCACATCGCCACTTCGGCAATACGCGCCGGAAATTCTTCGTATTCAATCCCGCACATCGCATCAACGTCCAATAAAGCAACGTCTTTCAACTCCACAACCACGCGGTCGCTACCAAACCGCTGTTGTAATATTGCCAACTCCAGCAAACGCAACTCGCGGTAGGTAATCACCAAGAAATTTCCACACCCACACGCAGGATCCAAAAATTTGAGTTTGCTCAAACGCAAGTGAAATTCGTTCAATTTGGCTTTATTGGTTCTCACGCTGTCAAACTCCGCCCACAACTCGTCCAAAAACAACGGTTTGATCAGCTTCAAAATGTTTTTCTCGCTTGTATAATGCGCCCCCAGGTTTCTTCGTTCCTTCGGATCCATTACACTTTGAAACATAGAACCAAAAATAGCAGGCGAAATCTTGCTCCAATCCAAGTAACAACATTCCAACAAGGTTTGTCGCATCTTTGAATCGAAATGTGCCATCGGTAAAATCTCTTGAAATAATTTTCCACCCACATATGGAAAGGCATTCAGTTGCTCGTCTAAATTCTTAAATCGTTTTTCTTCAGGAGTGTTTAGAACTTGAAAAATCTCTTGTATTTTGGCTGCCAAATCACTTCCATCTTCTGAAGTGCGTTCCTCCACAAAATCCTGAAATTGTTGTTTGGAAAAAATACTTGTGTCTTCAGCAAAGAGGCAAAAAAGCAAACGCACCAAATACACTTCCAATTGATGTCCTTCATAGCCAATTTCCTTCAGTCGGTCGTGCAATTGCCCCATCAACTCAGCTGCTTTCACGTTTACGGGGTCTTCCTCGCGGTACACTTTTTTCTGATAACCGGCAATGAATCCAAAAATCTCTACGTGATTTACAAATTCATTCAATTGAAATTCAACGTATTCGTCGTGCCCGGATTCTTCTAAATCATACAAGCGGAACGTTTCAAAGTCGCACACCAACACGTATTTTGGAATATCCAATTGTGCCAGTCCGTGAATGTATCCTTTCGCTTGTCCGTATGCTTTGGTGAGGTCTTTTCCTTTGCTTTTCATTTCGATGAGCAACCACCCTTTCCACAACATATCAATGTAGCCATCGGCATCGCCCAGCTTTTTCACCTTGTGTTCAAACGAAGCTACTTTACGTTGGTTTAGTCCAAATACATTGAAAAACTCAACCAAAAAAGGCTTTGCATCGGCTTCCTCGCTGTGTGTTCCCTCCCATTCTTTCGAAAAAGCAACGGCTCTGTCTTTTATTTCATTCCAACTTAACGGCATGTACAATTATTTGAGGTTAAATTTAGCAATCTTATGGGCGGGATGGCACGAGTTGTGCAAAATATTTACAACTGACAGCCCAGTTAACAGAAAAAAGCGTGGTGCTTTCTAAAATATTACGCGATTCCCCTATTTTCCCCTATCTATAATAACACATGAACAGCTTGATTTTTCTCGCTTTAAGAATGGGCTTTATTGAATAATAACTCGCTTATTCCAAATTTTTGTTGGAGTTGATACCTGAACCATATAAACCCCTGAAGCAATTGACTTGTCAATACTAAAATGCGTTTCTTTTGAGCCTTTGGCACTATAAATAAGAGATCCTTTCGCATCCAATAATTGTATGGTAGCATCTCCTGGATAGCTTATGAAAAGTTCTTGTCCTGTTTCCAACGGATTCGGATACACATGAATTTCATTGGTATAAATCTCCTCCACAGAAACAGAACTTCCAATATTGATGTTGTCTAGATAAATAGTATTTCCAAAATAACCTCTGTTTCGAAATGCTACCTGTACATTAGTTTGTCCTGAAAATAGTGTTAAATCTACAGAATCCGTGCGCCATTGGTCAGCCGCTGGTGTAAAGAAATCTTGAAAATCGGGTGAAGTAGCTAATGTTGTCCCTCCTTTAAGATAAAGCGATTGATACGTAGTTCCACAATCGGTTGATACCAAAACTTCCAATGTATCACTGTAACCAGCTCCCCAACGGGCATAGGCCACATCAAATTTTAAAAACGGACTGGATTGAATCGCTGTGGCGTCAAAATGCATAATTAAATCATCAATTCCTCCTTGTGAATCGTTGTTATAATTATCGAAAATGGCTGAATGGATTGAATTTCCGTACGCTCCAGCAGTAGAAGACAACGACCATTGTGCATTGTTTGCCGGATTATTAATTTCAAATCCTGTTGGCACAAACCCATTTTCAAACCCTTCAGCAACAGATGTGGGTAAGGTAAAAAAGTTTATAGAAACCATCAATGTATCAGAATCTGTATTTCCATTTCCATCCGTAATTGTCAAAATAGCTTGGTGATTTCCGGGTTGATTAAAATAAACCGCTGGATTACGTTGATTGGAAACACTTGGGTTTCCAGTTGGAAAAGACCAACTCCATGAAGCATTGGTGTGATTCAAAAAGGAATGATCTTCAAAATAAAAGGCATCAATGGCACAAACCACAACCTGATCTAATTTATCCACCATCGCTCGAGCAATAGGCAAACTAGGCGTTTCAGACAAGGCACTTTCCCAAATTCCTTTTCCATAGGTAGCCAATCTCACTTTATTATCACGATAAAATGGATGTAAAATATTCCCACTCGTAAACAATGGTAATCCTGCATTTTCAAGCTGAAATTGATTGGAATTGTTTCGGTAGTAAACCGCTTTATTGGTTGCAATATAAACTCCACCATCTGTTCCAGCAACATGGATTATCGACTGCACCGATTCATTATTAAAAATGGAAGAAGTCCAATTTTCCCAGGTTTGACCAGAATTAGCTGTTTTATATACTTTAAATCCATTTGATCCATCAGGATAAGCAATCCATAATTGATTTTCATCAAGTGGATTTATGGCTAATAACATTCTGCGACTATTTCCATTGGGTTTATTTACTGAGGTCCAACTAGCCCCGCCATCACTTGTTTTCCATAAGGTTCCATTTGATCCAGAAGCAGGTTGTTGATTTAAATAAATGACATTCGGATTGGAACTTGAAACTTCGATGTATTTAACTTGATCAGCCGGATTGGTTCCAAAAGCAAATAATAAATTGAAGGAAGCTCCTCCATCAGTTGTTTTCCATATAGCATTATCCTTTCCGATATAAGCAATGGAATAACAGTTCGGATGAAATTCCATTTCACTCGATTCAGCGGCGTAATAACTCTCATTCGGTGCCATACCAAAAGCTGCACCGGCAATAGGATCTGTTAAATTAAACGGTATAATTTTACCCGAAATATCAGAAAAATAGGTTTTTCGATTTTGTCCAGGATTCACATATCCCGTAGGGGCTTCTCCACCACCTAATTCTAAAAAATTTCCAGTGCCGTAATTTTCATGATACGCTAAATTTCCGTTGTGATACAAGCCTCCAACCAAAACATCTTCATTCCAGCCACTACCAAATCCCCAATAATCGGAACCATGAACACCAGACATGCGAAATTCAAAGTTGGAAGTAAAAAAATCGGTAGATCGATATATTCCACCATCAGTAGAAATCCACGTTGTGGAACCAATTGTTCTAAAATCTTGCATATCCACATGCATGCTTAATGGTCCACCCACATAGCCTGCAACGGATGTAAAAGTGGCACCACCATCTGTGGAACGATATAAGTTTAATCCACCAATTAGAATTTCATCTGCATTTGTTGTGGATGCTGCCAACGCACAATTATAAAATCCTTGATGATAGGTCCACGTTGCCCAACCAATAGCTAAGTTAACATGATCTGTTGTGTATGGTCCACCAGCCGGACCATTAGGTAATGTCCACGTAATCCCGCCATCATCACTTCGGTATACTCCGATATAGCCAAAATCATTTGCTTTAGACTCTCCAATTAAATAAGCATAGATTCGATTGGGATCTGCTGGAGTTACTGCAATACGCGCACCACCATCATTACGAGCTGCATCCGTGGAAGTGTGCCAACCGGTTGATTGAATTGTCCATGTCAAACCAAAGTCATTTGAGGTATAAAACTCACACATACTGGTTGCAGGGTTATTGCGTACTATATACAAAATCGCATTATTCGCAGTATTTAACTTGATGTCATAGGTTTTATTTGCAAAAAGTAAAGACCACGTTGTTCCACCATCCGAGGATCGATATAAACCTTTATCCGTACATGCAAACACCAATTGATCATTGACAGGATGAATTAAAATCTCATTTACTCCAAAATTTGAATTCGGTAATACATTTATCCAGTTTGTACCACCGTTTAACGACCTAAAAACACCTTTGTTTCCTCCTGCAAACACAATGTCAGGATTGGAAACGTGAACTTCTACAGCGGTGACACCACTCCCAAAATCTTCATTTTTAGACACTAAGCCCCAATTTATCCCTCCGTCGTTACTCTTATAAACTTCTCCTGGTTCTGTTCCACAATAAACGATTGAAGGATTCCCTAAACATTGATCAACGCTATACACATTGGTTTGTCCAGAGCCCGGATTTCCACCCTCTTGGAAATTAGTAATCGGCCCAAGAATGGACCAATTCGATGATTTTTCTACTTGATTTTTTGATCTATATTCTAGCTCAATTTGCTTGTTTTCGGCTTCTGTTGGGAGGTGAATATAACCTGCATTATCCGCAAATGATAGATTCTTTCTTCTCCAACGTTTGTAATATTGGGTATGATATGATTTTTCAAAGGAATGCGACTTAAAATATTCATTGTAAAGCAAATCCACTTCATAAATGGAGGGATTAACACCATACATTTTCTGAGCCCATTCAGGTAAAGTGCTAATTTCAGCAACCGAAGGTTTGTATAAATTTTGACCAAAAACTACTGAGGAAGAAACAAAAAGCAGTAAGGAAATCAAACGAACTGTTTTCATACAAAAGAAATTTTGTATCAAATATAGAATTTTCGCAATGATTACATTAATTAACCCTAAAAATAGTTGCTGTTTTAGGACCAAGGATCATGATTGGATTGTCTACATTAACCATTTCATTGGTAAAGACATTTTTGAAGATTTTCTTACTCTTCAGCACTTCTTTAAATCGATTCAAATTAATGGATTCTTCCTTGGTGGAATTGTTGAGTATGACCATGATGGTTTCCTGTTCGTCGTATCTGAAATACACATACACATTGTTTTCCGGAACAAATTGTTTGAATTTACCCGTATGAATCACCGGCTGATTTTTGCGCCAATTCAAGAGTGTTTTTGTAAATTGAAAATAAGCTTCTTCTGTTTCCGTTCTTCCTGGAATACCTAAGTTTTTATTTGCTTCTTGGTTCGAGTAAAAAGCCGAATGTTTGTCTTCGGTTTTCCATCCACCCGGAAAATCTTGTCGTATGTCTGCATCACCTTTTTCCTTACTGCCTTTCATTCCAATTTCACTTCCATAATAGATTTGTGGAATACCGCGCGTTGTTGCTATTAAAGTAAGTGCCATTTTATAATCGGCAAGCGAAGGGCAATATTCATTGAAACGTTTGGTATCGTGATTTTCCATGAATACCAGTAAATTGTTCGGATTTGCATATAAAAAGTCATTCACAAAATTCTCATAAACTCGAACCATTCCTTGGTCCCACCCTTGATTTTCTTCCTTGAATGCTTGCATTATGGCATCATGCAGGGTGAAATCCATCACGCTCGGCAAGTTACTATTATAGGAATCGATCGCACCAACCGGACTATTTTTTTGCCAATACGATATCTGTGCCTGATTGTGCAACCAAACCTCCCCAACCATGTTCAAGTTAGGATATTCTTCCATGATGGCTTTTGTCCATTTTGCAATTGCATCCTTGTCATTATATGAATAGGTATCTACACGAAGGCCATCCAATTCAGCAAATTCAACCCACCAAATGGTATTTTGTATGAGGTAATTCAGTAAAAGTGGGTTCGATTGATTCATATCCGGCATGGACGTATCAAACCAGCCATCTTCAGAAGCTGATTTATCTTTTTGACTCGCATATGGATCCATTTGCGTACTTGTCCGATAAGAAGATCGAGTGAACGAAGGAAATTCATGTATCCAAGTTTTTGTTGGTAAATCCTTTATCATCCAATGTTTGCTGGACCAATGATTCGGAACTTCATCCTTAATCACTTTCAATCCTTGACGATGCGCTTCTTGCACTAAAAATTGGAAATAGTAATTGTTTCCATATCTTGGATCTACCTTATACAAATCGGATTGTGCGTATCCGTGATAGGAATAGGTTTCTTCATTATCCTCCAACAAGGGTGTGGTCCATATGGTAGTAGCTCCCAACTCTTTAATGTAGTTCAAATGATCGATAATTCCTGAAATATCTCCTCCATGTCTCCCATTTGGATTGGTGCGATCGGCTTTTTCAACCGTTTCGGGATGTGTGTCGCCGCCTGGATAGGTATTAGCAAATCGATCAGGCATGAGTAAATAAATCACATCAGCAGAAGAAAAACCCTTGCGCTCAGCTGATAAATATTCACGTTCCTTCAACTCAAAATCAAAATGCGTCAGTTCCTTTCCTTTGTCCAATAAACGAATGGGATACTTTCCAGAATTTCTTCCCTCTGTTTCAACTGTGACAAAAATATAATTGGGGTTTTCAGTTTTCACAATACCTAAAACAGGCAGCCCTTGTACTTCCACTTGGTACTTTGAAATTGCATCACCATGAAGTAAAATCTCAACTTGATGGTGCTTCATCCCTACCCACCAGTTCATGGGTTCAACATGCGTAAGCTTTACTTTTTGCGCCATTACAGCGGCTACATTTAACCCGAAAAATACGGTAACTATTAAAATCTTATTCATACAACACCACTTGTTTTTTCGTTCGACCTTGTTTGTCAACTAAAATGATTAGTTGATTTTTAATTGGTAGATCAATCTCTCTTCCCAATAAATCAACTGCCCGAACAGGTACAAAATCTTCAGTAGCTAACTCCGATACACCACTATTTTGACAAGGATTTTCTAGCTGTTGAACAGGTAAGGCTTGTGTATTGGCTGATAAAATTCGGTTGTGAATATATTCTTGTAGCGAAAAAGTAACATGTTGACCAAAGGCAATAGTGAGTGCATTTTGAAAATCATAATCCGTAAATCCATAATCCAATTCTTTGTAGGTATCTTCCAAGCCTGCTGCTAGAATGATGGATTGTGTTTGTTGAAGTTCAGCCATGATATCAGCTTCAAGATATACTTCGGATAAGGCCTTTTGCATATAATAATTGAAACGATCTTTAAAATATGGCACTGCAAAAATGCGTTGATATAAGGGTCTTCCGGAACTTGCCCAGGAATTGATATTTCTATTTGTCCAGTCAACTCCAAACCAATCAATACCAAAGGTATTATCCATGTCATATTCAATAAACATAAATTTACCATCGGATGGACGTTGATAGAGGTAGTAATTGTTTTTGTTTACTGCATATCCATCCCAATGCCCTATCAATATTTCATGAACGAATGTTTTTAAGTAATTATCCACGTCAAAAACGGCTTGAATAGCACAAGGAAAATCAGCATCTGAGGAAGTATTTAATACATTGATAAAATGAATTAATCCACTGTAATCATTAGCCGCCTTGTTTGTTTGCAATTCATAGGTCCATTGATAATTGGATTGATTTGGTCCCCAATTCAATAAATCAGCTCCATACAAGCACTTGTATAAGTTTCCTTGATCATTATTGATGAAACGCTTTTGTAAAAATTCATCGTCGAAATGTTCCACATTCAAGTATAATCCTTTGTATTCATTATTGATATACAAGCGAACAAAGCTCGTTCTTGCAGCAGTTAAAGAATCTTTGGCAAGTAGTTGATTGGCCAGTCGCGAACGCAATTGTGAAGGGTCATTGTGATTGCCATTCAGGTTCATTTTTTCAAGGCCTTTGAATTTTTGCCCTGTCACAAAATCATTGAATCCAATTTTAAACGATTTTTTTCCTGCGTCGCGTGATGTATTTCCGCGTAATCGAAAACCAATATTAAAAACCGAGTCTTGGTAAATCGAACTTACGTACCTAAAATCAGCAGGGAATTCATAATCGGAATATAGACTATCTCCTAAAATCAGATCCAAATAAGCGGGTTGGATAGTAATGTAAACGGAAGCAACCTCATTTTGCAAAAAGGCTTCGTTGTTCAACGGATGAACGGTCTGTCCAAGAGCAGAAAGTGAAATAACGAGACTAAAAACACTAATAAACTTCTTTATCATTGAATTACAATTTCTTTATTTCCGAATGAATTTCCTACTTTCAATAACATATGATAGGTTCCTTTAGCTAACCCTGTCAAAGAAGTTTCAATCGAATTCATTCCTGAATTTACCAAGCCTTTTTCTGAACGCACCATTTCACCCTTCATATTCAATAGAATCATTTCACTAGTTGTAATAGCTTGGGAAGAAAATTGAATCGTTACTTTATCCGTAGTCGGGTTAGGGAAAATATTCAATTCAAAAGCATCCACATTTAATTCATTCAACGAAACGGGAGCATCTGTAATTACTGGTTTTGCTAAACGAACATCGGTATAAATGCGGTATTCACCCGGTTCCATTGGAATTATTGCATTCACATCTTGAACATCTAAACTATCACCTGTAAAATACTCATACCACATTCCCGTATGTTGAAAGGCAGGTGTAGCATTTTGGTTCACTACATCGAAATTGGTTAACACTAACCCATTCATAGTAGAATGGTTCATTTTCATTCGTTTAACCGCTCCGAAAAGCATGTAATTAAAATCTAAAGATCGAAACGTTTCATAATTGTTTCTCAATGCCAATGTTGCTGAATACACATCATACAACTGACGTCTTCTTGCCTGCGTAAAATAAGACCAAAGAATTGGTTTATTGCACACTTCGCAAGGAACATCGATGGAAATATCATAACCCAACTCACCAAATTGCCAGATCATTCTTGGGCCAGGCTGAGTTAAGAATAATACCGCAGCAGTTTGCATTCTTCCAAGTGCCGTATATGAATCACGCGTATTGTGATCGGGATTCGTATTGTTTCCAAAATTTAGGTTTTTATACATCAATCGTTCTTCATCATGACTTTCCATGTAAGAAACTAAATGTGGAACAGTCCATGTTCGTGCTGTATAAATCCCTTGACTTAAATTCGATGAGGATACAAATCCCATTGTTCCTTGGTTGTATGCGTAATTTAAATTCCCCCAAAGCATCATGCCATAATCGGCTAATTGTTTTTCTTCTGTATTATCGCACCAATGCTCCAAGATGATGTGTGTGTTTGGTTTGAAATTCCAAATGGTATCCGCCATTCGTTTTAACAAATCAATTCGTGCCTGACTAAAGGATGCCGCACTGTTAATGAATCCTTTTGTATAGTCAAAGCGGAATCCATCAATATTATATTCTTCCAACCAATATCGATTAACTTGATCTACATAATTTTGTGTGGCTAAACGAGTATGATCGAAATCATAGCCCCAACAGTAGGGTTGATGAGGACAAACTGCATTGAACCACGGATTATTTGCTGCAGGTCGACTATTTGCCGCATCCCAATACATGTTCACCATAGGATTTTGTCCGAAAGCATGATTTAATACCATATCCACTAAGACTGCAATTCCTCTATTGTGACATGAATCTACGAATTCTTTGAATTTTTGCGGGGTACCATAATATTTATCCAACGCCATGTGAAACGATGGATTGTATCCCCAGCTTTCATTATTCTCAAACTCACCTGGAGGCATTAATTCAATAGCATTAATTCCAAGTTTATCTAAATAATCCAAGGTGTCAATTAAAGTTTGATAATTGCGTTTTTGAACAAAATCACGCACCAGTAATTCATAAATAACGAGATCTTTCTTTTCTGGAGCAGTAAAGGATATATTGTTCCATTGATATGCAGGAGCTCCTGGTTGCATTACCGTTACGAATCCGGTTGTAAGCCCCGTTGGATAAGGATGTGGATTAGGATTAGTTAGCGCACCAATAGCTGCATCATTATTTTTATCCAAAACTAACGGACTCAAAGGATCAGCAATTTTCAATGCTCCATCTATAAAATATTGGTATCCATAACGTTGACCTGGAGTAAGATCACCAATTTCAATCCACCACGTTTTTAGATCAGTAGAAAGATTCATGTGGTAATTCACATTGGTTTGCCAACCATTGAAATCTCCTAACACATAAACATGTTGTTTTTCAGGAGCATATAATTGAAGTATTACCGTTGAATCATTCAAATAATTTATACCATTTTTCAATCCGCTTGGCGGATCAACTGGGGTAATAATTGGATTCACGGTATAATAAAGTGAATCAATGATTTCATTGGTTCCGTCATTAGCGATAAACTCCAACAAATTGGTACCTGGGTTAGTAGCAGTAAGTGAATAGGTAAGAACGGTAGCATTAGCGCTAGTTGTAATGATATTTCCATTTTCTTTTAGCGTTAGACTGGATGGTACATTGCATTGAGCTGAAATAGAAAATGAGGTATTCAAATCTACGATAGAATTAGGTTGTGGATCAAAAAACTGACCTATTAAAGTACTAGAAACTGGATAAACATCATAGTAAATATCTGATCCATCTGCACTTCTACCAACAATCGTTCCCGAGGCATTTCTAAAAACGAAAGCTAATTTTAGCACATTTGTTGTACCAGGGAAACCATAAAATTGATCAATATCAATGGTGATTGAATGCTTATTATTTCCAAGGTTTGTCATGGCCACACTTGCATCTGCCGTACCCCAAACACCTTGTACAAATTGCCAATTAGTAGGCGAAGTACTGGTGGATGAAATAATACCAGTGTGGCAATAAATTTGTGTTTGACCAATTAGTGATGCATTTCCCTCCGTTGCATCATAAACAATTGTAACAACATCATTTACCGTTGGGAAAGCCGGAGAAACATCCAGTATTTGGCCAAAGGAAAGGGATGAAATGACAGTAAACAAAAAAGAATATACAGTTTTCATATTGGACATTAAATTAGTAAAAAAAAAGCCTAAGTATATTACAACCTAGGCTTTTCAAATAAATTATTATTTATTATTTTTTCATCAATTTACCAGTTGCGAAACCAGTAGAAGAAATGATTTTGTAAACATACGTTCCTGCTGTTAAGTTAGTCATATCAACTGTATTGTTAGTTGAAGTTGAAATAACTTTTCCAGAAAGATCAGTTAATACGATTGTGAAATCAGAAGCAGCAACTTGGAAAGTTACAACATCTGTTGCAGGATTAGGGAAAGCAACAGCAGAAATTTGACCGATTTCTTCAACACCAGCTACTAAGAAACTGTATTCTCCTGTAACACGATTGAAAGAAATATCATATGTACCAGCAGCAACTGGAATATCACCAGCACCAGCAGTAGCAACACCTACAGGGAAATCAACACCACCCCAGTTAGTAGCCCAAGACTGATTAGCTCTGAATTTACAAACACCATCTAAAATAGCATATCCGTTTAATGTGAAAGAAACACCACCATCAGTAGAGTTCATAGGAACATCAACAGACCAATCGTATGGAGGAATAGCAGAACCAATTATTCCAACAGGAACTTGTTGAAATGCATATCCTAACGTTGATTTATCAAATCCAACATTGTAGAATCCTGCTGTTAACGGAATATTACCTCCATTCAATACCGCTGTACCATTAGGAAATGCTGTACCACCGTAAACTGCAGCAGTTGTAGTATTTCTAAATTTAACATCTGGAGCAGTAAAATGGAAATCTAATTTTGTGTATTGTGTACCATCAGCAGTAACCATTGGTTCGTTAGCACCAAATGAGTTAAATCCACCAAAGAAACCGATTTCCTCAAAACCAGTTGCAACAGCAGTAAATGTGTAATCTCCTGTTGAAGAGTTAAAAGTTACATCATACGTTCCTGCTGGCACCGGAATATTGTCACCACCTTGAACCCCTGTTCCAGTTGGAAAACCTAATGATCCCCAGTTTACAGCCCAATCTGCATCTTGACGGAATTTAACACCACCAGTGATTAAGAAAGTTTGGTTTGTAACTGTCCAGTTAACGTTATCTGAAGTAGTCATCACTACATCAGAAGACCAGCTTGTAAAATCTCCAATCATCCCAATAACTTGCGCTTGAGTTGATGCAGAAAGTAATACTGCTGAAAGTAAAGTAAAAATTCTTTTCATAGAATAAAAATTAATTAAGGTTTATACTTAGTGTCATTTTGACATTTCAAATGTATTAATAAAAAACTAATGTACAAATACTTGATACTTTTTTTTTGAAAAGTTTAATTATCAGTTAGTTATTGTACTTTTTACAATTAATTTTAATCAAATATAAATCAATAATTTACAGGTAAAATCATTCTGGTAAATCGTTCAATGCAATAATGCTTGAATTTCGATTTTCATAAATAAAATGATCAATTCCATTAGAAACAATTAGATATTTGGCTTTCAATTTACTATTGTAGGTGGCTATTTGAAAAACTGTCTCAGCACTCAATTCTATCATTGGTGCTTTACATTCAATAATGTGAGTTGGTTGTAAAGAATGATCATAATAAACCACATCGGCTCTTTTTGCCAATCCATTAACCTGTAAACTTACCTCCACTCCTATTCTACCAATGGCAAATCCCTTGGAATGAACTAAATAATAGATCAAATGCTGTCGAACCCATTCCTCAGGTGTAAGTACAATTTTCTTTTTACGTATTAAACAAGTAACATAATACTGGTTCTCTTTTTTTGAAATACGTAATGGAGCTTGAGGTAAATTGAGTGGTGTAAACATTAGATACGCGGCAATAGCAGTTCTATGTTTTTATATTTCAAATCAAACACTTTTCCTAGTACTTCACTAGTTAATACACCTTTATAAATATAGACTCCATTTCTAAATCCTTCGTTTCTTCGGATTAACTCAACGGATCCACCGTTATTTCCCATTTCTAAAATTAGTGGGGAGAAAATATTTGAAAGTGCAAAAGATGCTGTTCTAGACACACGTGAAGCAATGTTTGGTACACAATAATGAATAACACCGTGCTTTACGAAGGTAGGTTCTATGTGATTGGTTATTCTACTTGTTTCAAAACAACCTCCTTGGTCAATGCTCACATCCACGACCACAGATCCAAGTTTCATGGATTCAATCATTGTTTCTGAAACCACGCAAGGTGTCCGCCCTAACGGAGATCGTAATGCACCGATAACAACATCTGCTCTTAGAATAGCTTTTGCTAAAACCTTTGGTTGAATTATAGACGTATAAACCCTTGATCCTATGTCATTTTGTAAACGTCTTATTTTTGAAAGTGAGTTATCGAATACTTTAACAGAGGCTCCTAAACCCAAGGCAGAACGTGTAGCAAATTCACCAACCGTACCTGCGCCAATCACCACCACTTCTGTTGGTTGTACACCAGCAATACCACCAAGCATCATTCCTTTTCCGGATGAATAAGATGAAAGTAATTCGCCTGCAATTAACATGGAAGTGGTCCCAGCAATTTCTCCTAAAGTACGAACAACCGAAAAAACACCTTCTTCATCTTTGATGTAGTCCCACGCTACTGCTGTGATTTTCTTGGCAATTAATTTCTTAAGAATTTCTTTAGGTTGGGTAGCTATTTGCAAGGCTGAAATAAACGTCTGATTACCAGTCATTAAATCTGCCTCCTCCTCAGAAGGTGGAGTGACTTTAAAAATGATATCACACGCATAAATTTCTTTTCGATCAGCACATATTTCAGCCCCAGCTTCGCTGTAGTCCGAATCAGAAAAATTTGCTCCAATTCCACAACCTGCTTCCACACGCACGCGATGACCATTAGCCACCAATAATGATACAGCTTCAGGAACTAATCCAACACGTCTTTCTTGAAATGATATTTCTTTAGGAATACCAATAAATAAGCTTCCTTTTCGCTTTTTTACCTCGAGCATTTCTTCCTGGGGTAACAGACTTCCTTGCTGCATTAACCCTTTTAATAATTCAGGATCTGTAATCATGTTTCAATTCAATTAAGCGGTGATTTTTATCAGTTACACGAATATACACCCAAAATATGTTATCCGGAAGGAATTTTAAACTTTTTTCCGGCCATTCAATTAATAAGAGTGCATCCTCTGATAAATAATCATCAAAACCAATATCCATCAATTCTCTTTCATCATTCAAGCGATATAAATCAAAATGATAAATAGGGAAATTATCCTTTGAACGATATTCATTTACCACAGAATATGTTGGCGATCCTTGAAATGCATCATCGGTCAGATTCGACAACATAGTACGAATTAACGTTGTTTTTCCTGATCCCATTTCAGCCTCAAACAAGATGACGCCATTCTGAGGTAATTGCGCTAGAATTTGTGAAGTTACGTCAGGTAATTGAGATTCATTTTCAACAAGCCATTCCATTTTTATGTTTTTCTCTTTTTCTTTTTTGCTGCAGGGAAAAGAATGTTGTTCAAAATTAATCGATAACCAGGAGAATTGGGGTGTAAATTCAAATCTGTATGAGGGTCACCCACTCGATGCTCGTAATCCTCTGGATCATGTCCAGCATAAAATGTCCAAGTCCCTTGTCCGAGCTCTCCATGAATATATTTCGCAGTACCTAGTGCTTTATTTTCACCTAAAATGAGTACATTGTTTTTTATCAAATCCTTTTTAAAATCTGTGGTTTGTCCCATAAAACCTTTGACTTCATCCGTATGGCATTGCGTTAACATGGTTGGAACTACATCCCATTTTGCGGAAAAATCAAAGAGCGTAAAAACATCAGTTTCTTCAGTTACCAAACCCATTCTATGTAGATCCGTTCCGTCAATATCAGAATACTCATAAACCATCGGGTCTCTTTCCAATTTAAAATCTTTAAAAGCAAACGTTTGATTGTAATCTAATTTACTTTGGGCCTTAGGGTCGGCAGGATCACCATCATACATGGACTCACAAATATCGGTGTTTTCAGCTGCCAATGCTATATCAAAACTATCTGTTCCACTACACATCGTAAATAAAAAACCACCACCAACTACAAAATTTTTAAGATTCAATGCAACCGCTAATTTCATGTTGGACACTTTGTCAAATCCGAGCATTTTAGCATCTCTTTCAGCCATTGCTTGTTGTTCCCTATACCAAGGTGCATTTCTAAAACTAGCATAAAACTTCCCATATTGACCGGTGAAATCCTCATGATGTAAGTGCAGCCAATCATATTTTGGTAAAACGCCCATAACAATTGCCGAATCATATATTTGATCATAAGGGATTTCAGCATATTTTAACACCATGGTAACCGCATCATCCCAAGGCTGGGTTCCGGGAGGTGAATAGACCGCAATTTTAGGAGCTTTTTCCAATTGAATCAACTCCATATTCACTTCAGGATCAGCTATTTGATTTTTTATCTGATTTACTTGACCATCTGTAAGTACTTGATATTTAATCCCACGAATAATTAACTCTTCTTCTAAACTAACTAAATGAGGAAAAAGAAACGATCCGCCTTTGTAGTTTAACAACCATTCAATTACAACTCCCTTTTCCAAAGCCCAATACGAAAGTCCGTAGGCTTTTAAATGATTGGATTGCGTTTCATCCATGGGAACCAACAATTTGGTAGCCCAAGATAAATTGGAAATTGCTAGAAATAGAATAATTATAACAACTTTCATAATTTTTTATTAAAAAGGAGCCTCGCTTCCACCATCCAAATCAATATCTGAAGAAGAATCTTGAACTTTATCAAAGTTACTAGGAACCGTAATGGTATATGATTCATTTTTAGCATTTTTAAATGAATCATTCATACTGTTGCCCTCAAAGGATTCAATGTTTTCAAATCGAGCATACTCTTGTACAAAACGCAAACGTACGCGATCTGTTGCACCATTTCTATGTTTTGCGATGATAATTTCACCAATTCCATTATTTGGATTTCCTTCTTCATCCTCTAAAAACCCATAATAATCCGGACGATAAATAAATCCAACAATATCAGCATCTTGTTCAATTGCTCCCGATTCCCGTAAATCAGATAGTACAGGTCGTTTATCACCTCCACGCTGTTCTACTGAACGACTCAACTGGGACAATGCAATGATAGGAACATTCAATTCTTTTGCAATTTCTTTGATAGATCTTGAGATTGTTGAAATTTCTTGTTCACGGTTACCTCCACCCTTTCCATCCTTTGCCGACATCAATTGAAGGTAATCAATAATCACCAACTCAATATTATGTTGCATTTTTAATCTTCGGCATTTCGCACGTAAATCAAAAACACTTAAACCAGCTGTATCATCGATAAATATCGGTGCTGTAGCCAATTTCGTAATGCGTGTATGCAACTGTTGAAATTCATCTTCTCTTAAATTCCCTTTTCGCAATTTCTCTGCATGAATTCTCGCTTCACTGGATATTAATCGTTTTACAAGCTGAACGGAAGACATCTCTAAAGAAAATAAAGCAACTGCTTTACCATAATCCACAGCCGTATTACGAGCCATGGATAAAACGAAAGCCGTTTTTCCCATAGCTGGTCTGGCTGCAATTACAATCATATCAGACCGTTGCCAACCAGAAGTTAATTTATCCAAATCAAAAAATCCGGTTGGTACGCCCGATATTCCATCTGAATTTTGTGAAGCTTTCTCAATCTCTTCTATGGCTTCAAGTACTACGCTTTGTAAGTTTTGCACTTGTTTTCCCATATTATTTTCAGCAATTTGAAACAATTCACCTTCAGCACTTCCCATAACATCAAATACATCCTTCGTGTCGTCATAAGAATCACGAATGATGTCTGAACTCATTCGAATTAATTCTCTTTTGATATGCTTTTCAGAAATGACCCTTGCATGATATTCAATATGGGCAGCTGAAGCCACACGATTGGTTAGTTGAGATAAATAAGCTGCTCCACCAGAAGCCTCTAATTCACCTCGTTTTTTAAGCAATGTGGAAACAGTAATTAAATCGATCGGATTTGTGCTAGCAAATAATTCTCGGATTGCAGCATAGATATATTGGTGTTTAGGATCATAAAAACTAGCTGGCTTAAGAATATCAATGGTTTTGGAAACTGCATTTTTCTCAAGCATCATAGCTCCAAGCACAATTTGCTCAATATCAACAGCTTGAGGAGGTAATTTACCCACATCACTCAATAATACATTTGACGCTTGTTTAATTCTATTACCAGGCTTTCTACCGTTTTCCGTATTCATATCCATCCAACAAATATAAGGAAATCTAGCCGCTCCTATCGTTTGTTTTTTTGAATCTTTCCGAAAAGATATTCATGATTGCTATTAACAATTGTTAAAAAGCATGTAAACTTGCAAAACATATGAAAAGAGAAATAATCATTACCAAAGATGGTAGCCCGACGTTATATATTCCAGAATTAGACGAACACTATCATTCCATCCATGGTGCTGTACAATAAGCTCAACATGTGTTTATTCAAAATGGAATGAATGAATTTTCATCCTACGATTCTATCTCTATATTAGAAATTGGATTTGGTTCGGGATTGAATGCACTATTAACTGCAAATGCTTGCTTGAATTATTCGAATTTGCATATTACTTATACTGGATTAGAAGCTTATCCACTCACAAATCAAGAACAGCTCGCTATGGATTACGCCAACCAGCTAGAAGGCTCAATAATCAAGGATCTGCAACAAAAAATTAATCTTGCTCCCTGGGACGAATCCACACAAATCCAACCTAATTTTACTATAACTAAAATCAAAGCAAAAATCGAAGATATTATTTTTCCAAAAGCAAATTTTGACATTATCTATTTTGATGCTTTTGGTCCTAGAGCTCAGCCCGAAATGTGGACTTTACCCATTTTTACCAAATTGTACGATTTACTCAATAATAATGGATTATTCGTTACCTATTGTGCAAAAGGACAAGTAAAACGGGATTTAAAATCAGTAGGATTTTCTGTTGAATCTAGACCAGGTCCTCCAGGAAAACGAGAAATGACGCTTGCATGGAAAAGAATTTACTAAAATTAACATTTCCTTAATTACAAATCCTTAAAATGAATGTATCTTTGTGTACGAATTACTTTTCATAGTGGTAATTTGAGTTTATAGTTTTAGCATGGTTTAGCATAAAGAGGAACAAGCACAATCTTGTTCCTCTTTGTGTTTTTAGTGTATTCAAGTTTATTCATTGTATATTTGAATATGAAAAATTTACATATTCTTGCATTTCTATTTATTTCTTCTCTTTCAAATTGTCAAGACACATTAAATATTTGCTCATTTAACATTCAGTTTTTGGGGAATTTTAAAAATAAAGACAATGCTACCCTTGCAAAAATCATGAAACCATACGATATGGTTGTTATACAAGAACTTGTTGCTCCTCCAATCGCTGGATTTTTTGGAGATAAAACGCCATATAAAATTGATGAAGAAAGCAAAGCATTTATGCTCGAAATGAAAAAAGCAGGATTTTCTTTTTGGTTATCATCCGAGGATACCGGACCGACAAAAAACCATGTAAATTCAACGGCCAGTGAATGGTGGATTGTTTTTTACAAAAGAAATAAAATTCATTGCGACTCAACGCGCTATTTTGGATTTGTTAGTCAACCCTTGGTGGCGAATCCTAACCAAGATCGAGTTTCATATGTTTTTCCATTTAAAACAGTTAAAGGAAATTCAACGTTTTCTATTATTCCGGTTCATTTAAATCCTGGTGATACAAAAGAAGATTACGCAAGAAGGCAAACTGAATTTAGTTACTTGTTTAATTGGACCAAAAAACAACAAGAAAAAAACAAAGATTTTTATGTTGTGGGAGACTGTAACATCTATGAATCAAGTGAGTTTTTACATTTCAAAAGTCTTGATTTTTTTAGCTTAAATGAAAAATGTAAATCAACGAATACGAAATTATATGAATCAAAGGAAAAGGGAAAACCTTATGATCACCTATTCTATAACTCTCATTCAAAGGAAGATCTTGTACTATCTTCATTCAATACGATTGACATCAGAAAAGCGGCTAAAACTTTTAACCCAAATAATGTAATAGAACCCTATGATCATGATGATTTTAGAGCCAAATATTCCGATCATTTACCGGTGGTGTTTCAACTGATTACCGGAAGAGATTCCGATTAATTATTTATCCAATATTTTCTTAATATCAGGTCTGAAGTATAATTCTGATTTCATTACTTTACCGTCTTCACGATAAATTGGTTTACCATTGCTATCTAATTTACTCATGTTAGAACGTTGTATTTCATTGAATACCTCTTCAATTTTGTGTTGAAGTCCATGACGTAAAATCGTACCACACAAAATATATAACTGGTCACCAAGAGCATCCGCAATTTCAACTATATCATTTTTATTTGCAGCTTCTAAATACTCTTCATTTTCTTCTTTCATCAGATTAAAACGCAATTCAACCTCGGAAGGTGTTAAATCACTGGTAGGTTCGTAATGATTCTTTATTCCAAACGATGAATGAAAATGAGCTACTTGATCAATTATTTCTTTAAATTCCATTTTAATACTTTTTTGTTTTGCTAGTTAATTTCGAAAAGAAATCCAATCTATTTCTTTCTTCAAATGAGTAAGTGTAAACTCTTCTTGGCTATCTTTTAGTGGTTGGTAGTCATATTCCCAATTAGCCACGGGTGGCATACTCAGTAAAATAGATTCCGTTCTTCCACCTGAAACAAGTCCAAACTTAGTACCTCGATCGTGAACCAAATTAAATTCAACGTATCTTCCCCTTCTAAGCATTTGCCATTTTTTCTGAGAATCAGAAATTTCTGTCTTTTTCCCCATTTCAATTTGAGTTTGATAGAGAAAAGGAAATGCTTTTCCGAGTGCTAAACAAAAATTAAATAATTGTTCTTTCGTTAATTGGGTGTTTTCGTGAGATTGGTGATCAAAGAAGATTCCACCTATTCCTCTAGTTTCATTGCGATGACCAATAAAAAAGTACTCATCAGCCCATTTCTTGAAAGTTCCATAAAACGATGGATCGAAAGCATCACAAATTTCTTTCAATTTCTCATGAAAAATGGCAGCGCGTTCCGGTATAATGTAATGAGGTGTTAAATCGATTCCTCCACCAAACCAATAGGTTCCATTATCCAATTCAAAATAACGCACGTTCATATGAATAATTGGGATGTGCGGTGAATGAGGATGCAAAACAATGGATACTCCCGTAGCGAAGAAATTAGAACCCTTGGTACCCAATTGTTTTTTCATCTCTTCGGTAACTGGACCGTGAACTGCAGAAAATGCTACTCCGCCTTTTTCAATAATGTTTCCTTGTGCAATTGTATTCGTTCTACCTCCTCCTCCTTCTTCCCTATTCCATTCATCCATTTGAAAGGTTGAAAGGCCATCAGAAATTTCTAATTGGGTACAAATAAATTCTTGAAGTTTCTTGAACTCAGATTGAATTAATTCTCGCATGATTTAATTGTCAATGTAACATTTTACATTCTCAAAACCTCCGGTTTCAAAATTAGGTTTCAAATCAAAATCCATAATTACTCCATTCGCCTCTTTTCTTAATAAAACATAAGAAGTGAAATATTTAGCTACATCATATCCATAAATCACCATTCCAGTAATGTCTGCGTTGTAATAATCTCTATATTTCCTGTGAAGTCCTTTCACTGCACCATCTTGATAACTAAAGGAAGGAAAAGGAGATTTATAATTAACAAAATGCATATTGTACTTTGATCGAACACTGGTAACCGCTTCCCCATACTTCAGCCAATCTTTATGACCAAACAAGGTTAAACCGGAGTAGGGTTTCAATAAATTCATGAAATCAAGTACCTCTGACTTTTCATTAGAAGCTAAAACAACAACACTCGAAGGATTCTTTTGAAGATATTGACCAAAATCTTTTGTAGTTGCCTCAATTAACTTAATATTATTTGGGTTTTCGGCAGAATAATAAACACTTCTGAATGCTTCATAATTCGTCATATCTACTTTATCGTTTGATTTCACTAAAATCACCTGCTTAGTTGAATAGTTTTCTATTGCATATTTGGCTAGCATTTTAAGCATATTTGCATCAGAAGGTATTCCGAAATGTGCCATAGGATTATTCGATATTAATCGATTTGCTTTTGGCACTGTTGTAACAAATGGTACTTGATTTTCTTGACACCAATTGGCCACCAACAAAGCCTCTCCAACATCTAACGGAGCAAAAATCAAGTCCATATTAGCAAACTCAGGTCTTTTTAATATCCCAGCTACATCAACAGTATCATTCATGTAGTCATAGACATATAATTCGGTGGATGAACCTAATTCATCAATAGCCATTTTTGCGCCCATATAAAACTCAGTAGAAGCTGAAACCACAGAGGCAGGAGCTTTTTTAGAATTACCTAAATAAAAAGGCAAAAACATAGCGATTTTCCAGGGACCTTTTTTAGTAGGAAATAATAGCGTTGAATCGATTGTTTGACTATTATTAGAAATTACCGGCTTGATCTTAATTTCTTTCTCAAATTGTTCCTTCTTTAATGGAATTTTAATAATCATCCCCGTTTTTAATTGAACAGGGGTAATATTGTTAACCTTCTGCAACTTTTCAGAGGAAACCATATAGCGTTTAGATAAACTATAGAGCGTTTCTCCTTGATTAACAGTATATAATAAAATGGAATCAGTTTCAGACTCTTGTTTAACTGGATTGGTAATTGCCCCTTTTGAAATGGAAGAATATAGAATCGGGTCACAGGCATTTACAAAGGTTAATTTTTGTCCTAATTTAATAGCTCCATTGATAACAGTAGAGTCCGTTTTAAAAGACTCTACTGTAACTCCATATTTTCTACACAACGAGTACAACGTTTCGGATTCTTTCACCTCGTGTATGATGTTTTTTGTCGTTGCAGGAATTAACAACTTTCTTCCTAATACAAAGTTCTTGTCTACCCCAGGATTAGAAGCAATGATTGATTCTTTTGAAACCTTGAAATCAGTTGATAAGGACTCCAAAGAAACCCCTTCGTCGATCAAATACACATAGTATTTTTTACCATTTAGATTTTCAATTTTAACATAATCTTGAGCGGATAAAGTACAACTGATAATAAGAAAAAGTAAACTTAAAATTT
>JACCDY010722741.1_pt1 | contig 33169 bp, 31 predicted proteins | sample 7446391 | NCBI WGS metagenome assembly JACCDY01 (sample SAMN15323451, study PRJNA562643) | freshwater metagenome | isolation source: river surface water | place: USA:Blue River Watershed | collected 2017-08-18 | reverse complement strand
GCCGTGGCAAGTCAATTGGTCGGCCGAAAGCACCGATTCGATGATTCAACCGCTCAGTTTTTTGCCGCGGGTCTGGCGCTACAGAAAATTCTTCAACTCATCGACACGGTCAGCGGATTTGGCCAGGTCGGCGAAAATCGAGTGGGTTATGAACTTCATCGGTCATCTGGGGAGCTGGCAGAAATTAGCTGGCCGGTGTCACCCAAGTGCAGTTGCCAATCACCCTCGGGGCTGGAGTAGGCCAAAAAACCTGGATGGTTCGCGGTCGCGGCCGCTCACTGCGTCTCGGCGGGCCCAGGATAGGGTCAATTCTTTCTTGGCGCGCGTCAAGCCAACGTAAAGCAAACGTTGTTCTTCTCGGATTTCTGCTGGAGTCACGGCATAGCTGATCGGCAGGTAACCCTCGGTGAGGCCAACGACAAAAACGTAAGGCCATTCCAAACCCTTGGCGGCGTGAATCGTAGACAGCGTGACTGCAGCCTTGATTGGCTCATGTTGAGAGCGCTGGCGCTCTTCGAGTTCTTTGGCAAAGTCCATCACGGTAGAGCCGGCCGGCAGTTCTTCGGTGATGGCCAACAGTGAATTGAGTGACTCCCACTTCTCGCGTGCGCTGCCATGCTCCTGCGGCTGTTGAGCTTGCCAACCGAGAGACCGGCAAATATCAGACACAGCTTCGAACAGGCTTTTATCAATCGGGGCCACGGCTTGAGCCCGAATTGCACGAATTGCATTTTGGACTTCTGGTCGATTGAAGAACCGCTCTCCCCCGCGCACCTGGTAATCAATTCCGGCATGCGCCAAAGCATTTTCAATAGCTTCAGACTGGCCGTTGACCCGGTACAAGACTGCCATGTCGCTTGGCTTAACGCCCTGATCGAGCTTGACCCGGATGGCCTGAGCCACCCCAGAACACTCGTCGGCGACGGTAGCAAAAGAAAGGGTGCGCGGCGCCAAACCGGGTTCACCCTGCGACACGAGAGGTTCAACCGCCGAGGAATCTTGGGTTAGGCGGTTTGCGAAATTAACAATTTGCTGAGTCGAGCGGTAGTTACGAGTCAGCTGAACCTCGACAGAACCCTCGTATCGGCTGCCAAAATTTTGCAAAAATTCGCTGGTAGCTCCGGTGAATGAGTAGATGGTTTGGTTCGGGTCTCCGACAACGCAAATGTCCGAGTGGTTACCCAACCAGGTATCCAATAGCGCGTGCTGAAGCGGCGAAATGTCCTGGTATTCGTCAACCGTAAAAAATCGATACTGCTGGTGCACATGGGCGAGGGCTCGCGGCTCGGCTCGCAAAAGACCGAGGGTTAGCACCAAGACATCTTCCCAGTCAATTTTTTGGGCCTTAACTTTGGCTTCTTCGTAAGCTGCCTGAAGCTCAACGTTTTTGCTGGGACTCAGCCCGGCAGCTTTAGGGCGACTCGCCACTACCTCGGCGTACTGCTCCAGGCTCAGCATCGAATATTTGCGCCATTCGATTTCTGCTGCAAAATCGCGTACCGCGCCGGCATCAAGACGAATCTTGACTGAATCGGCTACTTCAGAAATCATCCGGGCCTTGGACTGCAAAACAGCGGGTGCAGGAACGCCGGCAAACTGTGGCCAGAAGAATTCAAGCTGAGACAACGCCGCAGCGTGAAAAGTCTTCACCGATACGGCACCGACACCCAATTGGCGAAGCCGGGCTCTGAGCTCGCCGGCAGCTCGGTTGGTATAGGTCAGGGCAAGTACACGGTTGGCCGCATAAAATCCGGTGGCAATACCGTAGGCAATTCGATGGGTGACGGTTGTGGTTTTTCCCGTGCCCGCACCGGCCAGGATGCAGGTCGGACCCACCAACGACTCAGCTGCCAATCGTTGTTCAGGGTCAAGGTTTTCAAGCAGAAGTTCAGGATCCAATTTGGCCCAACTCCGTTGCCGAGACAATCTCTGATCCGTACCAGTGCTCGATAATTGCGCGAGAGATGCTCATGCGCCCCGGAAGCAGCAACGAACTTGCCTCAGCCTCGATGTCAGCACGACTAAACCAGCGCAACTTTTCAATCTCATCACCATCGGGCGCCAAGTCAGCATCGGCAAATGCAGGATCGACTTTGGCGGTAAAGCCAACCATTAGCGAGTAAGGAAAAGGCCACGCCTGGCTTCCGAGATACTCCGGTTGGACAACCCGGACTCCGGCTTCTTCGAACATTTCGCGGCGTACGGCGGCGGTAAGTGATTCACCGGGTTCAACAAACCCGGCCAGGATGGACCAACGGTTGTCCTCCCAAACTCCCTGCGAGCCAAGCAGAATTCGATCGTGCTGATCAATAACTGACACGATGATGGCTGGGTCGGTGCGAGGAAAAACCTGGTGCGAATCTTGCGGGCAAACGCGGACCCAACCGGCTTGATCGATGTTGGTCAAGGTGCCGCATCTTGGGCAGTACTGGTGCGTTGCATGCCAATTTGAGAGCGCCAAAGCCTGCGTGTAAAGCCCCGCGTGCAGCGCTGAAAGCCCCGCACCCGTGCGCCTCAATTGATGCCAACCGTCTGAAGAAATCGAATCAGCCGCGCTGTCGTCTACTACCCAAAGCACCACAGCCGCCCCAGCTTCTACTGGCTGTTCGGCGACCTCAGAACGACCCAGATAGACCTCAACAATTGGCTCAACCTGTGTCGGTCGCTCAATCAGGTGAAGGCGCGGCTGCGCTTGTTCGGCCGGCCCATCCAGAAGCACTCTCCCGCGGTTGATTAGCAGGTAGCGGGTCGAGTGAGTAGACGCAAGATTTTCAAAGAGGCCCGGCTGAACGCGCGCAAGATAGTCACGATCAATCGCAGTGCGTGCCATCGGCAGGTTTAGCAACTGATCCATTTGGGCTCTCTGTCTAGATTCGCGTGGCGATGCGGGGCGTTCGAGAAATTTTCTTCTACCCTTTTTCACATGGCCAAATCTCCCTTGATTTTAGCGGCGCTAGCTAAAGCAGCTGTCCCGAACATTAACTTTCACCAGGTAAAGAGCCTTTCGGCCGGGGGAACCGGTGCTTTCGATACGGCTTTGCTAACAGCAACAACCGGTGAACACTATGTGGTTCGTGTGGCTAACAATCAAGCCGCCGGTGCCGAACTAGAGGTAGAACTCCGCGCACTCAAGGCCCTAACCCAGAATGGACGCCAGGCACTTCCTTTTGAGGTAACCAATCTGGTTGGCGAGACCAAGGATGAATCTGGGTCGCGCGTTTTGGTGTTCAGCTTTGTTTATGGAAACCCGGTCGAGATTTCTGCCGTCGGTGCCGACACTGCTCTTTCAACCAGCATTGGCAAGGCCATTGCAGCGATTCATAACCTTGACCGCCACCTCATTGAAGAAGCTCACCTAGCCGAATACGACGCGGCAGAAATCGTTCGCAACCGCACCGCTGAGCTTGACCGTTTGGCCTCAACTGGCAAGATTCCAGCCGTGCTGCTATCGCGTTGGGAAAACGCACTCGAAGATGTCAGCTTGTTCCGCTTTCAGCCAACTGTGGTCCACGGCGGCCTCAACACCGAGACCGTGCTGGCGCTCGATGAAAGCGTCAGTGGAATTCTTGGCTGGAGCTCGCTAAAAATTAGTGACCCGGCAGAAGATTTTGCTTGGATTTTGGGTACAGGAATTCACGAACTCAGCGACAGCATCCTGGATGTTTACCGTCAACACCACCCGGTGGTGGACGCTGGGCTACGCCAGCGCGCAACGCTCTACAGCGAGATTGAACTTGCTCGCTGGCTGATGCACGGCCTCAATAAACATGACCAAGAAATCATCGATGACGCCAGCAGCCTCTTGGCTGTTTTGGCCGATGACGTGAGCACCGGTGCAGTTGGACGCCTGGTTGCTTCAGCCACGACCATTACAACCATCACCTACGAAGAAGCGGTGGTTGCGCCTGTTTTTGAGGCGGAATCAGTGATCGAGGTCGAAACAGTCAGCGCCGACGAGGACGAAGAGCTTGAGGTCATCGACCTGGCGAAAGATGAGTACGTTGACGACGCCACTAAGCCGATTGAACTGCCTGAAAAGACCGACAACGAACTCTTCTAAGGCTTCTGGCTAGTTGCCCAGTCCCAAAGTTCAAGCAGTTCCGCTTCGTCAAGCACTTTTTCTGGACGAATCTCGACGTTGTCTGCCACAAAGTAAAAACCAACAGAAATCTGCTCGATCGGCAGACCGGTGAATCTCGAATACGCGATTCGATAGAGTGCCAACTGCAGAGTTTTGGCTTCTAAATCGGCCTGATCCTTTGGAGCTTTTCCGGTTTTCCAGTCGACAATTTCAACTCCGGATTCTGTCTCAAATACTGCGTCAAGCTTGCAAACAAATGTGTGGCCGGCCATTGTCAATTGAATTTCTTGCTCAATTGCAATCGGTGCGAGCGTTGCCCAACGCGATGAAGCAAAATTTTCCTTTAGTTTTTCGAGCGACTCGCTGGCAAAGTCGCTATCAATTGCATCAACAGACGTTTCGGATTCGCCCAACGTTGCCAAATTGAATTGCCCCTCTACCCAGGTGTGAAAGTAGGTGCCATTTCGAGTTTGCTGATAGGGGCGTGCTGGCATTGGGCGCTTGAGTCGCTGAGCCAGACCGTCGAAGTCAAGAATGTAATCTTTGAACCTCGAGGCTGGGATTCTGATTGGAACCTCAACTCGGTCGGCGCTCGCAAGAGCCGCATCACGTTCACCGAGCAGTAGGTCGATGTCGCTTTGCACCTGCATAGCTGCCTGTGCCTGCTTGCTTTCAATCACCTCGATAGCCTCACGAGTCAGCTTCTCGGCTCGCTCGAGCACCAAACGGTGTCTTTCTCCGAGTGGATCAAGCGGCCAGGCCTCAACCATGGCGTGATCTTCAAGGGGATTGTCTTGGTGCTGATTTTCAGGCAAAGAAGTTCCGGAAATCTCGGTTACCTGCTTCAGAAAACGGGATGGCTCTCGAACCTTCTTGTTTCCGGGTTTCCAGTATGAGCCTGTGAGCAGAAGCCTTGATTTTGGCCTCGTTACGGCAACGTACATAAGCCGAAGTTCTTCTTTCAACTGGTGCTGACGCATCAACTCCTTGAAATTCTCAACCGAACTTTTGGCATCAGGCTGGGTTTCAACTTGTGCGTAGTTCCACTCAGGAAGCTCGTTGCGATCTCCGCGCAACGGATAAGGAAGTTGCCCAAATGCCAGCCAGCCCGAAGAGCCCTTGCCATCTCCTGGAAAGTCACCTTCAACCAGATTGGCAACCACAACGTTGTCCCACTCCAACCCTTTGGCTGCGTGGATGGTGAGAACCTGCACGACACCGGCCTCAGGGTTTTTGGTGGGTACTTCAAAACGTTCCCGCTGATCGGCAAAATCTAGCCATTCAATGAATCCGCCAAGGTGAGGCTGATGGTTGTTGGCGGAATAGCTCGAAACAATATTTGAGAAGGCGTTTAGGTGGGCCAGCGGGTTGTGCCTGCGAGGGTTGGCTGCAACCTCAATATCAAGCCACAACTCCTGCTCAACTGCTCTCACGTATTCGGGTAAGGAGAGCCCAGTCTGGCGGCGAAGGTTTCTGAGTAACGCAGCGGCGTCGAGAAGTCTTGGTAATCCAAGGTCTGAGAAACCGATTTTCTCCGGTTCTCTCTCATTTAGAAGAAGATCAAGAGCGTCAACAATTGACACTGCGTCCTCCGGTGCTAGACCCTCCCGCTGGCGCTCAACCAAAGAATCATCAAGTCGCGCACGTCGCGTGGCGTAACGGTGGAGGCGCTCAAGATCCTTTGCGCCGAGCCTCCATCGGGGCCCAGACAGCAATCGAATCAACTGAGTGCCGGCGAGCGGATTATGGATAACTTTTAGCGCGGAAACTAGGTCGACGATCTCTGGCATTTGAAGCAGACCGCCAAGGCCCACAACTTCGACGTCAAGCCCCTGACCTTCCAGCGCTTCAACAAACAGGTGCATTTGGCTTCTTTTGCGCATCAGCAGCGCTGAGGTTTGATCCTGATTGCTATTTTGCTTCAGCCAACGGGCAACAGCTTGTGCCTCAGCCTTGAGGTCTGGCTGAAAATCGACCTCCACTTGACCGAGGCCTGCGCTTGGAGCCGGCGCGAGTTCAACGACCTTGAGTTCACCAATCAGGTGGTTAGCAAGGTTCAAAACTTGCTGGGGATTGCGCCACGAAGTCGACAGCGAGAACCAGGCCGATCCATCCGGTGCATTGAAGTCTCGGTAGAAGTTTTTGAGGTTGGAGGCACTGGCCCCACGCCAGCCATAAATTGATTGGTTTGGGTCGCCAACTGCAAACACCGATGTGCCAGCAAACAACCCTTGCAGGAGCCTGGTTTGAAGATAGGAGGTGTCTTGATACTCATCAAGGAGAACCTGCTGAAACTTACTCTGCTCGAGTTCGATGATTCCGGGGACCTCGCGAACCGCACGTTCTGCCAAGGCAACTTGATCGGAGTAATCAACGTAACCCTGGAGCTGCTTCTCGCGAGCATAGGCTTCTGCCAACTTGGCGATGGTCGGGGTGCCCATGATTGGCTGGAGCAAAGACTGCATGTACGAATATGGCGTGGTGTCGGATGAACCGGCTTTTCGGGGCAGTTCGGCTAGCGAGGAGGCTGCGGCTTCGATTACCGCCTCAATTTGATCTGCGCCGACTAGGTTGTCGTTCATGGATTGCGCTAGGGCTAAGACCGATTCCACAATCGATTTCAGGCTGGCGTCGAGATCACTCAGGCGAAGGTCAATTTCGGACCCGTGCTTCAGGATGACTTCACGGGCCAGTTGGAATGCTGCAGCTTCGGTGAGCAGTATGGCGTCTGATTCATACCCGAGCGCTAAAGCGTTCTCACGAAACAAATTATTCGCGTACGCGTTGTAGGTCGAAATTGTTGGGGCAATGAAGTCGTACTCGAGATCCTCTGGCCACATATCGGTGTCGCGCAGTTTCAACAGGCTTTCGTAGATTCTTTTACCGAGTTCGGCGGCAGCTTTTCTCGTGAAAGTAAGCCCTAGCACCTGTTCTGGCCGCACAACCCGATTGGCTACCAACCAAAGCACCCGAACCGCCATGAGCTCGGTTTTTCCGGAACCAGCACCGGCAACCACGAGCGCAGGAGAGTTGACGCTGGCTCCCTCGACGGCAGCCGCCTGCTCTGGGGTGAGCGTGTAGGGGCGGATTACCGCGTAGACCTGATTTGCAGAGAACTTAAAATCAGCCACCGAATGACACCGCCTTGGTCAAGTGAATTTGGCAGGTTCCAAATTCGTTTTCGTTGCTGCAGTGCGAGCCAACTTCGGCAACAAACCACTTATCTGCCATTGCCATGCCCTCGGTTGCCTCAGCTACAAGTGACTCAAATTTGCTCTGCAACTCCTGGTTTTCCGCCAGGCTTTCTTGAACCCTCTCGGTGGGTTTGGTTCCGTTTACCAGAAGCAACTTGGCGCCCGCCAAATGGGAACCCACTGCCAACCCAGTCAGGCCAGCAAAGGCCCCATGTTGATATGCGAGTTGATACAACCCCAACTGAGGGTGACTCTGTGCCTCGGCGGCAGTGAACTGCTTGGCACCGGTTTTGAGGTCTACTACGAACACCTTGCCGTCAGGGTAAACCTCTAGGCGATCGACTTGCCCACGAATTTTTGCCCGACCAAGCTCAAACTCGAAATCGATTTCTGCTCCGGCGACCTGGCCACCCTGCGCACGCACTTGCTGAGCGTACTGAACGAGGTTGGCGACCATGGCCTTGGCCCGCCGCTGACCTGCCTGCTCAAGCCAATCAGATTCAAATTTGAGGCTGTGCCACTTGGACTCAACTACCTTCCACAAGGCTTCATCGGTTACTTCCGTAGCCAATTCGAAGGCCTCGTGAAGTAGCGTTCCGAGATTCGCAGAAAAAGTTGAATCGGACCCGCCATGCGCATTGATAAACCAGTGCAGTGGGCACTTTAAGTAGTTCTCAAGTTGCGATGGTCGCACAAAGACTTGAGCCTCTGGGTCGGCGAGGTCAATCAGTGGCTCAGTGGTGGAGATTGGTTTTAGCCCGTACCAACTATCCGGATTTGCCCCCGGTATTCCAGCCTGGGACAACCGAGCAAGCCCAACTGCCGCACTTTGCTGATCTGCCAATGGCCGATCTGTTGCCAATTGCCGCCTCAACGAACCGACCAAACCCCTTAGAGAGAGGTGGTGACCGCGGTGCGCAATCGGTGTCGGGATAGTGCCGAGCATCAAGCTCACGAATTGCGAAATCTGCCTGTCCTCAGAATCGGTGGCTGAAATGATTAGGCGACGGTAGGCAGCACCCACGGATTTGTAAAGCATCCTCAGCTCGTCCGGAAGTTCTGACCGCTGCGCCTGTTCAATTGAATCGATCTTGCCCGATAAGAAAGAACTGAGTGCGGTGGCACCGAGGAGAGAAGAGCGCGGCTTTAGATTTGGCCACACACCCTCGATCAACTGAGGCAGTGCAACCACATCAAAGGTCCTGCCGATGAGTGCAGCGGGTGTCATGAGGCTCACGCGGTCAGCCTGCTCGTTATTTAGAGCCAAAGAGTCTTCTGGAAGGCCCAGTGCTAACTGTTGTTCAACAAAGACCAATGATTTGGCACCCGGGTGACGCTCGACATACCGATTCGCTGCCGCGAACAACTCAACCACAGAGTCAAGATTTCGGTTGGCTTGAGCCGAAACCTCACCTACTCCTCTAGACAGTTCACGCCAGGACTTATCCAGGCCAGACCTCGACCAAGCCAGCCAGAGGAGGTCTTCGATGCTGGCCGATTGGTCTTCGGTGATCTCCTGAGCCGCAAAAAAAGTTTCCAGAAAACTGGCGACTCTGCGGATTTCGGGACCCTTCAGCGCTGCGAGTGCACCAGGCGCATCAAACAAAGCAACGAGGAGCTCGTCGCTATTTCGAGCCCCTTCGGCAGCTAACTCCTCGCGACGAAGTGCCCGGCGCAGGCGACGCAGGCCGAGCGAATCCAAACCGCACAAAGGCGAGGTGAACAGTTCAAGTGCTAGTTCAATGCTGATCTGTGAACGAGTTAGGACAACCCAACAGAATCTCAGCAATGCGCGCGAACCAAACTCATCTCTCAGTGGGCTTTGAGAAACCAAACGGACCGGGATGTTTTCATACGAGAGCTCCGAGGCCAGTTGCTGAAGGTTGCCCTGACTTCGGGCCACCACGGCCATCTGAGACCACTGGATCTTGTCGTACAGATGTAGCTCTCGGAGTCGGCGTGCCAGCCATGAGATTTCCGATTGCTCATCGAGAAAAACCTGCCCCTCAACGCCGTCGGCCGAGGCATCGGGCTCTGGTCGAAGCAGACCCTTACGCTGACGGCCGGCCCGGGCAGTCTCAATTTGGTTGCTCACTTTGCCGAGCACGTTGGCGATTCCCAGGGCACGCTCGCCAGGCGGCAAAAAGGTTACCTCAACCGTGGTCTGGTTGGCCGCGGCAACTGCGTCAGCTAGGGCACTCATAGCCCTGGCATCGGCAGACCTAAAGCCCAAAGTCGATGCATCGGGGTCACCGAATAAAGCTAGATCAGCGCCAGAACGGGTTAGGAGCTGAATCAAATGAGCCGCTGCCGGGGTTAGTTCTTGGGCGTCATCTACCAGAATTAGCCTGAGGTCAAGCAGGGCCTTTGGCCACGGGTTGGTTTGAAGCCAGTCGGCTGCCGAGCGAATCAATTGCGATGGGTCGAACCGATGCTCGAATCCCGCCCCCGAAACGGCGGCGAGGTATTCCCGATAGAGATTGGCAGCAGCGGGCCAAACCGGTTGCTTTTGCTCAAGTCCAATAGCGGCTAGAGAATCTGGGCTAACCCCATACTCAAGGCAAATAATGATTAGGTCTCGTAGCTCGGCTCTGAAGCCATTCAAAGCCAGCACGGTTGGCGTGATGTGTTTTGGCCAATCGCCAAAATTGCCAGCCGAGGTTGACTCAAGCCTGAGCAAGTGGGACTCGATAATTTCCGCCAGCAGGCGGTCCTGCTCACTACCGCTGATGAGCTCGGGCAACTTTTGCCCAGCAGTCACGGCTGCCTGGCGCATCACACCAAAGGCAAAAGAGCTCACGGTTCTTGCGAGCGAGCCCGATACGGCGCCTTGAAGTTTTAGGGCTAGTGAGTCTCGGAGTGTGTTGGCAGACTCGCGGGTGGCGGCCAGCACCAGCACCTGGTCGGCAGACAAACCGGATGCGATGCCGCGCATAAATGCTGCCTCGACCGCTGTGGTTTTGCCTGATCCGGGCGAGCCATAAACGGTAGAAATTTTCACGAGGTCAAAACTACCCTGCAGGCCTGACATTCCAGTAAAAAGTGAGTCCGCGACCTCACATGTCTTATCGGTGTCGTAATCTAATGGAAGTAGATGAAAGGCCTTAAATGGACATCAGAATCGGCATCAAAAATAGCCCGCGCGAGCTCAGCTTTGAATCGGCACAAACCGCCAGTGAGGTAGAGGCAGTTGTTTCAGCCTGTCTAGAGTCTGGTGCCAAGGTTTTGAAGCTTTCTGACAACAAGGGCCGTCAGTTTGTCGTTCCAGCCGAATCTCTTGCCTACGTTGAGATTGGTGCTGAAGAAACTCGTCGAGTTGGGTTCATCGCCTAATGGATCCGATTACCCTGCTCTGCGTTGCCTTCATCGTGGTTTACGGCCTAATTCTGGGCCTGGTTGCCCCGTATGTAAACCTCACCAATGAGAACTTTGGTTCACTGGTTCCAACCGGTCTTGCGATTGTCTCGGGCAGTTTGCTGTGGGCAATTTTGACTTGGTCAGGCATGCACTACGACGAACCATGGATTTGGATCATCGTGATGTTGGGTATGCCTGCAGCCATGTACTTTGGCGGCCGCCAGATTGCAAAGACTCGGAGCTAACAGCTCAAACTAATTGCCGCTTGGCCTGAATTGTTCAGGGACTAGGCGGTTAGCCCAAGCGCATCCATGCGAACGGTGTGGGCACCGATCAACTCAGTAATCAGTGGCTCAAGCTTCGAGTACGAGGCCAAATTCACGGCACGCTCTTCTTCGAGGGTTAGCTTCTTGGACTTGGCCACACCCGCCAGCTTGCGGTTGTCAAAGGCAGCACGAAGCTCGAGAAGCACGTCACCCATAAGTCGACGACCCCAAAGGGCAAGCCTCGAGCCTAGGGTTGGGTCCTTTTGCATCGATTCCAGCAGCACGCGCTTGGCAAACTGCTCAAACTTTTTGTCACTCAAAGCCTTCTCAACATCCGCGCGCAACAGTGGGTCAAGACCTACCGCCAATCGGCGATAGAAATCATCGAGCAGACCCGAAACCAGGTAGACCTTGATGACGCTTTCGTACCAGTCGAGTCCGTTGGTTCGAGAGTGGAACATTTCGATTCGCTCAACGAATGGGTCCATTGCATCGGTCGGATCGATACCCTGGGCAGCAATCTTTTTGGCAATTGAGCGGTACTTTTCAAAACTTTTTGCGGCAGCCTCACCAAGCTCTGCCTTGTACTGAGTGTTTGGTGAGTACTTGAGTTCACTGGTCAAAATCTCAAATTGACTCAACTGAAGGTAAGCCAACTGACCAAGAAATGACTTGGCGTCCGGGGTGTACGGCTTTAGGTTAACCTCGCCGGTATTACGGGCGGCGCGCTCTTCACGAGGCGGCAACGCAAACTTGCGGGCACCCGTGCGAATTCGTTTAAACCAATCAAACACATTGACAAGGATACTCATCATCCCGAGACATGGCGTAGCACCGCGAGTAGACTGAACACGACTATAGGAGCACTATTGAATTTCGCCGAATTAGGCATCGATGAAGACATCGTTGAAGCCCTCGCATCTCGAGGCATCACCAGCCCATTCCCAATCCAGGAAGAGGCTATCCCGGTTGCACTAACCGGACAGGACGTTATTGGCCAGGCCAAGACCGGTACCGGAAAGACTTTGGGCTTTGGCCTTCCACTGCTGCAGAGCTTGGGCAAGGACCCAGAAAAGGGCGCGAAGGCTTTGGTTGTAGTTCCAACCCGCGAGCTCGCTATCCAGGTTGCCGATGACCTAAAACTTGCTTCAGCAAACCGCTCAACCATGGTGGCCGCAATTTACGGCGGTAAGGCTTACGAAGAGCAGGTCGCTGAGATTAACGCCGGAGCACAGGTAATCGTCGGTACTCCGGGTCGACTGATTGACCTGTCAAAGCAGAAACTTCTCGACCTCGGCAACATTCGATTCATGGTTCTAGATGAGGCCGACGAAATGTTGGACCTCGGGTTCTTGCCAGACGTTGAAAAGCTTTTCGCCTACACGCCAGACGGTCGCCAGACCATGCTGTTCTCGGCCACAATGCCTGGAACCATCGTGACCATGGCCCGCAAGTATCAGAACCGTCCGGTCCACATTCGCACCAATGACCCAGATGAAGGCCAGACCAAGGCTGACATCAAGCAGTTCATCTACCGTGCTCACGCACTGGACAAAGATGAAGTGGTGGGTCGCATTCTGCAGGCCGAGGGTCGCGGAAAGACCGTAATTTTCACCAAGACCAAGCGCCAGGCATCGAAGGTGTCTGAGGAGCTAGTGGACCGCGGCTTCAACGCCACCGCCCTGCACGGCGACATGACCCAAGAGGCCCGCGAGAAGTCGATGGCAGCGTTCCGTTCAGGAAAGCGCGACATCTTGGTTGCGACCGAAGTTGCAGCGCGAGGTATCGATGTTGACGACGTCACCCACGTAATCAACTACACAATTCCAGAGGACGAGAAGGCCTACCTGCACCGCGTTGGTCGTACCGGGCGCGCCGGCCGCACTGGTATTGCCGTCACTTTTGTTGACTGGGAAGACTTGACTCGATGGGGTCACATCAACACCGCCCTGGAGTTTGGTCAGCCTGAGCCAACCGAAACTTACTCGAGCTCAGCTCACCTATTTGCCGATCTTGAGATTGCACCTGGCACCAAGGGCAGAATTGCCAAGACCAAGCGCCCAGAGGGTTGGAAGCCTGGCGACGACGAGAAGCCTCGTGCTAACGGTGGTCGCGCTGGCGGACATGCCGGCAGAAACCACAAAGATGGCGCTGGTCGTGGAGATAAGGATCGCCGCCGAAATGGCGATCGCCCGCACAAGACCACTGGTGACGCACCAAAGTCAGATGCTCCTCGTGCTGAGAAGCACGGCGAGGGCGAGCACAAGCGTCCACCTCGTCAGCGCACTCGTACGCGCCGTGGCGATTCGCCTGCCTCTAACTAAGCCCGTTTTCTTGGCGGTAGACGGCAACCAGTGCGTTGGCGTGCCCGTGACCAATTTCGTGCTCGGCTTTTAACCAATTCACGGCATCTATACGCTTCATGCTTTTGGTGGCCTCGAGAAGGTTCATCCAATGCTCAATTGGCTTGCCGTACTTTTTCTCGATTGAAGGAAAGTATGACTTTGGTCCCATTACTTTTTCAGTGGACATGTTTTCTCCTCGAAGTGGATTTGTAGGCCGGCTCGAACTTTACAGCGCAGCCTTGCTTCCTGTGCCGGCTGCCAAAATTCTTTCAAACATTTCTGGCGATGTAGTGTTCTCACCCAACCGATTGGGCTTGCCGTGGACGCCGTGGTAGTCACTTGAACCGGTGACAATCAGGTCATGTTCGACTGCCAGTGACAGCAGCCACTCCCTTGCGTTTTGCGGAACTTCGCGGTGGTAAACCTCAAACCCCGCGAGTCCGGCATCGATGAGTTTTTCAAAGTGGTCCTGGGGCAAGTCACCACGCGATGCATTCGGCGAAATGTCGGTCAGCGGGTGCGCGATTACTGGCACTCCCCCAGCTTCAAGAATTAGTCGGATAGCGTCAAAGCTGTCGACTGTGTCGGTTGGAACGTAGTACTTGCCGCGACTATCCAGTGGTCCACGAAAAGCAGCACTGCGATCATCTGCGGCACCAAGGTGCACCAGCGCATCGGCAATTGCCGGGCGACCGATGGTGGCGCCATCCTCAATCATTTCCAGGACTAGTTCCCACGTGATGTCGTAATCCTCGGCAAGTTTGTCGACCATCAACATGGCCCGGTTTTCACGCGAATTCACGGTGGTCAACAGCTCTTGCCTCAGCGCCGTATTTTCAGGGTCGGGCAAGTAGGCCAGCATGTGAACACTGATGAATCGATTGCGACCAGCAACCTGAACCGAGGCGCGCGTGGTGACCTCGATTCCCGGTACAAATCCCATTCCCAGGCGGCTGGCTGCCTCACTAGCCTCAGCCCAACCGTTGGTGGTGTCATGATCGGTGAGCGCGAGTACGTCTACCCCAGCTGCAGCAGCGTGCTCAAAAACCTCGGTAGGAGATTCCTTGCCGTCTGACCGAGTTGAGTGACTGTGCAGATCAATGATTGCCATAGTGCCAGAATAAAGGCATGAGGAGCCGCACCCCGCACAGCAAAAAATTCTTAGAGTACATCGGTTCAAACTGGGCTGACTCCGAAACATCTATGCCCGAACCGGCTGAAGTGGTGCCATACGCCGCACGCCGCCGTGAAGCTGTTGCCGCCGCGTTTGCCGGCAAAGTCTTGGTCTTCGAATCTGGTGCCGCTCAGGTGCGCTCGAATGACACCGATTACCTATACCGCCCGCACTCAGCCTTTAGCCACCTGACCGGTTGGGGTTCGGCAGCGGTTCCTGAATCGGTGTTGGTTATTGATGCCCGGGGCGCCGAGGCAATCAGCACCCTTTACTTTCGTGAAACCGCTGGTCGAAACACCGATGAGTTTTTCGCAAACCCTGCCATCGGTGAATTTTGGGTTGGTCAACGACCATCACTACTGCAGGTATCAGCCCAGCTGGGCCTTCAAACTGCCTCGCTGAACCAGCTTTCAAAATTCAAAAAGTCGGTTCCAAAACTAGATCTTGTTGCGCACTCAAAGAGCCAGGAACTTGCCCAGTTTGTTTCTGAGCTTCGATTAATCAAAGACGATTTTGAAATCGCGGAAATGCGTAAGGCAGTAGCAGCCTCGATCAAGGGATTTGAAGAGGTGGCCAAGAACCTCGGCGCAGCCGCAGCCCACCCACGCGGCGAGCGCATCGTTGAAACCGCGTTCTACGCTCAGGCTCGAATTGAGGGCAACTACCTCGGCTACGAAACCATAGCGGCTGCCGGTCCCCACGCCTGCGTGCTCCACTGGGTGAACAACGATGGCCCGGTAAACAGCGGCGACCTAATCCTGATTGATGCCGGCGTTGAGGTGGACAGCCTGTACACAGCCGATGTGACCCGCACGCTGCCGGTCTCAGGTAAATACTCCGAAGTTCAACGCAAGGTCTATGAAGCGGTTCGAGAGGCCGCCGATGCCGCGTTTGCGGTGGCCAAGCCAGGAAACAAATTCAAAGATGTTCACGCAGCAGCCATGGAGGTTATTGCTGCGAAAACAGCTGAGTGGGGTTTCTTGCCGGTATCAGCCGAGGAATCGCTGCTACCGGAAAACCAGTTTCACCGCCGCTGGATGGTTCATGGCACCAGTCACCACCTGGGTCTCGACGTGCATGACTGCGCACAGGCTAGACGTGAAATGTATCTTGACGCTGAAATCCAACCCGGCATGATTTTTACCATTGAGCCCGGTCTGTATTTTCACCAGGATGACCTGCTGGTACCGGAAGAGTTCCGCGGTATCGGGGTGCGTATTGAAGACGACGTGCTGATCACTGAAAACGGTGCCGAAAATCTAACCGCAGCCTTACCTAGACAAGCCGAAGAGGTTGAAGCCTGGCTGCAAAAGCTGGCCCGCTAACGCGTAGAAAAACCTGCGGTTTGCTACAGGGTTTTGGAAGCCATGATGGTGGCCGCCTGATCAGCAAGGTTGCGTGGAACCTGAACCTGATATTTTGAGGCAACCACGGTGGATTGGCTGATGAATGAGCGCTTGTTTTTAGAAAACGCAAAGCGCAGGATGTTGATCAACATACCCACACCGGCACCGATAAACACTGCCGAAATAACCGGTGCAAAGGCATCCTGTGTGGTTACTGCCTCCGGGTTGGTTCCGAAAATCAGTCCCCAGATTAGACCCAGCCATGATCCGGTGGTTGCACCGCCCAGCGCTACGCGGGCATTGCTCAACTTGCCACGAACACGCTCAACGGTTCGAAGGTCTTTGCCGACAATGGCAATTTGGCCACCTGGAAACTGCTTTTCAATAAGCAGGTTTACAAGGTCAGAAGCCTCTGCGTAAGTCTTGAATTCACCGATGACCTCGCCCTGAGGAATTACCGGGGCCTGGGATCGGGAGGTTCGCTTATTGTTCACAATCCCATTCTGGCACGCCTTCAACCTCTCGTCTAAGGTTGAAGAGTGAGCGCAACTAGAGTATTCGTCGCCAGATTGGCTGGCTGTGGCGTCTTTGACCCTGCGGGAGACCGCGTAGGTAAGGTCATTGACGTTCTTGTGGCGTACCGTAAATCGGGCTCACCTAAGGCCACCGGAATGCTGGTCGAGATCAGCGGACGCCGTCGCGTTTTTGTTCCGATTACCCGAGTTACTTCTATCTCAGCCGGTCAGGTAATCACCACCGGCTTGATTGACCTGCGCAGATTCACTCAGCGCGGCCAAGAAACCCGCGTGATTGCCGAAATTTTGGGCCGCAAGGTTCGACTGCTTGACGGCAGTGGTCCGGCGTCAATCGAAGACCTAGCCATTGAGCAGGGCAAGCAAAAAGAATGGGCCGTTACCGAGCTGTTTTTGCGCCGCCCAAAGACTTCGGCATCACCATTTGCCCGTGGCGCAACGCTGTTTGCCGCCTGGGAGCAGGTTAGCGAAGAGGCACGAACTGAAGAGGGCCAGAGCGCTCAGCAGCTGATTGCAACCTATTCTGAACTACGCCCAGCCGACTTGGCCTCGGCCCTGCTTGACCTACCTGACGAGCGCATGCTTGAGGTGGCCGAAGAGCTTGATGACGAACGCCTTGCCGATGTGCTTGAAGAGCTGCCTGAAGACGAGCAGCTGGACATCATTGCCGAGCTAGACGATGAGCGTGCCGCTGAGGTGCTTGACCTCATGGAGCCGGACGACGCTGCCGACTTGATGGCAAACCTGCCAGAAGAACGCACCGAGGCGATTCTTGATCTGATGGATGAAGAAGAAGCCGAAGACATCCGTATGCTCATGCAGTTTGATGAGTTCACCGCCGGTGGTTTGATGACCACCGAACCAATCATCTGCGCCGCCGATGCAACCGTGGCCGAGGCCATGGCGCTGATTCGTCGAGTTGAGGTTGCGCCAGCACTTGCGGCATCGGTGTTTGTAACCCTGCCACCGTACGAGGTTGCAACCGGGCGCTACCTGGGAGTGGTTCATTTTCAGCGCATGCTGCGCTACCCACCGCACGAGCGCCTCGGCAACCTTTTGGACACCGAGCTCGAGCCGGTCAAGGCCGACACTCACATCTCGGTGATTCACCGAACCCTAGCTAACTACAACCTGGTAGCCCTACCGGTTGTCGACGACGAGTCACGCCTTATCGGTGTTGTAACCGTTGACGACGTTTTGGACCACCTATTGCCTGATGACTGGCGCACCGAAGACGAGGGAGGAAGCCGTGGCTAAGAACACACTTGACGCACCGCTACGCTCTCGTCAGCGGTTTGTCACCAAGATCTCAATTGACCGCGAACAGTTTGGTCGCGCTTCAGAAGCTTTTGCGCGCGCTATGGGTACCGGTGCTTTTCTTATCGGCATGACCATCGTGGTGGCCGTTTGGCTCACTTGGAACACCCTGCTGCCAGAAGCATCACAGTTTGACCCTCGGGCAACAAACTTCACGTTGCTGACCCTAATTTTGTCAATGCAGGCCTCTTACGCCGCACCGCTAATTCTGTTGGCTCAAAACCGCCAGGATGACCGCGACCGCGTTCAGTTTGAACAGGACCGCCAGCGAGCTGAGCGCAACCTGGCCGACACCGAGTACCTGGCCCGCGAGGTTGTTGCCCTGCGTTTGGCGATGGAAGAACTGGCGACCAAAGACTTTGTGCGCGATGAGTTGCGCGACCTACTGAAAGAAATTCTGGATGAGCGCAAGCGCGATTGAGCGTGCGCTGGGAACAGTAATTGACCCAGAACTTCGGTTGCCCCTGACCGAGCTCAACATGATTGACCTGACCGACGGTCTAGTTACGGTAAAACTGACCGTTGCCGGCTGCCCGGCGGCACAAAAAATTGAAGCCGATGTTCGGGCCGCAGTTGCCGAGTTTGGCGTAGACGTTGCCATGACCGTGATGTCGCAGGCCGAGCGCAACGAACTAAAAGAAAAATTACGAGCCGGTAAGCCGCCCCGCACAAACCCGTTTGACAAGGACACCCTCACTCGGGTTTATCTGGTTGGGTCGGGCAAAGGTGGCGTTGGCAAGTCCTCGGTAACCACCAACCTGGCTGTTGCGCTCGCCGAAGCAGGGCACCGCGTGGGGCTCATCGATGCGGATATTTTTGGCTTCTCGATTCCGGGGCAACTTGGCATTACCGAGAAGCCGACCCGGGTAGATGAACTGATTTTGCCGCCGGTGGCTCAGGCCGGCAAGTGGGGCGTCAAAGTAATTTCGATCGGAATGTTTCTTGATGACAATAAGCCGGTGGCCTGGCGCGGACCAATGCTGCACCGCGCCGTGGAACAGTTTTTGTGTGACGTCTTTTGGGGCGATCTAGATTTTCTTCTGGTTGACCTGCCACCGGGCACCGGCGACATTGCAATTAGCCTGGGCCAGTTGCTGCCAACCGCAAAGAGCATCGTTGTAACCACCCCTCAGGTCGCTGCCGCCGAGGTTGCTGAGCGTTCTGGTTCGGTCGGCCTGCAGACCGGGCAATCGGTGTTTGGTGTGATTGAAAACATGAGTTGGCTCGAGCAGCCAGATGGCTCAAAGTTTGAAATTTTTGGTCACGGCGGCGGTTTGGCTGTGGCCGAAAGATTGAGCGCTCTTTCGGGTCAGGCAGTCCCTCAACTCGGGCAAATTCCAATCAGCGTTGCCCTGCGCGAGGGCTCTGATGCGGGTTTGCCGGTGGTTCAGAATCACCCCGATGACCCCGCCGCCAAGGCTATCCGTGAAATTGCTGTGAAAATTAGCCAAGACAAGATTGGACTGGCCGGCAGACTGCTTAGAGTTAGCCTGTGAGTGAAACCAGCATTGTCTCTTTACTGAGCCACCTACCCCAGGGTCAATCAACCGTTCCGGTAATCAACCCGGCAACCGGAAAAAAGATTTATGACCTCCAGCAGCTTTCTGCCGAGCAGGTAATCGATGCTGTCTCAAAGGCCAGAGACTACCAACCAATCCTGGCTAAGACCGGGCTGCCGCAGCGCCAGCGCCTGCTGCTGAACCTGCACGACATTCTTTTGGGTTCCGATGAAAAGCTCATGGACCTAGTCCAGCTGGAGACCGGAAAATCTCGAGCACACGCCTTTGAAGAGACCGTCGGCGCCATCGCCGCGGCCAGCTACTACGGCAAGATTTCGGTCAAGACCCTGGCCAGGCGCCGCACACGAGCCGGTGTTCCGCTGCTCACCAAAACCTATGTTGACCAGGTGCCGGTTGGTGTGGTTGGCATTGTGACCCCTTGGAACTACCCGCTGGCTTTGACCCTGCTTGATGTGCTGCCGGCCTTGGCTGCGGGCAATTCCGTAGTGCAGAAGGTAGACAACCAAACTGCTCTGACTGCCCTCTTTGCACGCCACCTCGCCATCGAGGCTGGCTGGCCTGAAGAGGCTTGGACTATCGTGACCGGAGATGGCGAGACCGTCGGAAACGCATTGGTAGATAGCGTCGATTACGTGGCCTTTACCGGCTCAACCGCAACTGGCCTGAAAGTTGCCCAGCGTGCGTCAGCGCGACTAATTGGGTACTCACTTGAGTTGGGCGGCAAGAACCCGATGATTGTGCTCGAGGGCGCCAAGCCTAAGCGGGCGGCCGAAATTGCGGTTTCGGGGGCATTCAGCTCAGCTGGCCAGCTCTGTGTGGCAATTGAGAGAGTGTACGTGCCGAAATCGATGCATCAGGAATTTTTGACTGAGCTGACCAAGCAAATTGACGCACTTGAGGTTGGCCGGTCTGATGATTTTTCGACCGACATCGGCAGTTTGGGCGGGTACGTTCAACTTCAGCGCGTATCAGGTTATGTATCAGATGCAGTAGCCAACGGAGCCGAATTGGTTGTCGGCGGCCATGCACTGCCAAACACTGGGCCGTATTTTTATGCCCCAACGGTGTTGAATAATGTTCCTGCCTCAGCCAAGCTTTACCGCCGCGAGGTGTTTGGCCCGGTTCTGGCCGTCGAGCCATACGACGATCTAGACGATGCAATCGACCAAGCAAACGACAGTCAGTACGGACTAAACGCCGCCATCGTTGGCCCGGTAAAACTTGCCACCCGAGTGGCTAGCCGACTCAACACCGGTAGCGTCAACATCAACGAGGGGTTCCGCGCCAGCTTTGCATCGATGGAGTCGCCGATGGGTGGCATGAAGGCTTCTGGTCATGGGCGCCGAAATGGCCCGGGTGGATTGCTGCGATTTACCGAAACTCGAGTTATCGGTGTTGCCGGCGGCTTGATTAGGTTGCCGAGTCGAGCAAAAGACTACGAGAAGATGGCGCCGCTCATGAGAATCATGGTCAAAGCCATGAAACTGTTCAGCTAAACCTAGGTGGCCTCAGAGTCAAACGGAGCTTGCTCGCCGGCGACCAATCGGGGCTGGCTTTGAACCTTGGCGGTGTTGAGCACCTGGGCCGGATTCGCAACCGGTGCGCCGTCCTCCACCAAAGCCTCACGAATAATTCTTCGCGGGTCGTACTGGCGAGGGTCCAGCTTCTTCCAGTCCAGCTCTTCACCGATTTCAGCGGATAGCTGGTCCTTGGCGCCGTCGGCCATTCTGCGCAAACTTTTTACCAGGTTGGCCAACTGCTTGGCATAGGTTGGCAGCCGATCCGGTCCTAAAACAAATACGGCGATAAGCCCCAAGATTAGGAGCTTTTCACCAGTTAGACCGAACACCCTTTCAGATTACCGCCTTGCTACCGACCAAAGAGCAAACCGACCTTTATGCTTTGAGCAAGGAGAGCCAAATGGTAGACAAAATCAGCAGTTGGAAGTTTGCAGAAGACTTCGTGACCGAACCTGAAGTGTTTCGTGAAGCCCGAATTCGTGCGGATGAAATGGGCATTGAATGCATCACGCCTGCCGTCGGTTCTCAGTTGGCCCTCGTTGCCTCAGCCCTTGGCGCAAAGGCTATTGTCGAGGCTGGCACCGGAACCGGAATCTCGGGGCTTTGGCTTCTGAACGGTGCACCCAACGCAGTTTTGGCAACCATCGACAGCGACCCTGAGGCCCAGATTGCTGCTCGCAAGGCGTTCGCCGAAGCGGGTATTCCGGCCAACCACACCCGCGTGATCAGCGGACGGGCAATTGATGTGATGTCGAACATGGCCGACGCAGCCTACGATTTAGTTTTTCTAGATGCCGACCGCGATACCCTCGAGGCTCAGCTTCACGAGGCATCGCGGCTTTTGCGCCCTGGCGGCGTATTGGCAATTGCCCACGCCCTCTGGCGTGACCGGGTTCCTGACCCTGCGATGCGCGATGATGCCACTGCTATTTACCGGGATGTCCTGCGCTTTTTTGTGAACAACAGCGATTTTGTTTCTGCGCTTTCGCCAAGCGGAGATGGCCTGCTCATGGCCAGCAAGCGAGCACACTAGAGGATTTCAAGCATAAAAAAAAGACCAGTCGCTTTTGACTGGTCTTTTTTATAGAGCTTAGTTTTTGACTACGCCCGCTAGAACTTCGTGAAGGTTCTTGGCCTCTTCTTCGTTTACTGAAACGACAAGTCGACCTCCGCCTTCTAGTGGAACTCGAAGGATGATCAGTCCGCGAGGTTCGCGTTCTGCCTCCATTGGACCGTCGCCGGTACGTGGCTTCATTGCTGCCATTGAGAACTCCTTGAATAGCTGGCTTTTTACGGCCGAAGTTCTATTATCCCACGGTGAGCCAAGATCTAAGACCGCTTTCGCAGGCATAGATCTGACTGCACGGTACCGCTTCATCATCGGCGTGGGCCTTTGATGGGTCACCCGGGCCATAGTTGACCGCTGGCACACCGAGTTCGCTGAATCGAGCAACGTCGGTCCAGCCGTACTTTGGCCGTGCTTCAGTTTTGGTGGCAGCTACAAAAGCTGCAGCCTCTGGTCGGTCAAGACCTGGGCGGGCACCCTCGGCAACATCTGTGACTACCAACTCAAAACCGGCAAACACCTCACGTAAATGCGCCTCAGCCTCAGCACCCGACTTGCTAGGAGCAAACCGATAGTTAACCGTGACTACGGCTTCATCTGGAATGACGTTGGTGGCAATTCCGCCGCTGATCAAAACTGCATTCAAGCTTTCGCGATAAACCAAACCGTCAACGTCAATCTCTGCCGGCTGGTAGTTGGCCAAAATGGTTAGCGCCTGGGCAGCACCGTGAATAGCATTTTTACCCATCCAAGGGCGCGCCGAGTGTGCCTTGACTCCGCGGAAGGTTAGATCAACGCGCATGGTGCCGTTGCAACCACCTTCAACATGCGCCGAGGTTGGCTCACACAAAACAGCAAAGTTGGCCTGAAGTAGATCGGGGCGGTTGCGAGACAGACGACCCAAACCGTTCTTCGATGCCTCTACCTCTTCGTGGTCGTAGAAAATCCAAGTGACATCTACATTTGGTTCGGCGACTGTAGCAGCAAGTTTTAGCTGAACGGCAACCCCGGCCTTCATGTCTACTGTGCCGCGGCCGTAGAGCACTTGCTCGCGCTCCATCGACAACAACTGCACCGGAAGGTTATTGGCAACCGGAACCGTATCGATGTGACCGGCGATAACCACACGCGAATCGCGACCAAGGTTGGTGCGGGCCACAATTGCGTCGGCGTCGCGAATTACCTCAAGGTGCGGGTAGGCAGACAGTGCCGCTTCGATGGCGTCAGCCAAAGCTTTCTCGTTACCCGAAACCGACTCGATGTCGCAAATTTCACGGGTCAGTTCTACTACGTCAGCTTCTAGATTCAGGGTTACAGGCGCCATAGAACGAGCCTAACTTGTAACCTTGACTCTATGACTCAAGCAGCTTTCCTAGATTCCAAGGCATGGGGCCACGGCCTGGCCACCATCGCAACTGACGGCACGGTTCTCGACGTTTGGTTTCCGAACCCACAACTGGGCGATGCCCCGACCGATGATGCCCTTTGGGTTACGCCTAAAGAACTAGACGCTCTTGCCGGTGAAGATGCTCGCCGCCGCGTAACCACTCAGGTGGTCCGCACCGAGGTAGATCTAACCCAGCCGGTATCTTCGACTGCCGACGCCTACCTGCGCCTTCACCTGCTGTCACACCTGCTGGTCAAGCCAAACTCAATCAACCTTGACGGCCTGATTCCGGCCCTGCCGATTGTGGCCTTTACCAATGTCGGTCCGGTATCAATTGATGACATCGATGAACTGCGCCCAACGCTTACCCGTGCTGGAATCAGCGTTTATGCCATCGACAAATTCCCGCGCCTAGTCGACTACGTGACTCCGAAGAAAGTCCGAATCGCAGACGCATCGCGGGTTCGTTTGGGTGCACACCTAAGCCCGGGCACCACCATCATGCACGAAGGTTTTGTGAACTTTAATGCCGGAACTCTGGGCACCTCGATGGTTGAGGGACGAATTTCACAGGGAGTTATCGTCGGCGACGGAGCAGACATTGGTGGTGGCGCCTCAATCATGGGCACACTATCCGGCGGCGGTAAAGAGCGCGTTGCAATTGGCGCCCGTGCGCTGCTCGGCGCAAACGCCGGTGTTGGTATCTCGATTGGTGACGACTCAGTTGTCGAAGCCGGCCTCTACGTAACTGCTGGAACCAAGGTCACCATCATCGATGGCGAGGGTGAGAGAACCGCCAAGGCAGCAGACCTTTCCGGTGTGGCCAACCTACTGTTCCGCCGCAACTCGGTTACCGGTCGCGTCGAGGTACTTCCTAGATCTGGCGTTGGCATCACGCTCAACAGCCAGCTGCACGGCTAGTCTCGGACTGAATCCCAGCCGTATTCAGGCATTGGGTTGGCCCCAAGCATCACTGGTGCGTGGCAAACTGGCAACACCACACCGATGGGCTTGAAGGCGCGCGGAATTACCACATCACTCGGAAAAGTTGCCAGCAGTGAGTGGTCCTCTCCCCCGCCGATGACCCAGTCAAACTCATTCGCTTCGATGGCACGGGCCGCTTCTTCAAGAACGGCCTCAAAACCCTGAAGCTGCAGGCGGTCGATTTGAATGGTCACCCCTGATGCCTTTGCGATTCGAGCGGCATCCTTGGCCAAACCATCGGATAGGTCCAGCATCGAATTTGCCCCGGCTACGGCTGCGTCTACTCCCGAGGTAATCGGGGGTTGCGGGCGGCGCTGTGTGTCGACCAATGCGTCGTAGGCCGAAATAGCGTCACGGTTGGCGCTTTGCAACAGAGCCAAGCCAGCTGCTGCGCGCCCCAGAGTGCCCGCTACAGCAACAATGTCGCCAATCTGGGCACCTGAGCGCAAAACCGGCTCGCGGCCCTCGAGCGAGCCGTGTGCGGCCACTGAAATCATGACCTGCTCACTGGCAGCTAGGTCTCCGCCGACAACCCCACAGCCCGGAGCAAGGCGCTCGCAGGCGTCACGCAGGCCGTCGGCAAATGACTCGAGCCAGTGAATCTCGGTTCGCGCCGGTGCGCTGACGGCAACTACCAAGGCGGTTGGAACGGCACCCATGGCTGCCACATCAGCAATGTTGCTTGCCACAGCCTTCCAGCCAAGGTCATAACCGGTGGACCAATCCAACCTAAAGTCATGGCCCTCGATCATGGTGTCGGTGGTAACCACAAATCTGCCATCCGGGGCACTGATTACGGCTGAATCATCGCCGGGCCCAACCAAGGCATGCTGCGATGCGTTGAGGCGCGAGATGGTGCGCTTGAGGCTTTCGTTCTCGCCGAGCGAGCCGATGGTTTCTGCAGTATTCACATAACAAAGGTAGCCTGTTGGAGATGAAGATTTTGAAAGCTCAGGCAACTGTGGGCGCCCTGCTTTTGGCCACGATTGGCCTAACCGGCTGCGCCACCACGGTGACACTAGACCCGGCACCGCTAGCCAATGACCCTAACTGCGCTGAGGTAATTGTTCGCCTGCCCGAGTTGGTCGGAGATCAATCCGAGCGCCCGACCAATGCCCAGGCCACAGCAGCTTGGGGCGACCCAGCATCAGTGTTGCTGCGCTGCGGATTGGAACCAGTGTTGGTCAGCGACCTACCTTGCGTGACCGCTGGTGGAGTGGACTGGCTAGTGGATGAGTCAGAAAAACCGTCTTATCGATTCATCAGTTTTGCGCGGACCCCGGGAACTGAAATCATCGTGGATTCAAACGCCATCTCTGGAATTACGGCTCTCGAGGCGCTTGGCCCTGCGGTGCAAAACATCGAGGCATCAAAAACCTGCACCACCGCTGAATAGTCAGAGTTAGTGCTTGGCAGTGAGGCCCAGGTTGATGAGTTCGTCGATCAAATCTGCATAGGCAATGCCTGACGCCTGCCAAAGTGACGGAAACATTGATAGCGGCGTAAACCCAGGCATGGTGTTGATTTCATTCACGAAAAAACCGTCGGCGGTCAAGAAGAAGTCGACTCGACCCAGACCCTGGCAACCCAGTGCCTCAAACGCACGCCGAGCAATGCTCTGCATTTCGGTTAACTGGTCTTCGGACATGGCTGCCGGAATGATCAGGTCGACGGAATCTTCATCCTGGTATTTGGCATCGAAATCGTAGAAATCGCGACCGGTGACGACAATCTCACCCGCAACCGAAACCCGAGGCCGAGCGCCATCACGGCCAGAAAGCACAGCGCATTCAACCTCGCGGCCAACCAATCCGTGCTCGACCACCAATTTGTTGTCGTGCTCGAGAGCCAAGGCCACCGCTGGGGCAAAGTCATCCCAGTTCTTGACCTTTGAAACACCCACCGATGAACCGGCGCGCGCAGGCTTGACAAAAACCGGGAGGCCAAGGTTTCGGACCGCCTCGAGTGATGACTCTGGGTCGCGCATCCAGTTGGCTTCGCGAATGACAACGTGCGGTGTAACCGGAATGTTGGCATCTTGAAAAATTGCCTTGGTGAACTCTTTGTCCATTCCGGCAGCCGAGGCCAATACGCCGTTGCCGACGTATGGAATACCGGCTAGCTCGAGGAAGCCCTGGATCGTTCCGTCTTCACCGAAAGGACCGTGCAGGACCGGAAAAACGATGTCTACCGCGCCGAGCGAGGAACGACTGCCGTCGATGCCAATGCGGTAAATCTGACGACTTCCATCCATGGCAAATTCAACTCGAGCGCCTTCATCCTGAACCACGGCAAGCTCACCCTTGCGCAACGCCCAACGCTCAGCATTGTCTTCGGCAGGTACAAAAACACCCTGGCGGGTAATGCCCACCGGAATAACGTGATACTTGCTGCGATCAATCGCGCCTAAAACACCGGCTGCTGTTGCACAGGAAATTGAGTGTTCGCTTGATTTTCCGCCAAAAAGCAGAACCACGTTGAGTTTGGCCACAGTTACTCTCCGACCGGGCCCAGGGTGCCATTAGTTAGGTGGGGCGCAATGTCCTTTGGCGCCAGCTTGCCCTGCAGCACCAGCTGAACCTGCTCCACAATCGGCATCGATACACCTTTGGCTTTGGCCAGCTGAAGAATTGGAGCAACCGAAGCCAGGCCCTCTGCCGTCTGAGACATGCGCTTTTGCACCTCTTTGAGGGTGTAGCCCTTGCCCAGCATCTCACCGGCCTTGTGGTTGCGTGACAGTGGCGACTCAGATGTTGCAATCAGGTCACCCAAACCAGCCAGGCCGACCATAGTGTTTGGCTCGGCACCGTAAGCCACCGAAAAACGGGTCAGCTCGGCAAGGCCGCGGGTCATGATTGAGGCCTTGGTGTTTTCTCCGTAGCCAACACCGTTGACGATTCCAATGGCAACGGCAATTAGATTCTTAAGGATTCCGCCAAACTCGGTGCCAATCACATCGGAGTTGGTGAAAGTTGTGAAGTACTCGTTGGTAGCCGATTTTGCTACCGCCTGAGAAGTCTCTTGGCTGATGCTCGAAGCCACCGATGCGGTTGGCTGCTCAGCTGCAATTTCAAGGGAAAGGTTTGGACCAGAAACCACTGCAATTTGTTCCTTGGCAAAACCAGTGACCTCGGCAATAACCTCGCTCATGCGCAGACCGGTGTCTTTCTCGACGCCCTTCATCAAGCTGACCAGGATGGCCTTCGGCGGCAGCAGCGGCCCCCATGATTCAAGGTTGGAACGCAGGGTCTGCGAAGGAATTGATAGATATACCTGCTCAGCACCCTCTAGAACTGCGGCGACATCACTCGAGGCCTTTAGGTGAGCCGGAAGGTGGATGCCCGGCAGGTAATCGCCGTTGCGGTGGTCTTCGTTGATCTCTTCAACCACGTCTTCGCGGCGAGCCCAAAGGGTGACCTGATTTTCAGGATTATCGGCAAGAACTTTGGCAAAGGTGGTTCCCCAGCTACCCGCACCCATAACAGCAATCTTGGTCACGGTTACTTGCTCTCTTTCTTGAAGTTTCCGGCAACAGTTTGCCCAGCCTTCACTGGGTCCCAACGCTCAGCAGGGGCTGATTCTTTGCGGAGTTTCTCGACCAATAGTGTGATTTCGTGCATCACCAAATCGGTAGCCTCATGCAGTTCGGCCGGGGTCAGTTGCTTTTTACGGTACTTATCCAGATTGATTTCATCGCCAACGATGATGTCAACCGGCTTCCAGAATCCCGGTCTAAATTTGCTACCGTACTGCGGCAGAATCTGCTCACTACCCCAGTGGGCCATTGGGTAAACCGGCACATTGGTTTCAATAGCCAGACGGATGGCACCTGACTTACCGCGCATTGGCCAAAGGTTTGGCTCGCGGGTCAGGGTACCTTCTGGGAAGATCGCGATGGTGTGGCCTGCCTCTAGAAAGGCGTTGGCAGCGCGCATCGGAGCATCGTTGCGTTGGCCCGAACGGTAGACAGGAATCTGCCCAGCTGCACGAAGAATTGAGCCGATAACCGGTACTCGAAAAAGCCCCTCTTTGGCCAAAAAGTGGGGCGCCCGCTTGAGCACTCGATAGACAAAGTAGGCAACCGCTAGAGCATCAACGTTGGTGACGTGATTGGCCACCAAGATGTACGGCCCCTGCTTCGGCAATTTTTCTTGGCCGGTCGGGCGGATCCGAAACATGGCACGCACGATCGGAATAAGAATGGCTGCCACTAATGCGAGCACCGCATTGAGTTCCGGAGATTTGATCTTCGGCATTGGAAGTGCTTTTTTGGACTTTGCCATGGTCGGTTATTCGCTGTAGCTGAAGTCGGCGCCGAGGTCAGTCAACTTCTGCAAGAAGTGCTCGTATCCTCGAGAAATTAGCTGCACATTGGTCACGTTTGAGGTGCCCTTGGCCGCCAACGCCGCAACCATGTGGCTAAAACCGCCACGAAGGTCAGGCACCCGGATGTCAGCTGCGTGCAACTCGGTTGGGCCAGAAATAACCGCAGAGTGGTTGAAGTTTCGCTGACCAAATCGGCAAGCGGTACCGCCTAAGCACTCACGGTAAATCTGAATCTGCGCACCCATCTGAACCAGTGCGTCAGTAAAGCCAAAGCGGTTCTCGTAAACCGTCTCATGGATGATTGACAAACCCTTGGCCTGGGTTAGAGCTACAACCAGTGGCTGCTGCCAGTCAGTCATAAATCCAGGGTGCACGTCAGTTTCAAGAACTACCGGCTTTAGGTCGCCACCCGGGTGGTAGAAGCGGATGCCCTCGTCTTCAATTTCAAAGGCGCCGCCAACCTTGCGGAATACGTTCAAGAAGGTGGTCATTTCTTGCTGACGGGCTCCGCCAACAAAAATATCGCCCTTGGTGGCCAACGCGGCACAAGCCCATGAGGCAGCTTCGTTGCGGTCAAACAGAGCACGGTGGGTGTATCCCTTTAGTTCCTTGACACCCTCGATGCGAATCACGCGATCGGTGTCTACCGAGATGATGGCGCCCATCTTCTGCAGGATTGCGATGAGGTCCATGATCTCAGGCTCAATCGCTGCGCCAGAAAGTTCGGTAAGGCCCTCGGCACGGGTTGCGGTGAGCAATACCTGCTCGGTTGCACCCACCGATGGGTAAGGCAGGCTGATTTTTGCGCCCTTCAACCCACGAGGAGCCGATAGTCGGGTGCCGTTCTCGAGTTCTTCGATGACAGCTCCGAAGTTTCTAAGCACTTCAAAGTGGTAGTCGATTGGGCGATCACCGATGTGGCAGCCGCCGAGGCCAGGGATGAATGCCTCACCCAAACGGTGCAGCAACGGGCCACAGAACAGAATTGGAATTCGAGAAGATCCGGCGTGTGCGTCAATGTCAACCATGCGTGCCGAGGCAACATTGCTTGGATCCAGGCTCATAACGCCGTCTTCAGAGTGGCTAATCGCCACTCCGTGTAGCTGAAGGAGTCTCGAAACAATGTCGACGTCACTGATGAATGGAACGTCTTTGAGCACGCTTGGGGTCTCGCCCAGCAGAGCGGCAACCATTGCCTTGGTAACTAGGTTTTTGGCACCCTTGAGGTCAACCCGGCCGATTAGTGGCTTGCCACCGGTAACGGTGATCTGACTCATCGGTCTCCTTAGTTCTTAATCGGAAGGGTCTTAGGCATCCAGGCTGGGCGCTTGGCTTCAAAATCAGTGATTGCCTGTTCGTCGCGCAAGGTTAGACCGATGTCATCTAGGCCCTCAAGCAGACGCCATTTAGTGTATTCATCAATCTCAAACGGAACGGTTAGGTCGCCAATCGTGGCGGTTTGCTCAACCAGATTGATGGTGATTGACGAGCCAGGGTTGGCCTCAATTGCCGCCCAAAGCTTCTCAGTGTCTTCTTCGGTGATCTGACCCGCAACCAAGCCCTGCTTGCCAGCGTTACCGCGGAAGATGTCGGCAAACTTGCTCGACAAAACGGCCTTGAAACCGTAGTCGCGTAGTGCCCATACCGCGTGCTCACGGCTGGAACCGGTACCAAAGTCTGGCCCGGCGACTAGCACCTGGCCGTGCTTGTAAGGCTCTTGGTTCAGCACAAACTCAGGGTCATTGCGCCAAGCCGAAAACAGTGCGTCTTCAAAGCCGGTCTTGGTGATGCGCTTTAGGTAAACGGCTGGGATGATCTGATCGGTGTCAACATTGCTGCGGCGAAGCGGTACAGCAACGCCAGTGAAAACTTCGAACTTTTCCATTAGTTGTCTCCGTCAAGGTCAGCAGGTGATGAAAGGGTTCCGCGAATTGCCGTCGCAGCAGCAACCAGAGGAGACACCAAGTGGGTGCGGGCACCCTTACCCTGGCGGCCTTCAAAGTTTCGGTTTGAGGTTGAAGCGGCTCGCTCGCCCGGCGCCAACTGATCTGGGTTCATACCCAAACACATTGAGCAACCGGCAAAGCGCCACTCGGCACCAAAGTCCTTGAAGACCTTGTCAAGGCCTTCGGCTTCTGCCTGCAGACGAACGCGTGCCGAACCAGGAACAACCAAGAAACGAACGCCGTCGGCCTTTTTTCTGCCCTTGATAATCTCGGCAGCGGCCCGAAGGTCTTCGATGCGGCTGTTGGTGCAAGAGCCAAGGAACACGGTGTTGACCGGAATTGACTTCATCAGAGTTCCAGGCTGAAGGTCCATGTACTCGAGCGCGCGCATCGCAGCGGCCTTCTCGTTTGGGTCATCGATGTCATCAGGGTTTGGCACAGCGTCGAGCAAGCTAACACCCTGGCCAGGGTTGGTGCCCCAGGTTACAAACGGGTCAAGCTGGTTGGCGTCCAAGAAGACTTCAGCATCAAACTTGGCGCCTTCGTCGGTTGGCAAGGTGTTCCAGTACTCAACTGCGGCATCCCAGTCAGCACCCTCTGGTGCATGTGGGCGACCCTTTAGATAGTCGTAAGTAGTCTGGTCCGGCGCAACCATTCCAGCGCGGGCTCCGGCCTCGATTGACATGTTGCAGATAGTCATTCGGGCTTCCATAGACAGGGCACGGATGGCGCTGCCTCGGTACTCAAGCACGTAACCCTGGCCACCACCGGTGCCAATTTTGGCAATCACGGCAAGGATGATGTCCTTGGCGGTCACACCTGGGCGCAGGGTTCCTTCAACGTTGATCGCCATAGTTTTGAAAGGCTTTAGCGGAAGAGTCTGGGTAGCCAAAACGTGCTCAACCTCGCTGGTACCAATACCCATGGCCAAGGCACCGAAGGCACCGTGGGTTGAAGTGTGAGAGTCACCACAAACAACAGTGATACCCGGCATGGTTAGACCAAGCTGCGGACCAACCACGTGCACAATGCCCTGGTCTTTGTCGCCAAGTGAGTGAATTCGCACACCGAACTCTTTGGCATTGGTGCGAAGGGCCTCAATCTGGGTACGGCTAGTTGGGTCAGCGATTGGCTTATCGATGTCCCAGGTAGGAGTGTTGTGGTCTTCAGTGGCAATGGTTAGGTCGGTGCGGCGAACCTTTCGACCGGCCATGCGAAGCCCGTCAAATGCCTGTGGGCTAGTTACCTCGTGCACCAAGTGCAGGTCAATGTAGAGCAGGTCCGGAGAGCCATTCTCGCCTTTGACCACCAAGTGGTCATTCCATACCTTCTCAGCCAGAGTTAACGGCTTATTTGTCATGCAAACACCTCAGAACGATTGAACTTCAAGTTTACCTTTTAGGCTGGCTGGATGAACCTAAAAGACCTTGATTTTATTCAGCGCCGAACCGTCAAGGTGCTGACCGTAGGTCAGGTGCTCGGCGGGTTTGGTCTGGGGTCAACCCTCTCAATTGGTTCTCTTCTGGCTGCCGAACTTTCCGGCTCGCCGGCCTGGGCGGGTGCGGCTGCAACATTCAGCACCTTGGGCGCAGCAACCTGGGCAATCCCTCTGGCTCGATTGGCGTTTGCCAAGGGCCGCCGGGTTTCACTCGCATCCGGTGCAGCTTTGGCAATCTCGGGTGCAGCCTTGGTTATTGTCGCTGCTGCCGTGCACGTCTTTCCGCTGCTTCTGGTGGCGCTATTCCTCCTCGGCGGAGGGTCAGCGGTAGGCCTGCAAGCCAGATTTGCCGCAACCGATGTGCCAACCGATAGGCCTAAGGCACGAGATCTTTCGATTGTGGTTTGGGCCACGACCGTTGGCGCAGTAATTGGGCCCAACATGTTTGGACCGGGTGAGGTTGTTGGCCAGGCCTTGGGTCTTCCAACCATGACCGGCCCGTTCCTTTTCACCATCCTTGCCCAGATCTCGGCCACCACGGTTTTTTGGTTTGGCCTACGCCCCGACCCACTGCTGTTGGCAAAAGAGCTCAACGCTGAGACCAAAGGACTCAAACCAAAGGTATCGTTTGCTTCGGCACTGGCTACCCTTCAGGCCTATCCCCTGGCTAAATTCGCCGTCATCTCCATTGCCCTTAGCCACATGATTATGGTTTCGGTCATGGCCATGACCCCGATTCACATGCAGCACCTTGGCTACGACTTAGTGGTGGTCGGTTTCACGATTAGCCTGCACATTGCCGGAATGTATGCCTTTTCACCGGTATTCGGCTGGTTCGCCGATAAATTTGGGCGACTAAAAACAGTCCTCCTGGGACAAATGATTTTTGTTTTTGCCCTCGGTTTTGCCGGATTCGGCTCAGAGGACCGATTCATGGTCACGGTGGGATTGTTTCTGCTTGGCCTGGGCTGGTCGGCGGCTACGGTCGCAGGTTCCGCGCTTTTGGCCGAGTCATTGCCAGCTGATGAGAAAACCAACGTGCAGGGCCTCAGCGACTCTTCGATGAACCTAGCGGGTGCCCTCGGTGGCGGCCTGGCCGGATCGGTGTTGGCGGCCTTTGCGTTCATCGGGGTGAATGTGGCAGCCCTGGTGCCAGTTGTGATCATTGTTGGGCTGGGCGCATTTGGGCGCCTTGAGCGCCAGTAAAGCACCACTAAAACCAACGGGCAGACCAGCTGCCGCTTAAGAAAAAACTCCCTCCCGAGAGCAAGTCATCGAGAGGGAGATTTCGTGATCCCAAGGGGATTTGAACCCCTGCTGCCGCCGTGAGAGGGCGGTGTCCTAGGCCGCTAAACGATGGGACCGTTTT
>JACCDY010033333.1_pt1 | contig 33201 bp, 41 predicted proteins | sample 7446391 | NCBI WGS metagenome assembly JACCDY01 (sample SAMN15323451, study PRJNA562643) | freshwater metagenome | isolation source: river surface water | place: USA:Blue River Watershed | collected 2017-08-18 | reverse complement strand
TTTGGCATAAATGGACTCCTGTAAGGCTTTCAGGTAATTTTGAGTTTGTTTATTTTCTGTGAAATCTATAAATCTGACATTATTAGCTTTAGCCATTTGCGTCAGATTAACATAGTTATCAGTCTGACGCTGTTCGATGATTTGTCCGTTATAAGATAAGTTAGACATAGTTAATCCTTCTTAGTTTGTATTATTCCATTTTAGCAAAAAGCCAACCGACTTAGTGCTTCCACACGAGTACCTATTGACTCAATTGCAACTCTGATTCTGCTAAGTTTCCCACGTTAGACACCATTATCGGAATCCCGATAATGCTCTCAAACTCAGTCAGGAACTCGGTTGTAGCTTGGAGCCGTTTCCAGTTGTCTATGCGTTTCCCACTAGCGGTAATAAGTGATCAGTGCTTCCAATACACACTCATCTCTGCTTCTACCTTTGCAGGCATATTACTACCCAACTTATCGAATAAGTATCTCTCTGCATCCTCCATACATTTCTTACCTACATTAGAGAAGTCACGTGCCATCATGAACTCATCTAGCTCCTTACCCTTATATTCATCTGGGTCAGTAACTGTATGGATAGCGTTGCCCTTATAGTACCACTTAATGTAACCAGGGGCCTCGAAGTTAACTTCATCATGTGAGACGTTAAGTATATTGGCAGTTCTACCTCCTAATTGAGGTGCATATCGTTCCTCAAGTTGATTAAAGGCGCGCCTCATAAGTGGTAGAGCTAGTTTAGTCATGTCAGCCCCGCTACCTTGAATGATAGCGTTAACTGCCTTACGCATCATAGTACCTCTACCACCTATACCTTTAGCATTATCCTCATTTACCTGTATGTGCCGACCAAGCGCGCTCTTAATCCAACGTGTACGTGCCGCTATCTGACTCTCTACCTGTATCCACTCATATAGACCACTGAATCCATTAAAGTACTTCCTTAGTAATTTCTCTGCTTCCTCATTACTGCAACCTAAGTCACTAGCCATACTAGCGGCACTACCACCATATATGACCTTAAAGTTAAATATCTTACCCTTCTGACGTGCAGCCTTTACTACTGGATCCTTCTTATCAACTAGCCAGGGTTCATTAAGGAAGCGGCGCGCTACTTCTGGTTCTATATACTTAGCTGCTACTAGATGCTGATCTACGTTGGGATCATCATATTCCTTACCATCTGGATCTAGTGGTTTACTTAACCTACCTAATTCATACTCTTCCTCTAGTATGTAGATACGGTGGATCTCCTTATCTCCTGATAATGCTCCTGATAATCTCAATTCTTGTCCTGAATAGTCATGAGAACACCATACATAGTCACGTGCAGGCTGGAGGAAGAAACGTGAGTTGATTGTTAGTTCCATATGCCGGTGAAGAAGTTATCTAGGTCGGAGTAGTTCACTTCCTCAGTTGTAGTTAGGTATCTACTATTAGCAGTGAAGATACTAACCTCACCTAGTGAATTAATGAACATGACAAGTCCTTTCCAATATGAGTAGTGCATATCACTACTCACATAGCGACAGGCTACTACATCTAATAACCTATCCCCATGTGATGCAAATAGATAGTTGAATGTGAGAAGCACCTGCTGTAGTAACGCAGCATTAGGCGCTTCCCTATATAACTGTTCGATGAAGTTGAATCTTGACTCACTAATCTGCTGCTGTAGCACGAACTGGCTCCTCAAAACTAGATGTTAACTTAACATTACTTATCTGCTGGGCGTTAAACCTATTACCATTGATGATACCAGAGGATGACATACGCCCTGTAGCTGTACCTATGGTGTGATATGAGGCATGAATCCTACCTGTGACTGGGTTGACTAGCTCATTCCAATTAGTACCTACCATCTTAGCTAACTCCTTATAGTGGAGTAGATCACGTATAACGGCGGCCCCGTGCTTTAGTCTATCTACTAGCATTACATCATCCTCATCTAGCTCCTCCTCATCTATCTCTAGTGACTTAAGCATACGCTCTAGTGTCTTCTTCTGTAAGTCCTCAAGTGGAGTGGGTAGTAGCTTCTGTAGCCTCGCCACTAGCTTAGTTGGATTATTAAATACAGCAGTTACATCAGGTGGAATAATTAGGGTCTCCTCCATCGTTACCCAATCTATATCACGTGATGGAACAAAGTCGAAGTGTTTAGCTAGGAGTAACTTATACTTCTCTAGCTCCTGCCGCGCTACCTTATAGAACTCATTCATCATGAACTGGTTAATAGGTAGGCCCACCCACTCCATCTTTGCTATCTCTAACATAGCCTCCTGGTCAATCTTATCTACCTCTGCCATCCCATATACCTTATATACCTGATCAACTAGGAGCAGATATGCACGTAGTAGTAGAGAGTCAGTTATAACATGACCTATAGGTGCACCTACGTCTAGAGCAGCATATGTTAACTGCTCCTTAGTTAGCACACCACGCCAGTCAGATGCACCTAGACTCTTATCTAGATTTACATCCCATAGGTCACGTGCTAGAGCACCATAACTATACCCTCGTGATCTACCTGACTTGAATCCATTAGCTGCTCCTATATGCTGCATGGTGATACGCGCACATACTAGGTTGTTGGCCCATACACCAAGATCGGCATAGGTGACTAGGGCCTCGAACTTAGCATTGAAGGCTACCTTCTTTGTATTACCACACCATAAGGCTATGCGCTCTTCCTTAGTTGCATCACCTACCTCAGCTAGATCTAGTATGTAAGGTGTGCTATTACCTAACCAGTTAATTTGCAGTAGGCGCGCAACTAAGGTATGTGGGTCAAGTGCAGATGCTAACTTACCGTATCTATCAGTATCAGCATAGGTCTCGTAATCAACTACAACTATATCTTTACTGATAGCGGCGGCTAGTACATCTTTTGCATCTTGAACGTTAGTTATATAGTTGTAGTTGATTTCCATATGTTCACCCCTCTAGTTCTCTACGTGCAATGCTGGGACTAAGACAGGAGCCAGTCCACTCTGGTGTTAACTTTTTACCTGTGACGCGCTCGTGTAGCTCTGCCATACCTACACCACCTTCATATGCCTTGCTGGGATCACCAGACTCGATTACCATTAGGTTGACGGCGTAGTTATATGCTAGGTCGCGCTCACTCATGTAGTTGAGTGGTGTCTCATCCACCTTAGCGTCACATTCTTTTCGCAATTGACGTGTATTCTTGCCATAGAGACCGCGATACCGATCATTGTGCATTGCACTAATAGGTGTATTAGTTCGATATACGGCATCAACAGCAGCCTTGTTCGTCTCGACTACATTGAGCCGACGCATAGCCATTTTCTGCTTCTCCTTAGTATCACCTTTGATAAGCTCTACACCTAACTCCGCATCCCCTTCTAGATAGCGGCGCACTAGGTTAGCCGCGGCCTCTCGATAAGACTTGCCACACGTACCTGGAAGCAAACCTAGAATATAGAAACAGTTTTCAACAGTAGCGACGGGAGTTTCTCGTTGACCCTTCCCTTCAAATTTAAGGTTGTCGGTTTTTCCGACAACCTCAGAATACGAGTCACAGAGAGACTTCCAAGTATCGCGAGGGTTTTTCTGTCCTCCTGCTACTCGGATTAGATCAAAAACACTAAAACGATTATCGCTGGTTTTGCGGATCTCGGCGTTGTTCAACTCGGCAATGATTAAGTTAGACATTAAGTATTTCCTCAAGCAAATTGTGATTAAGGTTCTCGCAAAATCCGAGAACCTCAGAATAGGTTCCTTGTGAGTTTGAAGTTGTCACAAAATCCGACAACCTCAGCTAATCTTTAACGGTCTCTAGAATTAAATCATAATAGTCAGATTGGCAGATTTTACCAATTGCGCTGACAGCACTTAAGCGAACACTATCATCTACATCAGATAAAGCATTGACTAATGAAGGTATAGTTTCCTCTAGTCCTATTTCACCTAGAGCCTCAGCTGCGATTGCACGAATATACTCATTAGGGTTCCTTAGAGCATCAAGTAGCCACGTAGTGACTGTTTCTGAGCGAACATTACTTAGAGCATAGGCCGCTTTCTTACGAATACAATCATCATGATGTTCCAGTGCCTTAAGTAACTCTGGAATAGCAGCTTCTGAACCCATCTTACCTAGTGCCTCGGCTGCCTTCCAACGAATTGCTTCATTAGGATGTTCTAGTGCCTTGAGTAATCCTGGAACTGCCACCTCTGAACCAATATTACCTAGTGCTTCAGCTGCATTTTCGCAAACATACCCGTCACTATGTTCTAGTGCTTTGAGTAATGCGGGTATAGTCTCCTTTGTTCCAATTTCACCTAGAGCATAGGATGCGTTCCAACGAACATCTTCCTTCTGGTGGTCTAGAGCCTTAAGTAGTCCAGGTATAGCCTTCTCTGAACCAATATTACCTATAGCAGAAGCTGCATTCCAAGAAACATAGTTATCAGAGTCTTCTAGTGCCTCAAGTAATCCAGGTATAGCCTTCTCTGAACCAATGTCACCTAGTGCTTCAGCTACATACCAACGAACAGATTCATAAGGGTCTTTTAGAGCTCTGAGTAATATTGGAATGGCAACTTCTGAACCAATATTACCTAATGCCACAGCTGCACTTGCGCGAACCTTCTCATTAGTATCTCCTAGTAGTTTTTTATAGAGAGAACTAATGGCAGTTTTAGTGTATTCATTAATTGACATACTTCCTCCTAATGACGAGAACAAATTTTATCAATTGCGGTGATAGCACTTAAGCACACACTATCATATTCATCAGATAGAGCCTCGACTAATGAAGGTATAGTTTCCTCTAATCCAATATTACCTAATGCTTTAGCTGCACAATTACGAACGTATTTATTAGGATCTTTTAGAGCCTTAAGTAATCTTGGAACTGCTCTATCTAATTTTAAACCAATATTACATAGAGCCTCAGCTGCGCTTTCACGAATATCTTCATTAGAATATTCTAGTGCTATAAGTAATCCTGAAATGGCAGCTTCTGAACCAATTTTACCTAGAGCATGGACAGCCCTCCTACGAACGTATTTATTAGGATATTTTAAAGCCTTAATTAATCCTGGAACTGCTACCTCTGAACCAATTTTACCTAGAGCATCAGCAGCATTTCCACTAACTTGCACTATAGGGTCTTCTAGTGCCTTGAGTAATCCTGGAGTAGCAGCTTCTGAACGCATTTCACCTAAAGCTTCAATTGCAATTTCACGAATATCCTCATCATGGTGTTCTAGGGCCTTGAGTAATTCTGGAATAGCAACTTCTGAACCAATATAACCTAATACTTTGGCTGCCATTTTACAAACAGCTTTATCAGGGTGTTCTAAAAGTTTACTTAATCCTGCAATAGTTGATTCTGTTTTAATTTTAGCTAGAGCATCAACAGCCTTCCAACGAATACTAGAATCCTCTAGTGCTTTAAGTAATCCTGGAACTGCTATTTCTAAACCAATATCACCTAATGCTACGGTTGCACTTGCACGAACCTCAACATTAGAGTCTTCTAAAGCTTTAAGTAACGACAGAGAAGATGTTTCTGATTTAAGGTTACCTAATGCTCTAGCTGCACTTGCACGAACATCTTCATTGCTATGTTCTAGAGATTTAATTAAACACACCGTGGCTGTTTCTGTATTAATCTTAACTAAAGCTTTAGATGCGCTGTAACGAACATAATCATCAGGATCTTCTAGTGCATTAAGTAATACTGAAATAGCAGCTTCTGAACCAATATTACCTAAAACCTCAGCTGCTTGAGCTCGAAGATACTCATTAGGATCTTTTAGAGCCTTAAGTAATCCTGGAACTGCTACTTCTAATACAAGGTCACCTAGAGTTTTAGCAGTTCCATTGTCTTTATTAATTGACATACTTCATCCTATCGAGAGCAAATTTTACCAATTGCGTTGATAGCACTTAAGCGAACATTATCATTAGTATCAGATACGACATTGATAAGTGAAAGAATAGTTTTATCTAGTCCAATCTTATCTAAAGTATCAATATCAACCTGACCTAGAGCTTCAGATGCACTCCAACGAATAGAATTATTAGAATCCTCTAGTGCTTTAAGTAATCCTGGAATAGCGGCTTCTGAACTAAGATTGCGTAAAGCCTTAACTGCACTCCAACGAACATGATCACTAGAATCATCTAGAGCTTTAATTAATCCTGGAATTGCATCTTCTGATCCAATTGTACTTAAAGCTTCAGCTGCACTCCAACGAATAGAATCATTAGAATCCTCTAGTGCTTTAAGTAATCCTGGAATAGCAGCTTTTGAACGAATAATACCTAAGGCTTCAGTTGCGTTTCTACGAACATTAACATTAGAATCCTCTATAGCTTTAAGTAATCCTGGAATAGCATCTTCTAATCCAATCATACCTAAAGCTTCAGCTGCCTTAGCACGAACTTTAGGTTGGTTATCTTCTAGGGTTTTAGATAGATAACTAACAGCCGTTTTAATGTAATCTTTATTAGTCATGCTATTCCTTACAGCGAGAGCAAATTTTACCAATTGCGTTGATAGCACTTAAGCGAACACTATCATCTACATCAGATATAGCCTCGATTAATGAAGCTATAGTTTCTTCTAGTCCAATTTTACCTAAGACTTCAACTGCATTTTTACGAACATTTTGATTAGAATGCTTTAAAGCATTAAGTAATCCTGGAATGGCCGCTTCTGAACCAATATTTATTAGAACTGTAGCTGCTTTTTTACTAACCTCTTTATAGGGATGTTTTAGAACTTCAAGTAATTCTGGAACTGCTACCTCTGAACCAATATTAATTAAAGCTTCAGTTGCTCTTATACGAACAATCTCATAAGGTTTTAGAAGACACTTAATTAACCCTGGAATAGCAGCCTCTGAACCTATCTTACTTAAAGCTTCAGCTGCATTAGCTTGAACATACTCATCAGAATCCTCTAGTGCATTAAGTAATCCTGTAATAGCAGCTTCTGAACAAATAGTACCTAGTGCTTCAGCTGCGTTTCTACGAACATCTCTATCATAGTCTTTTAGAGCTTTAAGTAATCCAGGAATTGCTACTTCTAAGTTAACCTTACCTAAAGCATAGGCTGCATAGCTACGAACATTATCTTTAGGATGCTCTAAAGCTTTAATTAACCCTAGATTAGCGATTTCTAAGTTAATTTTATTTAGAGCTTTAGCAGCACTCCAACAAATAGTAATATAAGAATCTTCTAGAGCCTTAAGTAATCCAGGAACTACTACATCTGAACCAATCTTACCTAAAACTTCAACTGCTTTCTTACGAACATTTTCATCAGTATCTTGTATAGCTCTAAGTAATTCTAAAATGGCAGCTTCTGAACCAATATTACCTAGTGCTTCAACTACATACAAGCGAACATACCCATCAGGATCTTCTAATACTTTGAGTAATTCTGGGACTGCTACTTCTGAACCAATATTACCTAGAGCCTCGGCTGCTTTAGCTCGAACGATTTCATTAGTATCTTCTAATTTCTCAGTTAAGTAACTGATAGCGGTTTCGATGTGATCTTTATTAGTCATACTTTTCCTTGTAGCGAGAACAGATTTTACTGATAGCATCAATGGTACTTAAGCAAACACTATCTTCTACATCCTCAGATGGAACATTAATTAGATAATTAATGGTTTCTTCTGTTCCAATTTTACCTAATACTTCAGCCGCAGTTTTACGAACATTTTCATTAGAGTGCTCTAAAGCCAATATTAACACCGGAATAGTAGCTTGTGAATTAATATTACTTAAAGCTTGAACTGCACTCCGACGAACATACTCATCAGGGTCTTCTAAGGCTTTAAGTAATCCTAGAATAGATAATTCTGAATTAATCTTAGCTAAAGCCTCGACTGTGTACATACGAACAGAAACATTAGAATCCTTTAGAGTTATGAGTAATTCTGGAACTGCTATATCTGAACCAATATTACCTAATGCTTCGACAACCTTATTGCGAACGTACTTATTAGAATCCTTTAGTGCTTTAAGTAATCCTGAAATTGCTGTTTTTGAACCAATATTACCTAGAGCCTCGGCTGTTTTCTTACGAACACTATCGTCAAAATCTTCTAAGGCTAGGAGTAACTTTAGGACTGCTACTTCTGAACCAATATTACCTAGTGCTTCAACTGCTTTAGCACGAACATACTCATCAGAGTCTTCTAAGGCTAGAAGTAATCCCGTAGTACCAGTTTCTAAACCAATATTACCTAAAGCTTCAGCTGCTTTAGCACGAACTTTAGGTTGGTTATCTTTTAGTTTCTCAGTTAAGTAACTGATAGCGGTTTCGATGTGATCTTTATTAGTCATTTGTGGGGTAGTGTAGATCGAGTTTTGATGCTAAATGCGCCACATAATGTGGCGCGCTTGACTAAATTTTCTTCATTTGATAGTTGATCTCGTCTAGTATTGCCTCAATACTAGGTGTATGGTTTGCCATACAATATGAATAGACATTACCTGCCTTATAGACGAAGAGAGTGTCATCAACAATCTCTACTAGAGCATTGAACTCTTGAGATATGACTTCCTGAATATCGGTGAAGTTCAGGAAGTCATATCCATTCACATAGTCTAGTACCTCTAACACTTTGACCTCAGTGTAGTCACTTGATCGGACTCGATCAAGTGCATCAGCATAGTTGTCAGCTTCGACTGTAACTAGGCAGCGGGCATCGTACACACATGAGAATACGTATTTCATAGTATATGAAGTTTACCTGTGAGGTTGAGAGAACATTTTAATACATCAGTCTTGAAGTTGGAGTTAGCGTAGTGGTTAACTAGGCATAATACACTATCTGTACATACTATCTTACCTAATGCTTTTATTGCGTTGTACTCCAGCGGCGTACTTAACATACTAGCTAGTATAGGTATGGCGCATGGTTCATTTGTCTTTCCTAGACACTTGATTAGGGCAATACATAAATCTGTATCCTTATCCACGTCTAGACTTGATAGAAGGTTGATTATCTCCTTTACATGGAAGGGCCATCCTGACTTACTGATAGCTCTGTAGATGAGATGTACCTTTTCATATGTCTTTGATAAGTCAATTAAGGTGCGAATAGCATCTATGGAACCAATATTACCTAGTGATTTGACTGCTTGTTCATTTACCTCTTCAACTGGGTCACATACAGCACGTGATAACGCTGCTATCACCTCATCATATTTAAAACGTCCTAGTAGTTTAGCTGCATATACACGTGTAGATAGATTAGTGTTATCTAGGATGTGAATTAGTTCCTGTACTGCTTTCAACTTAGCTAGATATTTGAGGGCTAGTTTAGATGTTTCCTCGTTGTCTTCCATTACCTCATTGAATATAGCCTCAATCACTAGCGCCTTTGCTTCAGTATCACATACTAATCCTATTTGTGCTAGTGATTTTAGACTAACTATGCGTCCAGTCATTGATAGATCAGGTAATAAATTGATTAATTGGGGTAGAGCGTCTATAGCTCTGATCTTACCTAGTGTTTCAATAGCTTGCCAACGAAAGTCTAAGTGGCCGTGTACTAAGGTTAGTATGGCCTCCACTACCTTCTTGCTATAGCACTGAGATAGGTTGGATAGAGCCGTGTATATGATGCTAGGTTTTTGGTCTGGGCTTAAAGCTTCAAGAAGTAAGTCTTCCATATATGATAAACCCTCCTGAATAGGAGGGCGTAAGTGGACTAAATGAATGAGCTAAATACCGGTACTACCTAATCCTGATTTCCTCGTAGTTACATCTAGTTCCTCAACTAGGTATTGACTTAGGTCTCCGTGATCCTCTACTACAGAGAATGTCATCTGAGCAATGCGAGCCTTATCAGTAAAGAAGTGGACGTTAGGTCCATTATTCTCTAACCCTACCTTAATAGTAGAGCGGTAGGTCTCACTATCAACTAGACCAGGAGAGTTAACTACACTAATACGATGATTAATGGCTAGACCAGAGCGTGATCTAATATCAACACAGCGTACTAGAGGACATAAGCCCTCCATCTTACGTCGAGCATTAAGATTAGTATAGTTCTCAGTTGCAACTGCTACACCTGTATCAAGTGTAATAATGTTGTTAGGTAATAGTAATGCAAGAGGTTGAGTTAACAACTCATTTACAGTGCTATTAACAACTTCAATAGTTACCTTACCTGTGAAGAGGGGCGCGCCATTTAAGTAGTAATTAGTGGGTAGGTCTCCTGTTCCATTATAAGTGAGACGGTTACACATCCTTACTATGTACTTAAGGGTCTCTACATCAGTAGATTTAATATAGGCGCGCAGGTCATATGCGGCATCCTTAGGATGTGCCTTAGTAGGTAGATAGTCAGGATGAACTGTCGTGATCTTCATGTTTCTTCTCCTTAGCCATTATACTTCCACCAAAGGCTCCTAGTGCACCTATAGTTATTTCTCTATAGTTACTGAGGGCGGCCTTTGCTACTTCAACTTGATTATTATCTGGTCTTGTAGTTAGTAGTGCACCAGATATGATAAGTGTTGCACTACAGCACATAACTGTAATCCAGAAGGATAGTTTAGTTACTTCCATGTTAGTAGCGCTCCAAGATAGATGCAATCATAGGATGGCGTTGAATATCATTCTTCTCAAATTTAATGAAGGAGAAATCATCTAGTCCAGCAAAGCGAGTAAAGGCATCTGCTAGACCATTACGACCATCAAAACTACTTAGATCTGCTTGTTCTACGTCTCCTATTACAACTAACTTACTACCTTCCCGAATACGAGTTAACACGGCCTTTAGACCATTAACACTGATGTTCTGTGCCTCATCTACTATAACAAATGAGTTCTTAAGTGAACGGCCACGTATTAGACTGACTACTACAGGTACAATCTTCTCGTACTCAAATGCGGCCTTTGCTTGACCTTCAGTCATAAACTCAACTAGGTTATCTAGCGCAGGTGCAGCGAGCGGCCATACCTTCTCTAATAGCGACCCCTTCAGAAATCCAATACCATCCTCATCCTTTACTCCTACGTTAGGTCTAATATATACAATTCGATCAATAGCTGAACCCTTACTATTAACTAACTCTACAGCTGTATGTAAGGCAAGAAGTGACTTACCACATCCAGCTACACCAGAGGCAAAGGTGAATGTAGAGTTCTTCATTGATTTAACGAAGCGCGCTTGATTAGTTGTAACTGGTCTAATGTATTCAGTTGTTTCAAATCGAAAACCAGTTACAGGTTGATAACTAGGATTGAATTGATATTGGTCTGCTTTGCGGGCTGCTGTACGTGCCATAAAGAAGGTATATGAATTTCTTTCTTTACTTGAGCATGAGCCAGCAGGTAGAATGTGTGCGCTACGTGAACTACTCTCAACTCCGTTGAGAGCTTCCTATTTCACGGGGGATTGCCTCAAGACGGATTTGCGTCCACCTTTTGGTCTTATATCCCCTCCATAGGCAGTGTCGCTAGTTCCTAACGACAATATCCGTAAGGCTTCATTTCTGATATTTATTGCCGCATTTATGTCCCGGTCATGGGTTGTTTGACAATGCTCACAAGTCCATGTTCTAACCTCAAGTGGTAGGCTACCTACTTGGTTTAGACAGACATTACAAGTCTTAGATGAAGGGAACCATCTATCAACTTCGATATAGATTTTCCCTTCATTTTCTGCCTTGTATTTAAGCATTGTACTAAACATTCCCCAACCACAATCACTAATAGCCTTAGCTAATTTATGATTGCGTACCATGCCCTTGACATTCAGATTCTCTACTGCAATAACTTGGTTTTCGTTTACTATCTTACGGGATAGCTTGTGCAGAAAATCTTCACGACATCTAGCTATTTTTGAGTGGACTTTAGCCACTAATCGTTTAGCTTTTTGACGGTTGTTACTCCCTTTCTTTTTACGAGAAAGCCTTTGCTGTTTACGCTTTAGGTTACGTTGATGCTTGGCAAAATGTCTAGGGTTATCATACTTACTCCCATTACTGGTAATAGCAAAATGAGTCAACCCTACGTCAATACCGATAGCCTTACCTTCTGTTGATGGTTGTGGCGTTTCTTGCCCATCATCGACTAAAACAGAGGCAAAATATTTACCATCAGGATTCTTTGAAATAGTAACGGTCTTGATTGTTCCATCAAATTCCCGATGACGAACACAATAAACTAATCCAACTTTACCCGGTAATTTGAGGTAGTCACCTTTAAATTTGACATTAGCAGGATAGCTAATTGACTGCCTACCGTGTTTAGATTTGAATTTAGGTAATCTAGCTCGCTTCTCAAAGAAATTTTGATAGGCTTGTGATAAGTTCCAAGCAACCATTTGTAAGCACTGGGAATAAGCATCTGTCAACCACTCATATTCTTTTTTGAGACTAGGCAATAGTCCCTGAATATAGCTTCTTGTTAATCCTTTTCCTGTTGCTTTATAGGTTTCTTGACATAAGTTCAGAGAATAATTCCAAAACCAACGACAACAACCAAAGCTTTTTGCTAGGGCTATTTCTTGTTCAGCGTTGGGGTATATCCTGAATTTGTATGCTTTATACATGACTCTTATCATAAACCTATATTTAGGATAACATGGGTTTTGGTAATTGTCAATATGTTAGTATGTTTAGTCAGCATTCATCACGTCGCTAAAAGCGAGGGACTTCTGCTGACATTTAGTTAAAAGTAGGCCGCTCAGACCTACTTTCTTTTGTTTACCTCAAAGGTGGAATTGGAGATATAGCCAAATCCTTATGGAGGAAATCACGATAACCGTTATGTATGACGTAGTTTTGACGACATAACTCGATGATATATTTCTCTAGCTCCTCTCTTGATAGATTCTTCAGACTACGGTCGATGATTTGAATGTTCAGTTCCTGTTCAATAGTTAGTTCCATTTTTATAGGGGGTAAGTTTGATTGAGGTGCTTGATACTATTAGTTAGGAGTTGTTTTAGTTGGTGGACATCGCTTGAGTTTATCAGCGCGTCCTCAATAGCCGACCTTTGGTCACAGTTCAATTTCAGCCAGAGTCTCAGATGAATAACATTAGGCACATTCTTCAAGCGACTAAGAAGCTTGATTACCGCGCTAACTCTGACGTATAGTCTATACTCATGCCTGATTGAATCGCAGTAGTCAATACTGGATGCAACGACACTTGTGGAAATAGGTGAATACTTGAGCGCCGCACTGATGTCAGATGGCGCGACATAGTATTCGTTGTCCTTTAGGACTAGGTTGATTGAAGTGTCCTTGAATGATTTTCTTAGCTTGATTGGATAATTGTACATAATGGGTTAAGGCCAATACTACTATTGGCCTTATTATACTAGATAGTGGCTAGGCTCTCAAAGTGCTTTAGGGCTGTAGCTAGATGAACCTCTAACTTATTGACGTTATCAATGTTTTTGACGGCTAGTTCAAGGTTGTGCTTGATAATGTCCTTATGCACGGCGCTGTTGAAGCAATTGCTCTCAAGCCAGTCAATCAAGTTATTTGCAACGCTATAGCGCATATTACCCTTCTTGATGCGGCGCAGACGATCAATTAGTGCACTGACATTGACATATAGGTAGTTGCGCTTGTTGATCTTTACATACGTTAAGTCCTGTAGGTCAATACTAGCTACAATTGCACAACTGACACCATGTGCGTAGTTGAGTACGTGACTGATGCCCTTAGCTTCTACGTAGTATGTCCCATCCTTGAACATTAGATGGATGGGAGTGTGATTGAAAGTCTTAGTTACGTGCATTGAAAACCCTCCTAATTGTTGATTGGTGAAATCTATACTACTTCATGCTCAAGCTCGAAGTCTGCTAACTTACGCTCTACTAGACCCTGCCCTAGTAGAAACTCATGATGACGATCAGTATTGGGTTTCTCCATAGGAAATAAGGCACGTACTAGGTCAATTAGCGCCTTATGGTGAGTCTTATCGTGAGGGTTAAACTCAAACTCTACATCTAAATCAACTACATATGGAAGATTACGTAGCATATACTGTAGAAGGCTAAGGCAGTAGTTATAATCTTTAGGTTTCTTCTTGCTATCTAGCGCCTTATTAACTGCCTTTACGGGGTCTAGTGCTTCTAAGCGGTGCACATAACGTTCTGCCGCTTCCTTAGGTGTAATAACTTTCTCACGTGCTTGCTTAACAATAGCTGTGCTGCCATTATCACCTAGTACTGCAAGTACAGCTTCCTCAGTAATATTACCTGCCTGTAATTGCTCGAACATCGTCTCTAAATTAAACATGAACTTTCTCCTTAAGTTTGTTGCGCTAGATATGTCTAGCGCATTGTAATCTACCAGTTATCCCAGCCACCTAGATGGTTGATGTTGTAGTTAGTGACAGCTGCTTCAAAGAAGTTAGCTTTCATGTCACCAGCTTTAGATGCAGTATCCTCTAGGTGCTTATATGGGTTAACTCTATACTTCTTATCAGGATATAATTCCTCTAGGCCAATTGCGCGTAAGTGCAGGTTAGCTAGATACTTAACATACTGATCGATGGTACTAGAGTTAATACCCTCAATTCCCTTAATGATGTAGTTAGACCAGTTAATTTCATGCTCTACTACTTCACTAATAAATGCACGCATTTCCTCTACATCTACGTCATAGGTTTTAATTACCTCCTTGAGAATTAAGTAGTATATGGCAACGTGCATTGACTCGTCATGACGTATCTGCTGAATAATACTAGCAGTACCTACCATGCGTCCACGGTTGTTACTTCGCTTATTGAAGGCAAGTTGGAAGAAGAATATAAATCCTTGATAGAAATAAATACCTTCTAGTGCTAGATCAGTTATTAGGGCCTTCCATAGGTTCTCCTTACTAGGATTACGTCGATAGGTTTCATAACGTTCTGCAATAAACTCACATCGTTTCCTCAGAACATCATCTGTCTTCCAGAAGTAATACACCTCATCCCGTTCCTTCTGGTCAGGAATGATACTACTTAACATATGTTGGTAACTCCAACTATGAATAGTCTCGAAGAAGTTCTGTGCTGATACACATATCTGTACTTCCTTAGCTGTAATGGCATCTTGAATTGATGTTAGGGCCCCGACCTGTAGTGAGTCTAGGTATATAAGGAAGGATAGGATACCCTTGAAGGCGCGTTTCTCCTCTGGGGATAAGTACGTGTAGTCAGTTACGTCTTGACTAAGAGATGTACGTTCAGGAAACCAGATGGCCTCGCACATTGTACGGTATAGCTGATAGGCCTTTGGATACCTGACATTATCTAGATATACTAGACCAGTTGTATTTGCTTCAAATAGTGATACATTAACTCTTTCGTCAGAACCATTTGGGTTGAATAGAGGTGGTTTAGTTAGCACAAGTTGTACATGAGTTTGTAGTGGTATAGTCTTGGTCAGGTGGAATAGAACGGATATAGTACATAGTCTTAATCTCGCTCTTCCATGCCTTCAGGAAGTTAAGATAATAATCATATGAGGTGATTGTCGAACCCTCTTGGTAAGCATTAGGTGATAGGTTATAGAGTAGTTCCATTGAGATACCTGTGGTTAACCAACGTTGAATAATACTGGTCATATCAATGATGACAGATGGATGGATATACTTATTCTCTCTGTAGTACCAGAACTTCTCCTGTAAGAATGGAGGTGCTACCTTCATTAGGCCGCGGCCTAACTTCTCTGTATAGAACTTACTATACGTAGGTAAGATACTGGCAGTTACACCCTGAATAAGACTACTACTGGTATTAGGTGCAATGGCCTGTATATGTGAATTGCGAATGCCACTTACCTTAATACGTTCTGATAACTCCACCCAACGTGGATAGTCATAGCTATATTGACTAATCCAGTTAAGTGAGCGGCCCCCCATTAGTAACCCCTTACTCCACTCACTACCATTGAATGCAGGGTAGGCCCCACGCTCTTCTGCTAACTCACAACTAGCTAGGGTAGTGTAGTAACCTATGTCTTCATATAGACGATTAATGGCACTACTGGCTTCTGGTGTTAATTGCTGTTCATCTACTAATCTGATCTCATTCTTCGCTAACCAGTCTGCTAGACCCATACTACCTACACCAATAGTGCGATACTTAGCATTATGGTTACGTGATCCCTCAGTAGGAGGTGTAGTTAGATCAATAGTATTATCTAGGATGCGAACAGCAGAGCGACATACATCTGGTAGCATATCATCAGGTATAACGGCCTGATTAAGTGATACGAGATTACATGAGTGATGGAGGACTGTACTATCCTTATCCTGACGTGTGGTCCCAGTGCCAACTGCTGTATTACTATAACTCTCTACACAGTTACCAATTAGGTGTCCATTGAATGTACCGAGGTTACGTTTAGGTTCAGTAAAGCAGTAGGTATCATCTGAGTCAATACTATCCACCTTTCTGATAGTTATATCGTCAGCCTTAACATGGTTTGTCCATTGCTTATCCCACTTCCACTTCACCTTACCTGTGTTTAGGCCTAGTGAGTAGAGATTACCTGGATAGAAGTAAATACACCCCTTCTGATGAATGTAACTATTAACACCTAGTGTCTGTAGTAGTAGTCGAATACTGAGTAATAACTCATAGGAGGCTGTAACACAAATACGGTGACTAACTACTCGACCTGCGGCATCAATTACACCTGCTAACCAATCTAGACGTGAGTATAGGTCATAGTTATTGAGTGGTACTACTGTTGAAATGTCAGGTGGAACCTTAACTAAGGAGTGGCCCGGCTTCCAATGTTCATAAACGTACTTCTTATTGATGTATGGAATTAGTACGTTATCAATCTCTACCTCATGTTCAGCAATATGCTTAGATGCAGCGTAGTAGCCAGCTGTATAAGCGTGTTCATATGTTTCATTACCCTCAACTAGAGCAGGGAGCTTAAGTTCAACTAGCATATCACCTGGTACTAATTCCTCAGCTGTGACGATTCTACCATCATTTAAATGAAACTTATGGTAGTATGTGCAGTCAATGTAAGCACCAGATGATAACTCAACACGTAATAGTGGTTGGTTAACTCCTGTCTTACGTACAGTTACCTCAGACCACTCTAGTCCATTCCATACCTCTACTTGTTTATCCTCTAGTTCACTGATAACCTGATAACCAGTATTAGTTAGGATATGTGTATTAGGTGCGACACATAGATTCACGTGAGTAATCGTACCATCATGCTTATCTGGATTAGTACGATTAATTGTATCCTTAAAGGCAATGTAGGGTGTGCCACTCTCCTCTTGTAGTTGGAATATCTTCTTGAGGATGTCCCGCGCCTTCACCTCCTTAACTAACTTTAACTTCTTAGTATTGAGGATGGTATCCTCAATGATTCCATATGCCTCATCAAATTCACTACCCCATAGGTTAACAATGTCAATATTGAGTTTAGTCTTAACCTCATGGGGGCAGATGAGATACCAGTTCATATTGGCTTCTGCGCGACGACAGAACTCATCCGTAACAATGACCTGAGGAAAGATGTTATATGCCTTATTGTTTCTATCACCTACCTCTGACTTCATGTCAAGAAACTTAATTAGGTCATAGTGCCATACGTCAAGACCAACTGTGACGGCCCCACGTCTGGTTCCACCTTGATCTACATTAACTGCGGTTGAGTCAATAAGGCTAATCCAGGGCATTACACCCTTACTTACTCCCTTGATCTTCCCAACTGGTGAATGCTCTGCACGAATACGACTTACTCGTACACCAACTCCACCACCATTCTTACTCATACGTGCAATATTATAGAGTCCATCATGGAAGATGCCCTCAATACTATCGTCGATGTCAAGTAAGAAGCAGGATGTTAGTGAGCCACCTGGTCGTCTTAGATTACGGAGTACAGGTGTAGCAAGGCTAATGTAACCTAAACTCAGGTACTCGTAGTATTTATGTGCAGTATCTAGTCGGTTTGTCTCATTATAAGCAAGGATAAGGGCTTGCGTGAGAAACATCTCCTGTAGTAGCTCATCCTTACATAGATAACTACCAATTAACTGAGTAGCACCTGCGATTGTATATCGCATATCTCTATCTGGATCAATCCACTTACCTGCCTCCTCTAGTTCATCTGAGGTATAGGTATTTAACTTGGAGGCCGCGCCACCATATACCTCCTTGTCCATTAGGTAGGTAACTGATCTCAGGTACTCCCCGTATCCCCAGCTACGCGCAACTTCAACCTCCTTATTCCAGTCAAGTAACTTAAGGCGGCCAGCTACTAATATCCAGTCAGGTGCATTAATAGTAGCAAGTTCATGTGAGGCGTTAATTAAACCTTCCTGAATCTTACGAGTGGTAAGAGTCATACCCTCATCGAATCTGACCTGCATCTTCTCGATTAGTTCATTCTTATCTACATCTAAACCCTGGATGACCTTATCAATCATATCGAGGGTTAGACTAGCGTTATATTGAGATACTCTTCCGTCACGATGCTGAACCTGTACCATTACACATCCTCGTTTGCTAGATTTTGAGAAATAGACCGCATTACACTTGACTCGTCCAGGAAGTCTTCTGGATCACCGAGGAAGCTACCCTCCATAGATACAGTATTGAATGAAGCTGGTACAGGAGTATATGCAGGAGCCGGGCTACTACTACTACTATATAGCTGGGCATCATGTACTTCCTGTTCGATGTCCTTAACTGCCTTACGTAGGAGGCTGAGGGTATCAGTAATCTCACCCAGAGACATCTTCTTGATCTGCACTGGTGTTAGCGGTAGTTGTAGTGATTTCTTTCGCATGACTTGTTAGTAAGGTATATAGTTGGTTTAGTTTGCTTACGTCAGAGTAGTAATCTCTTGTCTTAGCAATTCCTTGAATCTTAGTTCCATCTGGAAGTGTAATGAAGGAGCCGGCCTTAGTTAGAATACCTAACTCAATTGCAGCTAGAACTGCATCTAATACAGTATCTACACCTGCCGTCTCTTCTCCATTTGCGATATGAGGAAATAGTATATCTAGTTCCCCACTTCTGAAGGGCTGAGATAACTTATTCTTAACAGATTGAACTGTTATGTGAATGCCAGGTGGATCTTTTGGATCACCATCCTTCTTACGCTTAAGTAGTAGTCTTACTGAAGCATAATACTTCATTGCACCTCCACCAGCAGGAGTATCAGGCGCACCATATGCTCCTAAGTTCTTCCTTAGTTGGTTTAGGAATAACACTGTAGCATTACAGTCAGATGCAAGCTTGACTATCTTAGGTGTAATGGAAGATAACAGCCGCGCCTCACTTGCCATTGTGGACTCCTCTGCTGACTTATCCATTCTTTCCTTAGACTTCATAGCTGCAATGGAGTCAACTACGATAATACCAGAGAATAAGTTAGACTTCAGTATATCTACAATGAAGTCTAATCCTTGCTCTGCATGATCAGGCTCGAATACTGCCATCATGTCATTACGTACATTAAGGCGTTCCATGTGATGCACGTCAAGCGTACGCTCGAAGTCAAGAAAGGCACAGAAGTGTCCTCTCTTCTGCATCTCGGCAATGAGTTGAAGTGCTATGGTAGTCTTACCACAGGACTCACCACTATACATCTCAATAACCTTACCACGTGGGATACCCCCACCAATTATCTTATCTAGGGTGAATATACCTGATGGGATAAACTCACATGGTTCTAAGGAACACTTAGTACCTACACCACCTAGATAACCTGGATACTTCTTCTTAAGTTGTTGGTCAATTTGTCTGGCTAGGTCAATATTATTCATCGCTAAATCCGTACCAACTAATAGTGTAGGAACCAATACATTCTGACTCGATTTGATACCCTAAGTAGATTAGGTAGGATAACTCAGCAGTGCTGAGGTAACTATGGAACTCGACCTCCATGTGTACTTCCTCCTGCGTGCTAACCTGCTCGATTAGATTCATGAGCTTCTGGAAGTTAGCAGAGGGGTTCTTACTTAACTTCTGGTAGGCGGCTTCTCTGAGTTTTGATGCTCTGAACATAACATCTCCTTAAATGTTTCTATGTCAATGGTAACTACCGTTCGATCTCCATGAGTAGTGAGGAAGACTGACCCGCCTCCTTTCTTCATGGTCTCCCACTCTTGTGTGGTAGGGCCTAGCACGTTGCGATTTGCTATACGTGTCTTATGCTCTATCTTGTACTCATTATCACCTATCTTAATCCACCCATCTAGGTCAGATGGATGAATAGCGCCACTACCTTCAGTAATAGCGCCACCTATGGATTGAATCACTGCTCTCTCTGTCCTATGACCTATGCGATTATTCCTAGCAGATGTCTTATCTTTAGGTATATGCGGGCCTCCAGGTAGAGGTCGATAGTAACTAAGACAGAGACATTTATGACAGTGTATATCCTGATTTCTGCACCACGTGTAGTATTCTGGTTGGCAAGGCATTAACAGTTCTGTACGATTACTTTTCCACCTTCAACTTGTATTACAGTTGTTTTATTCTGAAGATAGTTCAGAGCTCGGTACTCTACTTCATCTTCCTCCCATTCATCAGGTGAGAAGTCATAGTTAACTGCTGCACTAATTACATCTTCATATTCCTGGTATTCACATAGGATAGCAATTAGGTCATATTCAACTGGCTTATCCTCTTCAATACTAATTAGATAATTACCCATTGCTAGACCACTACTCCATGACCATCCATTATTACTTAGGTCACGCGCAATGGTATGTTCAGATACATACTTGAATGGCATTAGGCTTATGCTCCTCCTAAAATGGTGATACGAACCTTACTTGCAACAGCAGCACTGGTGATAACTAGCTGTAGGTCATTCACCTCCTCCATCTCTAGTAAGGTGAAGGAGCTAAGAATACCAGTGAACGTCTGAAGAACTACGCTACCATTCTTCACCTCAACTGTAATTGGTACATCTGAGTCGAAGAATATAGCTCTGATACTGGATATACCTAAGTCAGATAAGTTAAGTGTAGTTGGACTACTAGGTACGATGTTTATTACACTTGAGTGAAATAGGTCAGCTTCGAGCGGGCCCTCAGCTACAAACAATTGATCTTCAGCAGTAAATTTAATGGTAAATTCAGACATAATGATGATTGGGTATGTAACTTATGAGCAGACGGTGCTGCCCTTCTAATATGAACATTCTAACGAATATCTTGTGTTCAGGCTCTAATTCATAGGTTAGTAGAAACTCCTCTTCAGGTTCTAGTACTATTTGCTCCTTAATATTAAAGTCGGGGTCAATCATTAACTCTACAGGATGCCCCGTATCGTTAAATATCTTGTGAGTGCTAATAGATTCCATGATTCCTACCAGTGTCAAGAGATTATTAGTAATGGTTATAGTAATACAGTTGTTAAAACTATGCCATTATTATTACCATTACGTCCACTTACTTGTGATGAGTTGCGAAACAACTTTCAAGCTGCCATTAACCGTGCAGAGCATAGAGGATTACAGGGTGCTGATACTATATTTGATTTGTATGACACTGTGCAGGCGTATGATTTTATTCGTAATCTGCAGACACAGGTGTCCACCCTTAATACTGAGTTAAATCAGCTAAGAGATGATCTATTCGGTGAGGGTGAGCTACAGCAAATCATTAATCAGGTGACTCAGATGATTGATGATCTCACTAATAACCTTGAGTCTCTTATATCTAACCTACAGGTAATTGAAGACCTACAGACCTGCTGTCAGACTAATACTAGCGTTATTGCTGGTCTATCTGCCTTAATTACATCTATTAATAGTCAGTTAACTGCTAGTATAACTCAACTACAGGCTAGTATTAATACTATTAATTCTACTATTAGTAATGAGTTGAGGCCCCGTATTGTTGTACTGGAGGCTGATGTACTTGAGTTACAGGGTGACTTAAGTAGCGCTGTTGCACGTGTAACTGTAACTGAAGGTGCTATTAGTACTATAAATACGACTATTAATACAGAGTTAAGGCCGCGCATTGTAACTCTAGAGACTGATCTATCTGCGTTAGAGTTAACTGTTGGGTTGTTTGATGGACGTATTACTACTGTAGAAGGTAATATAGTTACTATTAATAATACTATTAATACTGATTTACGTCCTCGTATTGTATCGTTAGAGACATTCCGTAATCAATTAAATGCCTTAGTTACCTCTATTCAGGCAACTATTACTACACTTAATAATGTAGTTAATAATGATGTTAGACCTCGTTTATTGGCCCTAGAGGATTTTCAGGAGGATATAACAGCAAGTGTTAGTGCATTACAGGGAACTGTAAGTGGAATTACCACTACAATTAATGATGATCTTAAACCACGTGTTACATCTCTGGAGTCTAGAACTTCATTATTAGAGATGACACGTGCTAATATTAATAATCCAGTATTCACTGGTGTACCTAAGACTACATACCCTGTACCTAATGAGAATATGCAGATAGCTCCTGTTGGTTGGGTTAATGAGAATATTAGTTATAATATTCAATTAACTCGTGTACCAATTGGTGGAGTTATTATATGGATGACTGCAGCTATTCCTCAAGGTTGGTTAGTGCTTAATGGGGCTTCTGTTAGTCGTATTGTCTATCCCGCTCTATTTGCAGTATTGGGATATGGTGATGGTGGAAGTGGTGATTTCTTTGTTCTACCTAATCTTCAAGGACGATTTCCTCTTGGCGTTAGTGGTGGTTATCCTATTATGGCTAGAGGTGGTACAGAAACTGTTACACTTGGTACGCAGCACTTACCATCTCATAGTCATGGTCTAGTTGATCCAGGTCATAGTCATACTTACTTTGATCCTCAGCATAACCATGCTATACCAGATCACCGACATAACTATACACTTGCTACACCAGGGGGCGGCCCTAATGTTAGACAGGCAGCAGATGGAAGTGGTCAGGATAGAGGAGCCCAGATAGCTGAAACAAGTGTCCAACTACCTAGTAATCAGAATACTAATAATAGAGGTATTGGTATTACAATTAATGGCTCATCTACTGGTATTGCTCTTCAGAATACAGGTAATAATGAGGCACATAATAATATGCCTCCCTATTGGGCTGTTCAGTTTATCATCCGCGCTCTCTAACTTCTATCCAGGAACTCACTTCGATCTAGTGAGACCCTTGTGATGGTATCTGGATTGATGAAGTTATACTTATTTTCTAGTAGGTGCGCCCAATACTGGGTTAGGGCTCGGTAGTTAATATGACCGCCGGGCCTTGTTCTTAGTTGACACGTGTATAGTAACTTGTCAATAGTACCTCCAATGCGATACCTTAGGTTATGCGCTAGTGGTACTACGTTACTATCATACTTCTCGTAGAAATTAGTTAGCACGTTATTGTATTGCTCCTCTACTTCAGGTATTACCTTTAGATATAGTGGTAGGCTATACCCATGTGCCTTATTCATCTTATCTTGATGTAACTGCGGTATGTACCTCCAGAGTGAACGGTGACGGTTAAGATCACGTAGAGAACCTATGTCAGTTACACCCTCGAAGAATGGTATTGTATAACGACATTGTATTGGTAGTAGGTGATTCTTATCGAATACCTTTAACTCTGATCTTACGTAATTTACTACTTCACTTGGCTCTGACATAATATATCTATCTGGATCTCCTGTTATGTAGAAGTTCTCAATAGCATTTGATTTAGTACGTAAGCACGGGCTGGTATCTACATACTTATAGCTACTTATATCCTTAACCTTAGCTATGATGTTATCAATAGCTCTCTTCTGCTCTACACATGGCTTAGTATGTCTAATTAAACCAGGTGCTTCAGCTATAAAACCTAATTCAGTTAGTTCTTTACACCCAGTTAGTAGGTCAAGTATTAATCTAGCTATTAACTTATCCTCATCACTACCAGTTAATAGGTAACTGATGAAGCTACTCCAGCTACCTGCATCTGTTACGTAGTATAGTGAGGTGCGCGCATTAATTGGTAATAGCGCACGTACACAGTCTAGCGTTCTTGCATTTAATACCTTCTTATCATTTGTCTCGTAATGACTTGCTAGTGCCTCATATGTAGGCTGATATAGACGCTCATAGTGGTGGAAGAGATACTTAGTTGCCTCATCTTCATCACTACTACTTATCTTCACATATCTACTACTTTTCTCTTGACCAGCACCTAGTGAGAAGAAGTTAAATAGGCGGAATGCAAACCACATACTGACATTCTCTATGCAGATAGATAGGTTTGCCATTGCAGCTACACTACTATGTCCATAGTTATAGAAGATATTCTCCATCTTTGCATCTGCATCAATATCATTTGATGCTACTGACTCTGCTAGATCAAGGACTGATACCTTACTACGACTATATGCAGCACCTAAGTAGGAACTAATACTAGGTTGCCTAGTACCAGGACGCTGTAATATGGTAAGAACTCGTACGTTAGACTCAGCAGATGCTATTCCTAGCTTTTTGTTGTAGGAGTATTTAATCATAGTCACACATGACACAACAGTTTACGACACAACAACCACATCCTATAGTTCCTATTATTGCGGAAGTAAAGGGTGTATTAATAGAACAAAGTCTATTATTTATTATCTTGACTATATGGGCTGTCTTTCAATTCTTCTTGAGGAATAAGATTGATAAGAGTATGGCTATTAAGGAACTAATACGACAGGTTAGTTCCATAGATAGGGATGTTCAGATATACGACCTACTTAATAGAATTAGACATGATATAGGAGCAGATAGAGTCCTATTACATCAATTTCATAATACAGGTACGTTTAGCTCTGGACTTAAGTTCTTTAAGTTAACTTGTACACATGAGTCAATTAAGGCCGGCGTTAGTAGTGTACAACGTTACTTCCATCAAGTACCTATTAGTGATTATTGTTATGACCTACAGGAGTTACTTAGGTCTAAGTCCTTTCTAGTAATAGATGCTAATAGTAGTTCTCTGACCCCAAGACAACAGGCTCAGTTGGATCTACTTGGTATTAAGGTAATACAACAGCATCTAATACTAGATGAGCGGGGAGTTCCAATTGGATTACTAGCTGTACATCACATCACCAATGAATATAAGTATGTTTCTTCACCAGAGGTAATGGAGGTAGTTAACCTACTAACCTATCTGATTAGCACTCGCTAGAGGTTGAGATACTGGATGAGAGAGGAGGCCGGCTTATTCAGCGCATTCACTTCTGTGATTAGACACATCAACTTGTCGATGGTTAGGATCTCAACGTTATCCAGGATGGTCTCAATTAGGTCATCCTTCAACTCTTCATTATTCATCTGATTATTGATGACCTTCATGGCCTCCTCCATTAGTAGCGCTTCCATCTCTTTAACGTATCGAATGCGCCCTGGACGTGCTTGGAATAGTGGATACTCTGCAGTGATGAAGGTGAATAGTCTTCCATTGATTCCAGTATCAAGCAATGCCTGCAACTCGTCGTCACCTGTGTAGTCGTCGAATAGCAGCGATAACTCCTTTGTAGGTAAGTTACGAATTAGGTCGAAGTACCCACTATTTGCTTTTACGATGATGGTGGGCGCACTAATTGCATTGATTAGACGATGTGCTAATACTGTCTTACCTGTTCCCTTCTCACCATATAGGAGTACCCCGATGTTTACCTGCGTCTTATGGTAGATCTGCTGTACTCGATTGATGAAGTTCTCGTAGTTGCTGTAGAGGTTCACTACTCCAGGTAGGGCATCTGCTACTCGTTCTAGCGTTAGATCTTTCTGTAGGATATATACTCCCTTTGGTAGGAAGGCGGCCTTCTCTCCTTGTTGCTGTAGAGAAACCTGGGAACCGTTAATACTGATGTGCTTTGCCATGATTAGATGTTACCTAGAGCTAGAATTAAGAGGACGACGGTGATGAAAAAGATCAGGTATTCCATAGTTTGGTAGAAACTCCGTGCTTTTAGGACGGCTTTACAGTTCGCCAAGAGTTGAAAGCAAGAAACTTGCAATCTTCTGGTTTAGCATTTCGGCAAAGGCGCTTGCCTGTTGCAAGGCTATGAAGGCTTATCCGAGATTTTTTAATATCTTCGCCGCCGACATAACACTTACCATATTTGGGATGACTAACAATCCCACCCCGCTTTAAACCTTGTGACATAGACCCACCATAAGGACGACGGTATCCACCTTTGCTAGGGTTAAAAACATGAAGCTGACGACGGTGCAACCTGATTGGCTTGCATTCCATCACGACCCTGTTATCTGGGGTAGAACTGCTCCCGACCAGTAAATAAGCCAATACCCACGAGTCAACGCAATGAGCGTTAAATTCGTTAGACAACTTATTCTTGGACTTTTTTAACCCTAACGCTTGACGGGTGTTGTAAGTATCGTACCCTTCAAAGGTTGTTAATATGGCAATCTGACTCAACTCAGAATAACACCATTGCTTACCCATTTGTAGGGGGCTAAACGATGTATTCCAAGTCTTACACCCTTTCTTGGTTGTTGCTTTGACATCCTCAATCCCAATATGAGAGATGGGGAATATTGCGGCATAGACTTTCACTACACGAATCTTAAATTGCCATCTCGCTTTAGTGCTAGGAGGAATGCCCCCACGCTTACGATTTTGGCGATTCTTTCGATAAGGTGTCTTACGATACCGTCTTGCTCGTCGGGCATTCGTACTTGCTTCTTCTGCATCCTTTACCCAATCAACAGCGTGAAATTGTTGATTGAGAAAGGTATGAGCCTGAGACTTGACGGTGTACCCTTCACGTTTAGAACCAGGGTCAATTCCAACCGCTATAGGTTGCGTTAAACGATTTGACGGTTCAACATTTAAGCGAACACAAAAAATACCTTTACGAAAAAATGGTGTTGCTTTTCCTGACTTAATCCAACGTTCTGCCCGTTTGGGTGTGGTTGGCATTAATGGGCGTTGGTTTGAATCAACAACGGGAACGTACTGCATGGTTTAAGTGGCGATAAGCCTAACTGTATATTTCTCTTCGACTACGACTACCAGAGGGGATGCAGATTAGAGAGGTGTCCGCAACGTCTTTTGAAGTGCCATCTTCAGGTAATTCGTATAGGCTTTTCAGCCGTTGTCTAATCCTGCTTACGCTTGCTTTCCGTTATTGGCTTTAACTTCTGGCAAGCCCCGTCTCTTTAGAGCGGGGTCAGTGATAGTTTGGTTAGGGCTGCATTTATCTCACTCAATGTATTTGACTCGAAGTGGCCATTTACGTAGCTAACCTCACCTCCTACCTTGTACAGTTTTTTAACTGCGTCAACTAGGGCAGGTGCAGGTGGCTCGGTGTAACTTACCTTGTCTTGCTTATCTAATTTTAGCAGATGCACTATCGCCTTCTGGTAGGCCGGCTGGTATATGTAACGTAAGATTGGATTATTATGCTCATCTAGTCCTTGTCTTACTAATACTGCACATACTTCCTCCTGGTATCTCACTACTAAGGTAGTCCAGTATCTCACCTCATACCACCCACCAGGTCTTGATACTCGTTGACTTTTCACCTGATACCTAATTGCAGGTGAAGGCTTATACGTTACGTTGATTTCTTGGAATACCCACGTTAGCCCCTCTAGCTCATCTAACACAGGCAGGTCAATTAACTGGTTAACATCCATTTTCGTTCTATCTCCTTTATGTAACTGATGTACAACTGCCCCTTACTTACCTTAGTTAGTGCATCTTGTACGTGCCGCGTAGTCCACCTTAGGCGCGGGCCTACTACTATACCTACCCTCATTAACTCTCTCCATTGCTCCTCACTTAACATCTTCCATTGCTTATCATTGATAAACCTCTCCCTTGATACCTTCGCTACCTTATGTAATAACCATAGGTTACCCTCATAGTACCCTAGCCTCGTTTCCTCAATTAGCTTATACACTAGACTTATCATGTAACTATCACTTATGTCACCGTCATAGTAGTCTATGTAGTGACATACTAACCCTAACTCTAGTGCTGTTATCCTTACTCCTCTTAGGTCTGACTCTAGCCTCGCGCATATCATCATCCTTCCAGTTATATCCTTGAACCACTCACTGATAAACCACCTAACCTCTCTATATGGTATCTTCCTCCCTCTGTATCTCGTAATTCTATTTACTTTATCTGCAAAGGAAGTTATGCCTACTTGCTGCTCAATTTTGATTACGCTCGCGCCTGCTTTAACAACCATATTTTACGCTCTATATTATCCTATTTTAGGATATTAGGTTATTTGTGGCGTGAATGGGCAAAATGTCTATAGTGATTGATTTGGCTTAATATTGGTGAGTTTTACCAATATTGGTGATTATGAGATAATTGTGAAAATTTTAGTGAAAATTTGGGGTAGATTTAGGGGGTGAAATTGACCACTTTTGGGTTTTGGGTATATTTAGTCGTTTTAGACTGGTTTGAGCCATTTTGATTGCTACTAAATTTGTGAGAATGATTATCATTATCATGTGAAACACACAAATATTAATGTGATAATGATAATCATTCTCACTCTATAGTAATATTGGTAAACTTTACCAATATTACAGCGGCTTAGAGTTCGTCTAGTAGTCGAATTAGTTGCTGACGAGAGAGTGAGATCTGATCAGCGGGTCTAATGGATATGACCACATTAGGGCCACTGACGGTAACGGAGGACTCCCCCCATTGGATCATGAAGCTATCTAACTCTAGTAGTGTGGTTAGGATAGCGATGATGTTATCGCTGAGTGGTATCAATTCTTTGAGCATTGGTTTCTTGATTAGGGTTGAATTGATTAGCGCCAGTAGTTCCTTTAGCATCATTCTGTCGGTTGACAATCTCTTGATTGAATGTATCGTGTAGTAGTTCGGAAAACTGCTTACGGCTGAGGCATAGCTTGTTGAGGAGTGTGGAGTTATCATAGCGTGCTATGGTAACTACAAGGCCGTCGATATTGACCTCAATATGAGTACCATCATGTAACTTCCATGAGATGGATAGGTCTCGATATATTGCACGGAACGCCTGAATCATGTTAACGTCGAGGGGGAAGAGATCATGAAGAAGCGAATGTTTAGATTGGAGTAGCTGAGGTAGCTGCTCTCGATTCACACGTAGCTTATTCATTAGCATATCGTTAGAGTAGCGCGCCACTGTGATGAGTGGGCCATCGATACTAACCTCCATGACCTCACTTGGGCCATCAGGTTGAGGTATATCCCATGATACATAGAAGTCACAGATGTCACTAGCTAGTTGGAGAGCATCACTGACATTAGGGCTGATAGGGAAGAGATCACTTAGGAGCATATAGCCTCTGGTAAAGGTTGATTAGACGTTGGAGTTCGCACTCCTCATTACACACTGGGGGAGGTGAGGGGCGCGGTGGTAGAATGATGCGTTCCTCAACTAGCATATCACCACCAGGTATAGGTGGAAATGCAATTGAGAATAGTGGGTCAACTAGGGTGGATAATTCAAATAGGAACATAGGAAGTCCTGCGTTAGTTCGACAGTTAGGGGCGGGCCACCTAGACTAACCTTGAGGAAGGATAGTGGTAGGTGGGTAGGTATGACTGAGGCAAGTACAAGGATGCTAATCCTAGCTGGACTATCAGGTGGTATAGTGCGACGTAGGGCCGCCGCTAACATTGACTTAGCTAATTCATCATCAATGTCATTAGATAGGATGTACCTACCTAATACACCTAAGCTAATCTCTAACACCTCAAGTGAACTTTGTTCTAGTAGTGTGATGAACTCTTCACCTAGTGATAGTGAGATAGCTTCATCTAATACCTCTCTTGCACTATCTATGTCACCTGTGTCTAGTACCTCTTGTACTCTCTGATGTAGGGTTTGCATATACTGCTCTATGTGATGTTTTATCTTAAATGTCGAGTGAAGACCCTCAGTCTCACCTAGCTCGCACTTAGTATGTGGGAGCTCAGTCTCACCTAGCTCGCACCAACCGTGTTCGCGCACCTCTAGCGAGGCACGCCACCACTGGGTTGTTGCTACAGCTAGTGGTGAGCTCCCACCTCGCTAAGTGAAGTAAGTTAAGCATATAGAATACATCAGGTGTTAGGGTAGGTGCGCCGCGGCCCAGCTAGTGTAGGTCAGCATCTCTAGTGTAAACTCAGACCTACCCCACTGTGTCAGGCCCAGTATAAGCAAAGCTTAGTGCGGGCGGCCTAGCCACCTTATAGCTCTCACACACCACCTAGCTCTATACCTCATGAGTGAGGCATCACGAGCAAAGGTTGCTAAGTTAGGTTAGGCCGGCTCCCTACCATCCTGCATCCACTGAGTAGTATCACCTCTAATGAGGCTCACTCACTCAGTATCTGCTAGTGCTGGTGGAGGCCACCCTCACTTAGCTGTGTGCGAGCTATGCGTCCCTAGCTCTGCTACTCAGGCGGAGTGCGCTGGGAGAGATGGAGGGTGTCACATTCCCCCCATAGTATGATTTATCAATACGCTACAACCTATACTGGGTATGCGTTTCAGGCTATAAAATTCGGTCGTTTATAAAACTTGTTAAGTAGAACTATCAATACGCTACAACCTATACTGGGTATGCGTTTCAGGCTATAAAATTCGGTCGTTTATAAAATGCCGTCTTGCTATGACCTGGCTTCTGTGTTATAATATAAATGCAATAAGATATAGGGCGGTAGCGTATAGGCTACTGCCTTTTTAATTTAAGTTTGTGGTCCCACATTATGCACATTTGAGCGTATAATATCAATAGAGTTGTTAATCTTGTTGCAAAGATGACCTATACCATAAAAGAATTTAAAGTAACTGAAGATCAATATAACCTTGTTCAAGACGCACTTCAAGACTTTGACGAGGACACCAAGAAACTATTTATCCATATTATAATTAGTCACGGAGTCAACCCAAACCGCCACGAATGTGACCTAGAGGATATAACCATACCCATCTGTGCAGTGTTCATTCGTAAGCACTTTCCTAAAGCGCACTGGAAGCATTTAGCTGAGGCAGATTTAATACATAACTCTGGGTTCGATATTACAAGAGGCAAGAGCCGCGAGTTTAATGTCACCTTTGATTTCCTAGTTAAGTTCTACGAGTTAGGAGCGAAGCACCCTAACGATAAAATTGTAAATCTAGTTAATGGTCGTAAGTACATACCGCGCCCCTCATCTATCTATGATGAGAATGGAAACAAGATACCAAAACTAATAGCTGACTCAATTAGCTCAATTGAATCATGTCCATTCCACTTCAATGACCTGAAGAAATACATTGATCAAGTTGAGAAGGAGTTCACATCTGTCAAATTGAGGTATCTAGCAGGTAACGAAACTGAACAAGCCTATCGCAAAGCAAGAGGACGATACCTCAGCGACATTGGACCATATCAACAGATAATTGCAGGTGCAGAGCACGTAGAAGGTCCGATATACAGCTATATTCCATCATATACACCTCAGATGTCAGGTCGTGTATCAGAGAGAGGTGGCGGCCTACAGTCATGTCCTAGAGAGATGAAGCACGCTGCACTTAGCAATGTACCTAACTTCTTCAACTATGACCTGAAGTCAAGTCAGATGAACATCTTCATCACGCTCCTAGAGGAAGCAGGTATAGACACCACTTGCCTAGTGCAGCTGAGAGATGACCCTGACCTAATGACTAAGTTAGCAGAAGAGGTGGGCCTACCTCGTGATAAATTCAAGGCTACCTTCTACTCTATCCTGATGGGTGCGACTCTATCTTTGAATGAGGAACGAGTTAAGAAAGGGGATGTATGTAAGAACTCTATTATTAAGACTGTGCGCGAGGCTTTTCCAAATCTAGTAGAGGGATCAGAGGCCTACAGTCGGCTACTGAAGGTTCTCAAGCCTATTAAGGAAGCTGTCGAGAAGTGGCACAACTGGCTTCTAGATGTGTACGTACCTGCGAATCGCTACAGAGCGCGGGGCCGATACTACCTCAAGAACTCAACTGGTGTTAGCTTCGACCTCACTAAACTATACAAGGAAAGACCGCACGCTGTTAAATCAGTCATCGCTGCCTTCCTACTGCAAGGTAAAGAGGCCACCTTCATCCATCACCTAACCATACTAGGTGGTGTCTTTGGCTATGTAGTTGTCACTAACCAGCACGATGGTATAGGTACTATCAACCCAATTCCTGATGAAGCTGTCCAAGAAGCTATCCGTCTCTCAGGTCTAGAGTGCGCTAAAATTGTAGAGAAAGCGTTTATTGACTGACCACCACCATCTATGAATAACCCTAATTCTGAAAAATATTTAACTGAAGATGCAAGTGATGTCATCAAAGCTGGCTCTAAATCTTATATGAATTATAGAGAACGGGCTGAATGGTTGAAAAACAATAAACCCCTCTCAGGTCTAGAGTGTGCTAAAATAGAAGAGAAACCGTTCATTGACGTACTACCTATGAGTAAGAGTAAGCCCAGCGCACGTGGATTTGGGAAGGATAGCGCTGCCAAGAAGGTTAGAAATTCACCGCATATTTTAGATGGTAGAATGCCACTGCATCATATAGATGTTAGAATGTACCTGCCGCCTGTCGATAGGGCTACATACATAGAAAATAAATATGTTAATCAAATAGTGGATGTTGTGTCCACTCTGTCTGGTGTGCTTAAGAACATCAGTGAGGAAGAGGAAGAAGCGATAGTAGATAGAGCTAGGAATACGTTCTCAAATATATTAAAGCCTGAAACTACCCTTCCCCTAAATAAAAGAAAATTGCTAGAAATGTGGAGGTGGATTCAATTGAAGCGTCTGATGCCTAAGATATATAGTGACGACTATTCAATTGAGGAGAAACACAGGTACGCTCATTACGGTCTTGCGATAGCAGAACAGCTATCGTCTAATAGTAGTGTTAGTAGCAGTGATAGTAGTGTCTTTGCCTTTCTCCTAGCAGGTGAGTTTAGGGTATTACTTCAGGGGGGGTTCCTGGAATGTGATGATTGGTAGGTTAAGTACCACATCCACCAACCAGGTGCTAGGCTGCTACATTCTCATTAGGAAGGCCAACCAGAGCATCAGGTTCAGTGTGACTAGGAAGACGATTTGGTATTTCATATTGTATTAGGGGTACTAGCTTAGGCTTCTGTTGCTCTGTTTCAAAGCCACACTAGGTGACACCTAATGTGGCTTTGAATCTAAGCGACAAGTGGGATAATCATCAGAGGTAAGAGGAATAATCCTTGATTAGCATCAAGTTGATGTAAC
>JACCDY010190858.1_pt1 | contig 33230 bp, 21 predicted proteins | sample 7446391 | NCBI WGS metagenome assembly JACCDY01 (sample SAMN15323451, study PRJNA562643) | freshwater metagenome | isolation source: river surface water | place: USA:Blue River Watershed | collected 2017-08-18 | reverse complement strand
GTGACGACGACCCTGCCTCAATTCTGACTCCCTGCTCCCTGCTCCCTGCTCCCTGCTCCCTGCTCCCTGCTCCTTACTTTCACACCTCAATATCCCCCTCGAACACGAAGTCCGCGGGGCCGGTGAGGGTGACTTGGGTGAAGGCGCCGTCGGCGGTTTTTTCGAAGCCGATTTCCAGGGTGTCGCCGCCGGCGACGTCGACTTTGATCGGTGAGGGGGCACCGCTCAGCAGGTGGTGCACCAGAGCGCAGGCGACCATGCCGGTGCCGCAGGCGAGGGTCTCGTCTTCGACGCCGCGTTCGTAGGTGCGGATGACAATATGCCCCGGGCTGCGCACGGCGGCGAAATTGGCGTTGGTGCCGGCGGGAGCGAAGTGCTCATGGCGGCGGATGGCACGGCCGATGTTGAAGACGTCGAGAGCGGCCAGTTGCTCCGGGTTGTCGAGGTAGGCGACAGCGTGGGGCACGCCGGTGTTGACGAAGTGGATGGCTGCGCCAAGTCCTGCGACCTTTGCGCTGGTGTTGAGTGCGAGGTCCTTGGGTTCGGACATGGCGATGCGCACGTTCTCGCCGACCATTTCCGCGGCCAGTGTGCCGGCGATGGTTTCAAAGGTCACGCGGCCCGGGATTTCCTCGCCGAGGTGGGCGGTGAAGCGTCCGAAGCAACGTGCGCCGTTGCCACACATTTCGGCTTCGCCGCCATCGGCGTTGTAGTAGCGGAAGCGGTAGTCGGCGCCGTGTTGCGCGGGCTCAACAGCCAGCAGGCCGTCGGCACCGATGCCACGGTGGCGGTCGCAGAGGGCGGCGATGGTCGCGGTGTCCAGCGAGAGGTTGAGCTTGCGGTTGTCGATGACGACGAAGTCGTTGCCGGCACCGTTCATTTTGTAGAAGTGGAGAAGCATGGGGGTGAATGAGAGGGAAATCGCGAAGCCTTGTAGCGGCGGTCTGTGACCGTCGCAAGCTTTGTAGGTGATGAAGGTATTCAGTAGCTGTAGTCGTCAGACCGCGGATTTGCTTCGCCAGGTTCCCGTTCTTCCGCCTACGCCAAGGCTTCCGCCTACGCCAAGGCTACGGCGCGACAAGACGGCGCGACAGGCACGAACGGGCCTACAAAAAAAGCCGCGTCCCGTGAGGAGCGCGGCTTTTTGAGAATCGGAAGTTCCGAAGATCAACGCTTCGAGAACTGGAAGCGCTTGCGGGCGCCGGGCTGGCCCGACTTCTTGCGCTCCTTCATCCGCGGGTCGCGGGTGAGGAAGCCAAGCGGCTTGAGCACCTTGCGCAGCTCGATGTCGCTGTCGCTGAGCGCACGCGAGATCGCGTGGCGGATGGCGATGGCTTGAGCCGGAACACCGCTGCCCTTGGCAGTGATGGTGACGTCGAACTTGTTCTGCGCGCCGATCGCTTGGAACGGGGCGATGATCGAGTTCTGCAGGTCGATCGTGGGAAGGTAATCCTCGAACGGGCGGCCGTTGATGGTGATGTTGCCGGTGCCTTCGGTCAACCAGACGTGGGCAACCGCGGTTTTACGGCGGCCGGTGGCGGTGAGAGTCGTGGTGGCGGTCATGGAGAAATGTATCGTTGGGATGATCGGTCGTCGGATCAGACGGCGTAGGGAGCCGGTTGTTGGGCTTCGTGCGGGTGCTCGGCACCGGCGTAAACCTTCAGCTTGCCGTATTGGGTGCGGCCGAGGCGGGTCTTCGGGATCATGCCCCAGACGGCGCGTTCGACGAGCAGCACGGGGCGGCGTTCGCGGACGGTGCGCGGGGTTTCGGACTTCTGGCCACCGACGTAGCCGGAGAAGCGGGTGTAGATCTTGGCATTCTCCTTGTTGCCGGTGAGCAGCACCTGATCGGCATTGATCACGACCACGAAATCACCGGTGTCGATGTGGCTGGTGAAATTCGGCTTGTGCTTGCCACGGAGGAGGCGTGCAGCCTCAACAGCGACTTTGCCGAGGACCTGGTCCTTGGCATCGATCACATACCACTTGCGCTCGACTTCGTGAGGCTTGGCGGAAAACGTCTTCATGTGCTTCAAATCAAGTAGTTCCGGGCGCACAGCGCGCGCGGAGGGGGACGCAAGCTAGGTAGCCGGTTTCCCGGTGTCAACCGGGAAATCCGAAGAAAACCGGGAAAAATCGGGCGACTTTGCCGCCCGGGCCGCGTGGGTAAAAACGGGCAAGGGGAAAGGGTGAAATAGGTCCTATGGGTCCTATGGGCGCGACGCCATGAATGGCATCGCGGGTGTCATGGCGGCAGTATGCCGCCACTCGGGACCGCCACTCCAGGCCGCCACCCCCAATTTCCGGCCCTTTGGGGCTGGATTCGGTGGGGATGCTGGGTTTGGCTAGCGCCCATGAAGCCCCGCCTTGCCATGCATTGGCAGATCCTAGCCGCCCTGGTCTTGTCCACCCTGACCGCCCTGGTGCTGCGCTTGCTGGGGGCCAATGCCGCGGAATCCGGCGGTTTCCTGGTCTTTGTCGAACGCATTCTCAGCGGCTGCGGCTTGCTCGGAGACCTCTTCCTGAGGGCCTTGAAGCTGATCATCCTGCCGCTGATCGTCACTTCGGTGGTGTCGGGGATCGCCAGCCTGCAGGGGGTGCGGGGGTTCGGCCGTCTCGGGCTCAAAACGGCGGCCTACTATGCTGCCAGCAGCCTGGTGGCGATTCTGATCGGGCTGTTCCTCGTGAACCTGATCCAGCCGGGACTGGTGGACGGCAAGCCCAACGGGGTGATCCTGCAGGCCTTTGAGGAGAGCGGCAACCAGCCCGGCGAGGCGGACCGTGAGGTTCTGGGCAAAATCCGGGACGCGGGGTCGCGCGAATGGGATTCGACCGGCGGTCTGTTGCGTTCGATGCTGCCGGAAAACGTCATGGCCGCCGCTTCGGATAACGGGCGGATCCTCGGTGTGATCGTCTTCAGCATCCTGTTTTCGGTGGCGCTGACACGCATTCCCTACGGCGAGATGCAGACGGTGCAGCAGTTCTTCAAGGCAGCCAACGATGCGATGATCATCATCACCGGATGGATCATGTTGCTGGCGCCGATCGGCGTTTACGCACTGATCCTGCCGGTGGTTTACAAGACCGGCGGCGAGTTGTTCCTCAGTTTGGGCAAGTATTTCTTCACGGTGCTGCTGGCACTTTTGCTGCATGCCTTGGTCGTGTTGCCATGTGTGTTGCGTTGGATCGCCAAGGTCGACCCCTGGGCTCATCTGCGGGCGATGCGCGAATCGTTGATGTTGGCGTTTTCGACCGCTTCCTCATCGGGTACCTTGCCGGTGACCCTGCGTTGTATCGAGCAAGCCGGCGTGTCGAAGCGGGTCAGCAGTTTCACCGTGCCCTTGGGCGCGACGGTGAACATGGATGGCACGGCCTTGTATGAATGCGTGGCCGTGATTTTTGTCGCCCAAGTGATGGGAGTGGAGTTGGGATTTGCGGCGCAATTCGGCATCGTGGTTGCGGCCTTGCTGACCAGCGTCGGCGTCGCCGGGGTGCCTGCGGCCAGTCTGGTGGCGATCCTGTTGATCCTGAAAAGTTCGCAGATCCCCGGTGCGGAGGCGGCGGTGGCAGCCTTGTTGGCGGTGGACCGTTTGCTCGACATGTCGCGCACGGCGGTGAATGTGTTTAGTGATTCGTGTGCGGCCGTGTTCGTCGCCAAAAGCGAAGGTGAAGCCCTGCCTGCGTTGGCCATTCCGGCGCGCTTCACCGCAGTGGCAAGTCCCGCTGTGGAAGAGGAACCAGTCGAAGAGTTTGCCGACGAGGATATCGACCGGCATTCATGGCGGGATGAGTGAGGTAGCGCGCCCTCGCCGAGGGCGCAGTGCCAAGGAAAGACAGAAGACAGATGACCGGAATGCCGTTTGTGCATCCACATCATGCGGCAAGGATGCCGCATGGCCGTTCCATGGCGCTTGGCAAGCGCCACTCCGGAGTGGCGGCATCTTGCCGCCATGACGCTTCCGATGCCCTCTCGGGCGTCGGTGGGTTGCGGCTTCTTTCCATTCTAACATGGCACTCGCTACTGCGCCATCGGCGATGGCGCGCTACCTGCGTCTTCGGACACGCGAGCCGCGTGTCCCTACCGGATGACCGATAGTCCGGCTTTGCCGATCGCTTCTTCCATCAGTTGGCGGTCGATGCCGATGCGCAGGTTGCCGACGATCAGCTTGAGCAAGGTTTCGGATTCGAGTGGATGCAACGACAGCAGGCGTTCGCTCAGTTGATAGAGCCAGTCGATGGTGCCGGACTGCTGTTGGAATTGCTCGATGAATTGGTGCGTTTGGGTGAGGGTCATCCCCTCGGGTTGCAGCGAGAGTTCCTGCAGCATGTGGACGGCGGTGAGGATGTCGTCCTGATGGTTCTGCAGGATTTCGACGTAGCGTTCCTCGCGTGTGCCGGGGATGGCCATCAGCGCGTGCTTGAGGGTTTTCGCATTGAGGCGGGACTGGCTGCGTTTGCTGCTCGGGTTCGACAGCCACTGGATGGCGAGTTGCAGCTCGTTGTCGTTTTCGATCGATTTGAGGTAATTGGCGATGAACTCCACCTTGCTCACCCGGCTGCCGGTTTTTTCCAAGAGCCGGCACAAGTCGCTGAAATCGGCGAGCGGACAGAGCGCCCGGCTGTGCCAGCCGGCACGCGATGAGGACATCTGCCGTTGCGGCGGCTGATGGATCGGCAATTCCAACTGATCGCCACCGGCTGCGCACCAGGCGTCGATCTTGAGTTGGCTGCGCACGTGGGCGGCGAACTCCTTGCTGTAGCCGTGCACCGTGAGCACCCGTTTCGGGCGCACGCGTTGGATGCATTCGAGAAGTCCCGGGTGGTCGGCGTGATCCGAGAATGGGATCATCGCATCCACGCCGTAGCGGAAGCGGGCGTTCGGTTGCAGAGCCCAGCCGCTGAGCATGGCGGTGCGCCTGGCGGTGAGCGGTTTGAAGAGTTTCGATTTGAGCGCGTGCGGTGGCGTGATGATCACATGACCGGGAAGGATTTCGCCGGTGAACTCAGCAGCCTCGGGCAGGCATTCGACGCCCGCAGCGCGGCAGGCCTCGGTCATGGCTGCGGCGGCCGGGTGCAGCAGGGCGGGGATCTCATGCTCATGCAGCAGTGCCAGTGCCTCCTGCGTCTTGCCGAGCGAGTAGGCGAGCAGCACCGGTGTCAGTCCGTCGTTGAAGCAATCATGGACGAAACCAAGCAGGTCGGCCTCGACTTCCATCGTATTGGGGAATTGGAACATCGGCAGGCCGAAGGTGGTTTCCATGACCAGCGTGTCGGCGGAAAGGAAGTTGGGTGCTTCCGCCGTGCGGCTGCGGCGGGTTTTGAAGTCGCCGGTGTAGAGCAGGGTCGACTGGTCCTTGGTGCGGGTGATGTGCAGCATGGCCGAGCCCGTGATGTGTCCGGCCGGCAGCAGGCGCAAGCGGTAGCCGTCGATGATGAGCGGCACATGGAAGCCAAGCGCCTCCATCCGTTCGGGGCTCAATTTGTAGCGGTGCTGCAGCAGGGTGGCGGTGGTCTCCGAACAGATCACGCTTTCATGCCGTGCAAAGTGGTCCGCGTGGGCATGCGAGACAAAGGCGCGCGGCTTCGGCCCCTGCGGGTCCAGCCACAGGTCCAGCTCCGGCAGGTAGAGGCCGCGTTCGTATCGGACTTCGATCAGACGCGGATAAGGTAAGGCAAATGCGCAAGCGCTGGGAAGCCGAATCGGCATGTAGCGGCGGTCTATGACGGTCGCTGGATCTCGCCATTTCGAATGGCGAGGGGCCGCTGCAGGCGGCCTGCGTGCGACGGTCATCGATTGAGTGGCGATGCTACTCCAACCCAAATGGGCTACGCCATCAGGATCAGCTCGCCAAGGCTCGCCTTGGTTTGCCGCTACAGATCAAAACGGGATATCGTCCTCGTCTTGGTAGTCTTCGGCGGGGGCGGCGGAGCCACCTTTGCCGCCGGAGCTCGGTGCTTGGGGCGGGGTGCTGCCACCTTTGCCATCGGGAAGGAATTGCAGGTTTTCGCCGATCACCTTGAGTTTGCTGCGCTTCTTGCCGGTCTCCTTGTCCTCCCAGGTGTCCATTTGCAGTCGGCCTTCGATGTAGGCGCCGCGGCCCTTGGCGAGGTATTGCTGGGCCAATTCCGCCTGACGTCCCCACAGGGTGACATAGACGAAAGTGGTCTCCTCCTGGCGCTGGCCTTGGTCATTGCTCCACACCCGGTTGACGGCCAGACCGATGTCGGCGACAGCGGTGCCTTTGGGGGTGTAGCGCAACTCCGGGTCCCGGGTCAGGTTCCCGATCAACATCACTTTGTTCAGATTGGCCATGGCGTTTGGGAGAATGAAGGAATCGGCCGGCGAGGGCAAGTTCTAAAACCTGTTCTTACGAACAAGTTGCGATCAGGCGCGTTGGTAGTGCTGCAGGTGAACGTGCTCGTTGAGCTTGAGGCGGTTCTGGATCTTGCTGATCGATTCCGGGGTGCCGGAGAAGTGGTATTCGACGTAGTGGCCGGCGTCGAGGTGGCGCGCATTGTAGGCGAATTCGCGGCGGCCGAGTTGGTTGATCTTCTCGAGTTTGGCGCCTTCGGCTTCGAATTCCTTGGTGATGGCGGAGACGAGTTCGTCGATGGTGCCATCGAGGGATTTGGTGTTAAGAACAATCAGTCCTTGGTATTTGCGACTCATTGGTGGGAGCTTCGGTTGGTTGGTTTCGGGTGTGATATTGATTCGCCGCAGCGGCAATTCCTTGGGAACGCGCAAGCTGCACGGCATCGAAGGCGCTGGCAAGTGTGTTTTCCAGAACGCCCTGCTCATCCGGGCTGAATTTTCCCAGCACATGCCCGACCATGCCGCCCGGCTGGCTGCTGCCGATGCCGATCTTGAGCCGGGCGAAGTCCTGGGTGCCGAGGTGTTCGATGATCGACTTGATCCCGTTGTGTCCTCCGGCCGACCCTTTTTCGCGGAAGCGCAGGGTGCCCAGCGGCAGGGCGGCATCGTCGTAGATGACCAGCAGGTCCTCGGCCGACCACTTGTGGAAGGACAGCAGCTGGCGGATCGCCCGGCCGCTCAGGTTCATGAAGGTCTGGGGCTTCATCAAGAGGGTGCCGTCCGGCAGCTTGGCCAGGTGGGACTGCCATTTCGGGGCCGGTGCAAAGGGGCAGCCGAGGGCCAGCGCCATGCGGTCGAGCAGCATGAAACCGACGTTGTGGCGGGTTCGCTCGTACTGGCTACCCGGATTGCCGAGGCCGATAAGGATCTTGAAGGGCACGGAAGGATAAACGCTGAAAACTGAAAAGCTGAAAAGCTGAAAGCGGGGCGAGTTGAGACGAGCAACTCATAAGATCCGCCTGCCTGAGGGGCAGGTGGCATTTGGCTTGGACGGAACGGAGTGGAGTCAAACCAGAGCGAGTTGCAACGAGCAGTTCATTGGATCGGCCGCCGAAGGGGGCGGCTGGAGATGGGTAGCAACTCTGTTTTCAAGCAGGGTTAAAATTGGGATTTGAGAGGGTTTTATTCACAAGGCAAACGATTTTGCGCATGACGGCAGTCATGGCTAAGTGGTGAGGTTTATTGCGGGCGATCAGACCGCGATAAAACTCACGCAGGATCGGGTTGTGGGTGACTGAGCAGAGGGCGGGCATGAACAGGGCGCGTCTGGCGATTCGCCTGCCGCCATGGATGGTGCGCTGCCCCCGCCATTTGCCGCTGTCACGGTTCAGAGGGGCCACTCCAACCAAGCTGGCCGCCTGCTTGTCTGTGATGGAACCGAGTTCCGGCACCTCGGCGATGAGGGTGGCTGCTGCGGCAATCCCTAGGCCCTTGATGGCGGTGATTCGCTTGCTCTTGGCCTTGAGCTGTTCATCCGAGGCAATCAGTTCCTTGATGCGTTTGTCGCAGAGGGCGACGCGCTTTTGGATGTGGGTCAGGCTGGCCTTGATGTCAGCCCTCACGAACTTGTCGGTGGCCTTTTCCATGGCGTTTTTCTCGCGCACCAGCTGACGGGTCAACGCTTCCTTGCGCCTGACGGCTGCGGAAAGCTCTTCCTGGACCGGGCTGGCTGGCGGCTGAGGTTCGGGCTTGAAGGTCGCGCCATAGTCACTGAGCAGCTTGGCATCGATGGCATCGGTCTTGGCAAGCTGGCCCTTGGCGCGGGCGTAATCGCGGATTTGACGTGGATTGACCACGCAGACCGGAACGCCCAGTTCATGGGATTGCTTGATGAGGGATTTCTCGTAGCCACCCGAGGGTTCGCAGACAATGTGGAAGGCTCCAGGAAGCTTGTGGGCTTGCCGGAACAGGCGCTGCAATCCCGGCTTTGTGTAGGGATAGCACTGATATTGCCCGCTTCGCGGGTCAAAGAGGTCGAGTTTGGATTTGCTGACGTCGACGCCTAGGTAGTATGTTGGGTCTGAGGGTTTCATCTTTGATTCATCCTTGGTTCTTCGAGCTCTAAGGCTCAGGCAACTCTCCGAATTTGAAGATGAGGCTGCAGCAAGTGCCCCAAGCTACCCAGCGAGCTCAAAAGGCTCAGGGACGAGCACGGGGTCACTAGCTGCTTTCCGGCCAATGGCTGCTACCAATGGCCGGAACCTCACCCCCATGCACTCGCACGGGGCGGAGGAAATATACCATGCCCAGACAACCAAGGGACGAGCGGCTTGTCGCGCCGTCTTGTCGCGCCGTAGCGAAGCGAAGGCGGAAGCCTTGGCGAAGGCGGAGCCCGCTCGTCCGAAGAATCCATCACGTCCGAAGAATCCATCTTCATGGACCGCGGACTTCAGTCCGCCCCAGAGCACTTGCCTCTTCGATCTGAAATTTGAAATCTGAAATCCTCACGCGAAGCGGGAGTTGAACCACGGATGGACGCGGATATACGCGGATGGTGAGGCGGGAATGCGGTAGGAGGTAAGCGGTAAGCGGTAAGAGGTAAGCGGTAAGAGAAAAGAGAGGCGGGAATGCGGAAGGGCTGCTTCGGCCTCTTCGATCTGAAATTTGAGATCCTTGCGCGCGAGCGCTCTTCAGAGATGATAAGTCACGGCGCCTTTCTCATCGATTGAGAAGTGGCGGGCTTTGCGCAGCGATTCGACCAAGGCTTCCGCCAAGGCCGGATCCTTCTCCTTCCCGGTATAGTTCAGCGCCTGCGACTGCAGGGTTTTGAGCTTTTTCGGCCGGTTGCGTGGGTGTGCTTTGAGCACCTCAAGGTATTTGGCCGCCATGGCGGACAAGCTGGGGCCGGCCTTGGCTGCGGCGGGTGCCTGAGGTTTGGCTACCGGCTTCGATGCAGCTTCGGCATTTGCCGCCAGCGCAATCAAGCCCGACCAATCGTCGTGGCGGCGGGCCTTCACCTGGCGGGATTTGAGGTGCTCGATCAAGGCGTCGAAGCCGGTGTCCTTGGACACGATGTGGAAGTAACCCTTGGGCTCGGCCAGCACCGCCTGGCCAAGGTGGTAGGCGAGGATGAAATCCAAGGCATTCTTGCCCGACTTGTTGATGCGGGTGAGCTTCACCATCTGCGCGTGGCTGATGAGCTTTTCGACCACCTCGACATCCAGCTTCTTGTTCTGCGGCCCCAGAAACAAATGCAAGGTCAGGTTGCGCCCACCTACCACCGCTGGATCGATCTGCTTCACGTTCTCCAGATCGACAAAGATGTGATTGACCGGGCTGTGCGGGGTGGTGTCGTTGGACATGTGGTAGCGTTTCTATCAGCTTTTCCGCCGTCTGGCGAGTGGATAGCGCGAGGATAATCCTTAACCTAATCCCGCGAAAGATCAATCCTACAGCGCTCCTCCAGTTGACCGGCGATTGCCCGCTGGCGTTCCTCGGAAAGGCATTCCGATCGGTTGCTGATGAAGCTGACCAGGCCCTTGGGATTCAGCACAACAACAGGCCCCCTGGCCTTCGCGTCGACCCACCAGCCAGGGAAGACCAGAATCGGTGTCACGGGGACCGGGCAACCATTCCAGCTCTTGAGTTTTTCGCCGAGCCATTGGGCGTTGCGCTCCGCCTGGTCCAGGCCGTGCCGGTCGGGCTGCATGGGCTTGGGAAAGATGATTTGGTGACCATCATAAATCAACTGGTGGCCCTTTTGCCCGTCAGCGGCGTCTTGGATGGGTTTCCTCCGGGTCTTGGTCTCGATACAGAACACCCCGCCGGGTGCGACGACGATGTGATCGATGTTCCATGGCTTGCCGCCAGGATCGCGCACTTCCATGTCGTGGAAGACCCGAATCGATTCGGAGGAAAGACCATCCAGGATGTGCCCAACCACCTGCTCGCCAAAAAGCCCTAAGCGGTAGTTGCGGACGCGGAGCAGGGTTCTGGCACAACGGATGAGGAAATATGAATTGATGATGATCCCAACCGTTAAATAGATGCTTGGCGAACCGACTTTGCCTTGGGCAAGGGCCCACATGGTCATGCCAAATGTCACGGCAATCATGAAATTGAACATCGCCGAATCCATCAGGTCGCTGGTCCGCTGCTGCAAGGACCAGCCGGCAGGGCGGGGCATTTCATCAAAAGGGCGGCGGAGCGTTTTTTGTGATCTTGCAACGAACCGTAAGACCCAGAGCAATAATATGCCCACAGGAATTCCAAGAACGATAAGGAACTGGATAAAAGAGTCGAACACGGGATGCTGGCAGTTAGAGCTGCCATCCATCAAAGTGGAATCCGGCCATTTGTCAGGCACGGAATTGATGTTTGGACTCCGATGTGTAGGATTTGCGTGTTGCCGGTCTTTCCTGCTTCCCCATAGCTCGGACCTTTGTCATGTTAGCGACCTGTGAATCTGGATCAGGCCATCGACCGGCTTTACGACCTCAACCCCGGCACGACGTCGGCGGAGGAGGGGGCGCCGCATGAGCGGCCGCACAAGCCATTGTTGCTCTTGGCCGTGCTGGATCTGATTGACGAGGGCAAGGCCTCGCCGACCCGTATCCCTTGGTGCCAGGAACTGCGTGACCGCTTCAGCGCGCGCTTCCTGCGCGTGCGCAAGCACAACGATCAGAACACTCCCGAGAACCCTTTCTTCTACCTGCAAACCCAAGGATTCTGGCAGGCTTGGATCGAGGAGGGTGGGCGGACCTTGCCGCTACAGACCACGCCGTTGGTCAACCAGATGGGCAAGACCTTTGCCCGTTTCGAGGGTGGCATGGCGTTGATCCTCCAACTGCCCTCCCGCCGCCAGGCGCTCCGCGAAGCCCTGATCGAGCGCTACTTTCCCCAGTTGGTTGACGAATTGCCGGCCCAAGAGGACCAAGCCAAAGAGGAGCCAATGGCCGCATCCCGCATCGCCGATGAGCCCGCCGAATACGGCCGCAGCCCGGCCTTCCGCCGTCTGATTCTCGACATCTACGACCACCAATGCGCCGCCTGTGGCTTGCGCATCCGCCTGAGCCGCGAGAAGGACGTTTCCTTCATCGACGCCGCCCACCTCATTCCCTTTTCCGTCAGCCGCAACGACCACCCCACCAACGGCCTCGCCCTCTGCAAGAACCATCACTGGGCCATGGACCGCGACATCATCGCCCCCGGCCCCGACCTCCACTGGCATGTCGCCAAGGCCATCGACCCTCGCCGCTCCAATGGCGAAAGGGAACTCCACGAACTCTCCGGAAAATCCCTCCTGCTACCCAAGGATCCAGCTTTCCATCCGGATGAGAAGGGGTTGGAATGGAGATGTGATAGACTGATCGCTTGATGCCCGAAAACCCATGATCGTCTACCTTGCCAACAAAAACCGGTTCCGTGAGGACGTCGATTCGAATCGAATCCATGAGATCGTGCACGAATCGTTTCAACGCACACTAGGGAGATCCGTGGGGAAAAGCGAATTGGATTCATGGGAACATTCGCTGCGGCATATGGACAAGGTGCTGGAAGATGCCGAGATTCCCTCCAACGCCGGCGTCGCCATTGAATTCAACATCCCACAAACCAGCAAACGCGTGGATTTCATCGTCACCGGCACCCGCGAGGACGGCCAGCGCACCGCCGTGATCGTCGAGCTCAAGCAATGGCAGGAAGCAAAGGCCACGCCGATGGACGGCATTGTCATTACACGCTTGGGAAAGGGCGGCCAAGAAAGAGAAGTCAATCACCCATCCTATCAGGCATGGTCCTACGCCATGCTGATCGAGGACTTCAATGAGACCGTTCGGCTGGATCCCATCCACCTCCGACCCTGCGCCTACCTGCACAACTGCGCGTCCGGCTCCGTGCTCCACGCGCCGTTCTACGCCGAGCACGTGAAACGCGCTCCGGCCTTCCTCCGCGACGACGCGAAGAAACTCCGCGAGTTCATCAAGGCTCACGTCAAACACGGCGACGATGGGCAGACCATGTATCGGATTCGCGATGGCAAGATCCGGCCGTCAAAGAACCTCGCCGACCACCTCGCCTCCCTGCTCCAGGGTAACCGCGAGTTCTACCTGATCGACGAACAGAAGACCGTATTCGAAACCGCGCTGCATCTCGCCACCACTTCCTCAGCCACCAACAAGAACGTTCTCATTGTCAACGGCGGCCCGGGCACAGGCAAGACGGTGGTCGCCATCAACCTGCTCGTCGAACTGACCAATCGTGAGTTTGTCTCCCAATACGTCACCAAGAACAGCGCTCCCCGCGCCGTTTATGAATACAAGCTCACCGGAACTCTAACGAAATCCCGTATTTCCAATCTCTTCGTCGGCTCCGGTGGCTTCACTGCCACCCCATCAAACACATTCAAAGCGCTTATTGTAGATGAAGCCCATCGTTTAAACGAGAAATCAGGGCTGTTCAGTAAGGGCGAAAACCAGATTAAGGAACTGATCCACGCCTCGACCTTCACGATCTTTTTCCTCGATGAGGATCAGCGCATCCACTGGAAGGACATCGGGGAGAAATCGGAGATCCGCAAATGGGCGTCATCCCTTGGGGCTAAGGTTACAGAGATGGACCTCGAATCCCAGTTCCGCTGCAATGGCTCGGACGGCTTTCTAGCATGGGTAGACGGGGTTCTCCAGATTCGGGAAACCGCGAATACCACCCTCGAGGGCGCAAATTATGAGTTCAAGGTTTGCGAATCGGCCGCGGACCTGAAGGGCCTCATCGAGCGGCGGAACCGTGTGAACAACAAGGCTCGCATCGTCGCCGGCTACTGCTGGGACTGGGTATCCAAGAAGTCCCCTGCCGACTATGACTTCGAGCTCGATGGTGGCGACTTCAAGGCGAAGTGGAATCTATCTGAAGACGGCTTTCTTTGGATGGTAAAACAAGATTCTGTCAGCGAGGTCGGTTGCATTCATACCTGCCAAGCTCTGGAGTGCGACTACATAGGTGTAATCTTTGGACCAGATCTCATAGTCCGTGATGGAAAGATCATTACTGACGGGACCAAGCGTTCAAAAATGGATAAGTCGCTCAATGGTTTCAAGGGGCTGCTGAAAAAGGACCCTATTGCCGCCCGTGAAAAGGCCGACCTCATCATCAAGAACACCTACCGTACCCTGATGACTCGGGGCACCAAGGGCTGCTACGTTTATTCCACCGATCCGGAAACGAATCACTACCTCCAAACCCAGGGCGTCGGGGCCCTACTACCGGAATTCGAGGAAGCGGAACCCGAGAAAACCCGACCCGCCTGCCCTTTCCGCATCCTCTCACCCGAAGAGGCAGCCACCTGCCCAAACGCCGTCCCGGTTCTCGACATCAAGATCGCCGCTGGCGAGTTCAGCAAGGAACAGTGGCTGCAGGACTGCCAATACGCCGAACTCCCCGACCACTTCACCGCCAAACCTGGATTCTTCCTCGCCCAAGTCGTCGGCGAGTCCATGAACCGCCGCATCCCCAATGGCTCGTGGTGCCTCTTCCGCGAACCGTCACCTGGATCAAGGAATGGCAAAGTTGTCATAGTCCAGAGCCGTGATATTCAGGATCCCGACTTTGGCGGGCAATATACGGTGAAGCGCTACTGGAGTGAGAAAGTGGGAGCCATGGATTCGTGGTCGCACGCCAGTATTAGGCTTGAACCCGATTCTCACGCCGGAGGCTATCAAACCATCGTTCTCAGTTCCGATTCCGAAGCCGAGTTTGCTGTTGTGGGGGAATTTGTTGCAATCGTAATATAAGAACATTCTCACTATGACGTTTATCCTGATCTAACTATTCGCCGAGCAACACTCAATCGGCGTCGAATTTTTACTGAGGATCGGAATCCCTAGATTTCGCAGGTAGTGAAATGTTTGATCGTAATAGTCAGGTGGACGAGTGTGGTCGTTATGATCGCCAGGTGGAACGAAAATCACCATGCCTTGGCGCGCCCGTGTGAGTAAAACGCGATAGGCGTTTCGAAGATAATTCTGATTGTCCCTGCTTTTAATTTTGCACCAACGCGAACCGATGAAGTCGTGATAGTTCCAATCCGATCCATTGAAACGAAAGTCGGCATCCCACGTCACGCATGTCCAGTCTAGTTCCAGGCCTTGCACTTGGAATTCCGTGGCGGCGTCCTCAAGATAGTAGCTACTACGAACATCATCTCGTTCGTTTAGAAAATAATGCACAGGGTCAACGCTGACGCGGATATCTACAGAGTGCGGCTTTAATCGCATGGCCTTGGACGAGGCGAGCAGACCATAACGTTCCGAGCCCCGAGCCTTCGAGCGCAACCAGGCCTTGGCTTCGACCAGGTCGCGGGTGAGAACAATCGGAAAACGCGGGGCGAGTTTGTCGAATGTCGCGCGGGCGATATCGGTTTCACAGTCGAGCAATGCTTTCACGAAGGCGGATACACTTTCCGCTCGGAAGGACCGCATTGAAACGGCAAGATGAAGGGCATTGTCTGTTTGTGTAGTATCTAACGTTGAATCGACCGCGTACTCGCTGTCAGTGAGCTGGGATGAGATGTGCATTTTCCAATGCGGAAAATGATTCTTCACCGCGCTTAACCATGCTGAGATGCCTGCTTCGCCGCGATTGATTTCCTGCCCACCACCCACTAAGCAAATGATGACGGCCCAGTCCCGGTGGCGGTCCATGTAGGAAATGAGAAACTCAGGTTCGGATTGTGTGAATCCTGCTCGCCCTTTCTTTCGTCTCATGAAGTCCGCTGTCATCTGCTGATTCCAAGCGCGCTGCGCTTCGTCGAAGATGACTACGTGTTCGTGGGGAGCTGTTTCATCGGTCAATCCAGCATCACGAAAGTGATGGACGTTTTGAATGAATGCCTTTACCGGCGTGCCTATTTTTGTTTTCGATGTTTTGGTGCCGCGCGCTTTTTGGCGAGCATATTCATCACGCGTTAATGCTTCTCGCAACACGGCAACGAGGGGGCCATTGCCAGAAAGGAAAACGGCGTGTGTTGGAGTGTTTTCGTCGCGGCGCTGCGTGGCTACATTTAATCCAACCAAAGTCTTACCTGCGCCGGGAACTCCGGTAACAAAGCAAATGAGTTTTTGCCATGTATTGCGGGCTTCATCCACCAATGACTCGATCCGTTTTGAGGTGGTGTGAAGATTCTGTGCGCCGGCGTCGAAGCGTGCAATGGCCTCAACGGAATGTTGCGCATACAATGATCTGGCAGCTTCGATTATGGTTGGAGTGGGCTTATAAGATGCACGCGCCCAAGCTTCGGCATCAATTGATGATGCCCTGGCATTGCTAATGCCTTGTTCCAGCGTCCAACGTAGTTGTGCGGCATTCGTTAAGACTGGACGAAAGACTTGATCTGCATCGGCCTTAAAATCCACATCGATGGTTTTAGCTTCAGTTGCAACGAGTATGGGCGCAATGGCAACATTGTGACTGGCTTCGTGAAAGTTCTTTAGATCTAGCGCATAGTCCCAAACTTGCTCGATGGCTGCATGGTCGTAATTTTTTTCTCCAACTTTGAATTCTAGCGCAAAGATCGTGGAGCCAAGAACGAGAATTGTATCAATCCGACGTCCCATGCGCGGAATGTTGAACTCGAAGAAGATCCAGCCCTCTAAGTCCTGCAAATCACGTTGCAATATATCGATCTGAGTCAGCCAAGCGTCGCGTTGAGAAGCAAAGTGCCCGTCTCCTGCATGAGTGGCGAGATTGCCGAGAATGCTTTGGCGTTCGGCCTGCAAAAAGCAGCTAATCGTAGCGGCATACCAAGACCTCGTTAATCCCAAATTGTTAATTGCATCGCACATCCTCGCAAAGAATGCGAATAAACACCAAAGATGAAAAGCATGGAAACTGACATAGTGCCCACGCTCCCATCTAGACAAGTCGACGGAAATGTGCAGGATGGCGGGTGCTTGAGAACCCCAGAAACCCCATGAAAACGCTCCTCATGATCACGTCGGTTCTCGCAGTGGCGGGGGGTATTTGGTTTTTCAGTGCCGAGTCAAAGGCGCAGCCCTCGTGTTGTGGGGTGACGGTCGATGGCGTTCCGGCCACCTGTTCGCCGACGGGCACCTGCCGGGCCTGCCGCACCTGCAGCTCCTGCGGTCACTGCGCCAAGGGCGGCGGCAATTGTAGCGTGTGTCGGTGAGAGGGAAGCGGTAGGCGGAAAGAGAAATGAACCGCGGATGGACGCGGATATACGCGGATGGTGAGGCGGGAATGCCGATGGGGTGATCCGGGCTCGTCTTCAATTTGAAATTGCCTAAAGGGCGGTAGGCGGAAAGCGGTAGGCGGTATTCGAAAGAAGAGGAGGCAGGAATGACGGAACGACTTAACTGCCTCTCTTCCCGCTTACCTCCTGCCGCTTACCTCCTACCGATAACCGGTGCGCATGATTTGAGCGGATATCGGTGGTGGGGGGATGGGGTTGTGGCAGGCTATTCTTGTGAAAAAGATCATGCTGGGACTTATTGGCGCAGGTGTCGCCCTGCTGTTTTCGAGTTGTGCAACCCTAACCGAGGACGCGATGACGCCGATTGCGATGTCGTTCAGTGATGGCTCGAATGGCAAGGTGGTGCTGCAGAACAAGCGTGGCGTCTGGCAGACGGATCTGCCGACGACGGTGTCGGTGCGCAAATCCGATGATGCGCTCAGGTATGATGCCAAAACATCCGACGGTCGGACGGCCGTCGGCTCCATCCCGAGCGAGATGGGTGGTAAGATCATCGCCAGCGCCATCTTCCTGGATTTCGGGATTACCGACGCGATCACCGACAAGCATCGGAGATATCCGGCCAGCTACGTCATCCCGATCAAGAAGAGGTAGGCGGGAAGCGGCAGGCGGTAAGAGAAATGAACCGCGGATGGACGCGGATGGACGCGGATGGTGAGGCGGAAAGGCCGATGGGATGTCCGGCCTCGTCTTCCATTTGAAATTTGAGATTTGAAATCTGAGATCTCAGATCGCCCGCAGGGCGGCAGGAGGGAAGTGGTAGGCGGTATTCGAAAGAAGAGGAGGCAGGGATGCCGGAACGACTCAATTGCCTCTCTTCCCGCTTACCTCCTGCCGCTTACCTCCTGCCGCTTACCGCCTCACGGTTTCACGTAGCGGATGCGCATGAAGCCTTTGGGGTTGGTGGCGGGGTCGGCGGGCATGCGGGCTTCGACGGTTTCGATGCCGTTGGTGGTGGAGAGGATGCGTTGTTCGAAGTCGACGGGTTCCCAGTCGACCATGTCGCGGGTGCCTTCGCAGATGATGGCGTAGGGGGCTTCGATGCCGGCGTTGCGGGTGTAGATGATTTGCAGGAAGCCGCCGTCGATGCCTTGCTGGAGCAGGCCTTTGGAGCGTGCGTCCTTGGGGTTGGAGCCATGTAGGTATTCCCGCCAGTTCGGGATGCCGTCGCCATCGGCGTCGATCAGGTCGCCGGAGACGGCGGGGTTGGCTTGTTCTTCGGTGGTGAAGTGGGCGCTTTTCCAACCGTTGGCGGTCTGACGGAAGATGGCGGTCAGGTTGGTGTTCTGGTTGACGGTCAGGCTGAGTGAGGCGTTGGTCGAGGTGGAGCCGCCGGCCCAGCGGGCGAATTCCCAGCCGGATTCCGGCACGGCGGTGAGCGAGGCGGTGCTACCGATGAGGTAGCTGCCTGGGTCGGCCCAACCGGTCACGCTGCCGTTGCCGACGATCGACAACTGCAGGGTGGCGGTGGTGAGGAAGCTGGCGGTCAGGTTCTGATCCTGATTCATCATCACCGTGATCTGGCTGAGCGGGCTGACGCTGGATCCGCTCCAGCCGCCGAAGCCCGAGCCCTTGGCGGCATTGGCGTTGAGGGTGACGAGCGTGCCGTTGGCATACCTGACGCCCGCGACGTCGCGGCCGACATTGCCATCGCCATTGCGGACGATGTTGAGCACGAATTCATCGACGGTGACGATGTTGGCATCGGTCATGGCCGAGTTGTTGGTGCTGCTCAACTCGGGGCTTTCCGGATCAATGGTCAGCACGAGTTTGAATTGTCCACCGGCCCGCAGTCCGGGGACCCGGAAGCTGACGGCCACGCCGGTGCTGGCATCCACGGCCAGTTCGCTGGCGAGGGTGACTTGGTCGGTGCCCGCAAGCACGTCGTCTTCGTTGCCGAACAAGCGGTCACGGGTGAGCATGCCGCGCACGGTGATGTTGGTGCCTGCCGGGACCGGGGCATTGCCGACGTTCCTCAGGTTGAGCGTGGCGTTGATATTGGCGCCGACGGCCAGATTGCTGGGTGTGCCGGTGATGGTGGTGACTTGTAGGTCGGGTGCGATCAGCGGGCGCAGACTGCTGCCGTCGTTGAGGTAGATGGTATTGCCGATCGAATCCAGATTGCCGGTCAGGCTGGAATAGATCTGTTGCCAGCTCTCGCCATTGGTGGACTTCCAGATGCCGCTGGTGGTCTTCAGGTAGAAGATGCCGTTGGCGAAGGTGATTTTCGCCTGATACGGCGAGGCGTTGCTGGTCACCGTGGCGAGGCTGGCGATGGTTGCACCGCGATACATGGTGCTGTTCATGCTCGCCAGGAACACCCCATTTCCGTAAACCAGATTTTCAACCCGGAGGTTGGTTGTCTCCCAGGTGACGCCGTCTGTTGAGTGGTGGATCTTCTGATTGAATGAGTCGAGGATGACTAGGGTGTTGTTCTCCAGTTCAATGGTGCTAGTGAAGTACGCCGGTGTCGTCAGCTGTGTCCAATTCGCGCCATCGGAGGAGACGAAGAATTGGTTCGATGCGCCGCCGATGATGTTGCCTTTGGCGAACAAACGGCTGCTGTCCCTCTTCATGCTGGTGAAGTAGTAGTTTCCATTCAAGGTCACCTGGCTGAAGTTGATGCCGTCGCTTGATTCCCAGAGTTGGTGTGCTGCGTTGATGGCGCCGCAATAGATCAGCAGCTTGTTGTTGAGCAACTGGACGTGGCGCACGCTGAGTCCGGATCCGGGGACAAACGGGCTTTGGTGCCAGTTGGTGCCATCATTGGAAAGGAAGGCCTTGGCCTGCAGGTTGATCGCTTTGGTGGAGGCGTCGATGGTCATCGGTTCAGCCAACACCGGCGGGGTTGCAGCGGTTTGTGGCAGCGTTTCCTTGGTCCAATGGAAGCCGTCTTGCGTCGTCCACAGGCCGTTGTTCGTGGCGACCGTCGCGCCGCCCTCGTGGCCGCAGAAGTTGGAGGACAGTCCGCTGGTTGCGTAGGGGACGTCCGCTTGCTGGGTGCCACCGAAGGGGATGCTCAAGGACCAGTTCAGCCCGTCGGTGGAGGCGTAGATGCCGCCGGTTTGTTTGGCGAACCAGATGCCACTGGCGTAGTAAACACGGGTGAAGGGGAATGGCGAAGTGGTGAGCTTGGTCCAGGTTGTGCCCTTGTCCTGGCTGATCCACATGTAGCTGACGTTGAAGCCGCCGGTCATGAGGTAGTACCATCCGCCGGCGATATCGAGGAACTTGATTTCCTCGCCCGAGACGAGTGCGGGAGTGAGATTCGTCCAGGTGATACCATCCGTGCTGCGGTAGTAGGTGGTCTTGCCGATGCCGTGGAAGTAGCCGGAGTCGAATTGCACGCTGTAGATTTCCAGCGAGGCGCGTGAGGTCCACGTGGCGCCGCCGTCGTTGGAAGCCTTGATGGTCGAGAGTCCGAAGCCGGCGCCAGAGGCGCCGACGATCATGCCGTTGCCAGCGGCTGAGCTGAGGTTGCCGGCACTGGATTTGTTCCAGGTGATGCCATCCGGGGAAACGCCGAGATTCGAGGTTTGGCCTTCGTTCCGGTGGCGGATCAGTTTGGCGAGGTGTCGACCGTCCTGGTATTGCATCGAGTTCACGTAGTAGTTCAGGCCGTTCCAACGGATACCGTCCTCGCTCTTCAGCACATTCTGGTTGCTGCCGATGTTGGGGCCGACGGCGAACACCGCATCCGGGTTGAAGAGGAATTGCGCACTGCTGAGGGTGAAGGGCATGGTGCGGCCGATCCAGTCGTCGTCCACCTTGCTGAACAACTCCTGGCCGATTCCCACCTGCAGCCGGTTGTTCCACACCGAGTAGCTGGCGCTGGCGGGGGACGATGGTGCATACAGCAGCATGTCGGGTGCGGACGACAGGGCATATAAGGACCAGAAGTCGCTGGTCACTTGGCCATCCTGGTCGAATGAGCGCATTTCGAGCACGCGTTCGCCGCCACCGGTGATGTTGATCGACGTCAGCCCGCTGGCGCTGGTCGACTGGCCGACGAGGGCACCATTCAGGTAGAACTCCACATGATCGAAGCGGTCTTCCGGATCCAATGCGGAGTAATTCAGGTCGAACAGGCAGCCGGAGACTACCGTTTGATAATCGACCAGGTCGGTGATGCTGTTGACGGGCGCTCGGGAGGCGGGGGTTCCGGCCTGATAGAGTCCGTTTTGCGAGTAGGCCAGGAGGGTGCCGTTGTAGTGGTGGAAGGAATACGTCAGGTAGTGGATGGGGAATTGCTGCCAGGTGGTGCCGTCGGGGGAGAACCAAGCCGTGGAGCCCTCGATTCCCAGCAAGCCCTCGGGCACAGCGGTGAGGCGGGAGAACGGGTTGAGGTTCTGTTGCGTGCTGAAGCTGAATCCGGTGGCGGCCACGTGCAGCGTGTTGGTGCCCGGGATGTAGATGTAGGCCTTGCCGTTGAATTCGCAGAAGGATGGGCCTGTATTGTAGGGCTTCGTCGCCGGGTGATCGATGTCGGCGGTGATGCCCCATTGCCGGGTCCAGGTGCTGCCGTTCAGTGAGGTGTAGACCGCGCCGTAGTCCGTCCAGATCATGATTCCGCGGTTGATGGTCTTGAGGGCGCGAATTTTTTCGAGGCCATTGACCGGCAAGTTGTAAACCACCTGCCAGTTGGAGTTGGCGTCGAGCTTGAGGACCTGACTATCGGAGGTGGCATAGACATCGTTGTTCCATGCCCTCAGGTACTTGATGCTGGTGTTGAAGGTGCCTTGGGGGTGGGCCGACAGATCGAGGGGTGAGCTGCCAGATAACAAGGTTTGCTGGCCGGCGAGGTAGGGTCTGCCCAAGGCCCAGAACTTGCCCTTGGCCTGGATCAGGCTGTCGCCCTCGAACTGGAACCTTGAGCTGATGTTGTTGGTCTTCCAGGTTCTGAGGTCATTCGAGTAAACCACGTTGCTGCTGGTGGTGTCATCGAGTTGATAGATGGTGTTGCCGAAGATCTTGGTGATGGGAGGAAGGGCGAAGACATCGGCGGGGTTCGGGCTGACCAGCTGGGTGTAGCTGGCGCCCTGCAGGATGCCGCCGCCGCCGAGTGCGACCAGATTGCCCTCCGGGCCTGAAACGGCGACGAAGTTGGCGCTGCTCGAGTACGGGTTGGTCGGTTTGATTTCGTATTCCATCTGATGCCAGTTGATGCCATCCGGCGAGCTGGCCACCATCGAGCTGATGGCATGGTAGAAGCGGGTGCCGTTGGAAGTGATCCGGGTGAGGTCGCTGGGGATGCCGACGCAGGGGACCGGGGTGGTCCAGTTGATGCCGTCGGTGCTAGTCGATAAGCCGACCGGGCTGCCGGTGAAGGTGGCCAGTTTGCCGTTCCAGATCAGGATGCGGCCATCATTCGGGGTTGCGTTGCTCGTCCAGTTGATGCCGTCGGACGAGCGGAAGATCGTGCCGCGGCCGCCGCCGATGAACTCACCGTTGTAGTAGACGATGTTTTGCAGATGTTTCCATGTTTCAGAGCCGGTGATGGTGTAGTCCCGCTGAATCCAATCGATGCCGTTGGTGGTGGTGTAGAGTTTGTTGGCGTAGAAAGGGAAGTAGCCGACGAAGATGCCGTTGCCGGCCACTACTTTCTCCATCGAGGACCAATCGGGCAGAGGTGCTGGGTTTTTGGTCCAGTTGCGTCCATCCAGCGAAACCGCGCTGGCCGCCACAGCGTTATCCCGGTTCTCGCCGACGAGCACATAGAGCCCCAAGACGGCATCATAGTCGATGTCCTTGATGCTCATCCATAGGGGTATGGTGGGATTCTCCCAGTTGATGCCGTTGGGCGAGAGGATGAGTCGTCCGTCATTGCCGAATCCCATGTGGAGGCCGTTGACGAACTTGATTTTTGAGGCGGAGGGGATCCCCGGGCTGCGGTAGGTGAGGGGGCCGAAGGTGTTGTTGGAGACCAGGATCTGGAACGGGTGGCTTTTGGTGGTGCCGATCACATTGGATGCTTCGACATGATAAATGCCTGAATCCGATGGGGTTGCGTTGGCGATGGTGTGGAAGTGTCCGGTTTGGACCTGCACGCCGTTCTTGAACCAGCGCAGGGTGACCGGCTGCAGGCCATCCGCCTTGGCTTGCAATGGGATGCTGGTTCCGGACATCACCGACACATCCTGCGGCGAGAACAGGAACCGCGGCGGCAGCGCGAGCTCGGTGATGGTGGCGTTGGCGCTTTGGCCGGAGGCCTCACCATCTTTTACCAGCACATAATAATCGCCCATGTCGTTGGGTCCCGCGGCGGGGATGGTGATGCGCGATTGGCTGCCGACGCCGCCCAGTTGTCCCTGCGGGCCGTACCATTCGTAGGTGGCCTCGCTGGTGGTGTCGGTGATGACGCTGAGCTGGATCGGGTCGCCCTGGCGCACCAGTTGGCTTGCCGGTTGTTGCAGGAAGCGGATTTCCTTTTTCGGGAAGCCGGACAGTTTGATGTCGCCCACGGTGTCCTTGTGGTAGCTGGCGACGACGATGTAGTACTGTTGGCCGCCGGTGAGCGCGAGTTCGAGCCGCGAGGTGTCGTCGGTGAGGCTGCGCGAATCATTGACGCCGACCGTCTCGAAACCGCCGCCGGCGCTGCGCTTGTAAACGCCAAGCACGGTGTCGAAGTTGCTGCCGAGGGTGGAGATCACGTAATCCCCCGTGGTGGATGGTGTCCATTTCCACCAGACCGACGCTTGTTGCACCAGGTTCTGGTGCGGCAGCGAGGTTTCGAATGGCTCGATGGTGGCCGACGCGTTGGTGCCTTCGACATTGAAGGTGGTGCCGGTCGGGATCAGCACGGCCTGCGAGAACATGTCATTGCCGGGAGTGAACTTGAATGATCCGAAGGCGGCCTGCCAGATCGATGAACGGGTGTCGACCGAGAAGGTGTAGGTCTTGCCTTTCTTCACATAGAACCTCAGTTCGCTGATGGTGGTGGGGCGCTCGACGAAGTTGTCCTTGATGCGTCGCAGCTCGTTGCGGATCGTCCCCTCGAAGGCGACCACCGAGACATCTTCGCCGATGGCGGGGCTGTTCGGGACGTCGACCTCGCCGGTGAAGCTCATCAAGCCATCGCCGATGGCGGTCCACTGGAACCATGCGCTGCGGTTGCCGGTGTCGGGACAATACGAGTCTTCATCCGGCTCGCGGGTCAGGCCGGTGGTGAGGTGTCCGTAAGAGCCTTTGGTGTATTTGAAGATGTAGGGGCTGTTGAAGAAGTCGTAGGGGAAGCCGGTGGAGGAGCTCAGCAGTAGTTGTCGCAGGTTGAGGCGGCCTTCCATGGCGACCTTGCCATCCAGGGCGCTGACGCGGTCGACGGATCGGAGCAGGCGCATGATCAGTTCGTCGACCGGTTCGGCTCCGAATTGTGCCTTGGCCAGTGCGAGGGCGCCGGCGACGTGCGGGGTGGCGGCGGAGGTGCCGCTGAGGAACTTGTAGTCCGAGTCCGAGGCGATGCCGCAGGACAGGATGTTTTCGCCCGGGGCGGCCAGGTCGACGGCGGTGTAGCCGTAGTTGGAGAAGGTGGTGAGCTCGTCCTTGCGCGTGGTGGCGGCGACGGTAACGATGTTGGGCGTGGTGTAGCTTGCCGGGTATTGCGGTTTGGCATCGACGTTCCAGCGTTCGTTGCCGGCCGCGGTGACTACCGGGATGTCGACGGCGTAACACGCTTCGATGGCGGCGAGCAATCCGCGCGAATACCCGCTGCCGCCCCAGCTGGCGCTGATGATGTCGGCGCCGTTCTCGCGGGCGTAATTGATCGAGCGGATGGCATCCGAGGTCGTGCCGCCGAGCTCGCCGATGAAGCGGATGGGCATGATCTTGACGTTCCAGGCGACGCCGGCGATGCCCAATCCATTGTTGCCTTGGGCGCCGACGATGCCGGCGCAGTGGGTCCCGTGGCCGTTGGTGTCCATCGGGTCGTCGTCGTTATCGTAGGCATCCCAGCCCGGGTTGCCCAAGCCGTCCTGCCAGATCCGGTTGACCAGATCCTCGTGGGTGTAGCGCACGCCGGTGTCGAGCACGGCGACAATGATGCTGGCTGCGGAGTTTCTGACGCCCCAGCCGCCTTCGGCGTCGATGTCGGCATCGGCGATGCTCACCGCGCTGTCGACCTTGTTTTCCAGCGACCATTGCTGGCCGTCGGCATACAAGGGGTCATTCGGGGCGATGCAGGGAAAGACGAGGTAGTCGGGTTCCGCGAAATCGACGAAGCGGTTCAGGGCTTCGAGTTTCTCGATCGCTTCCAGTTGGGCGGTGGCTTCAGTGCTGTTGGGAATTTCCAACAATAATAGCCCGTTCATCTCGCTGCGCACGGTGAACCCATGGCTGACGAGTTCGTCGACGACCACCTTGGGATCCTGACCGGCGGCAGGCATGACCATCAGGTGGTCGGCTACCGACGCGCGGCGGAGTGTGGATTCGAAGCGCGAGTTGACGGAGTTCCAAGCGACATCCTCTTCGATCCGCAATTGCGGGTATTTGAATTCGCTGTCGACCACCCGGACGCGGCGGCGCACCGCCTTGTCTTCCGGGTCGAGCCAGGATTCCGAGCGGACCTGTTTGATGGCCGTGTCGAGATCCGGCGAGAACACTGCGGTCGCTGGTGGCTGGAAGTGGTTGGCGAGCAGCGTGCGGATCGTGCGATCGACGGTGCTGGGGTATTCGTCGGCGGCAATCGCTTCGTCGTGGTGTCCGGCAGTAGGGGCGCTTTGATCGACAAGCTTGTCTTGATGGGGCGCGGGGATGACCGGTGCGCGATGGCTGGTGGCGTGGCTGCGATCAAGCGGCTGCGCATCTTGCGGCGGCGGCTTGAGCTGGATCAGCACCAAGCCGATCGTGAGGAGAGTGATGCCGATGATCGGCAAACGCGGGGCGGGTTTCATCGCTTGGCCTTGGGTTTAGGAATAAAAACAGCAATCCGGAGCGGGCCGGATTGCCAGGCTCCGATGCTGATAGAAGCGCGATTGCCGGTCAAGGCGCGATCCGGGCTCTGGATACGGCGCGCAAGGGGTTGGTTTTGCAGTGTTTCGGAGGGGGTGGGGGCGGGAAAAGAAATGAACCGCGAATTAGCGCGAATGGACACGAATGGTGAGGCGGAAAGGCCGATGGGATGCCCCGGCCTCTTCGATTTGGAATTGCCTAAAGGGCGGTAGGCGGGAAGTGCGGCGGGTAGTGCGGCGGGAAGTGCGGTAGGCGGGATGCGGTAGGCGGTAGGCGGGATGCGGTATTCGAAAGAAGAGGAGGCAGGAATGACGGAACGACTTAACTGCCTCTCTTCCCGCTTACCTCCTACCGCTTACCTCCTGCCGCTTACCTCCTGCCGCTTACCTCCTGCCGCTTACCTCCTACCGCTTACCTCCTACCGCCTGCTTCTCTTTTGGTTCGGCATCGTGCGACGGTCGGTATCGTGCGACGGTCGGTATCGTGCGACGGTCGGCATCGTGCGACGGTCAGCATCGTGCGACGGTCGGCATCGTGCGACGGTCATAGACCGCCGCTACATGCTTTGCGCTTTTCTCTTTCCAATGGGCTGTGCTAGTCTCCTTGCCTCGTCATGTTATCGGACCTTCAGAGAAAACTCGAGATCGGCAGCCACAGTGAACGGCTGCGGGCGGTGCGGGAGCTGGGGGCGATGCATTCGCGCGAGGCCTACGCCTTGCTTGAGCTGGCCGCCGAGGATATCGATCCGCAGATCCAGGACGAAGCACAGCGCTTCATGCGCGAAAGCGTGTGGGGAAGTGGCGGCAGCAGCAGCCGCTCGCGAGCCGTCGAAGTCGTCGATGAGCAGGAGAGCCTTTTTGGGTAGGCGGTATGCGGTAAGCGGTAAGCGGAAGGCGGTATGCGGAAGGCGGTATTCGAAAGAAGAAGAGGCAGGAGTGACGGAACGACTCAACTGCCTCTCTTACCGCTTACCCCCTTCCGCATACCGCTTACCCCCTTCCGCATACCGCTTACCCCCTTCCGCATACCGCTTGCCCCCTCAAATGCCGAAGGCTTTGAGCAAGCCATCGATCAGCCCTTCGAGGCCGCGGCCGAAGAGGCCGGTTTTGCGGTGGGGGTCGGCGATTTCTTCGGTGAAGTAGCTGCCTTCGGCGCCGGCGAAGCGGTCGTTGAACAGCTGGTCGCGGCCCAAGAGGTAGTCGAGGAAGGTTTCGCAGCGGACGCACGAGTATTGGAGGTTGGCGGTGAACCCGAGGGTGGCGCCTTGGTCCTGCATGCGGGCTTGGCTGCTGCTGACCGGTTCGGCGCGCACGCCGCGGCAGCCTTTGATGAACAAGCGGCATTCGCCGTGGAGGACGAGGTAGCGCAGTTGGAAGGTGATCCAGCTGTGCAGGTTGCCGAGTTGCCAGTGGCGGGTGATGCGCGGTGGCTGTCCGTCTTTGAGGACGATGCCGACCAAGGAGCGCGGGTGGATGACCAGCGCGCTGCCGGCGGGGATACGGACTTCGGCGATTTTTTCGAAGAGGTCGCCTTTCGGCGAGAGGGTGGCACGGGTCGGCTCCTCCTTGCTGCGCACGGAAACCATGGCGTAGAGGCCGGCGGCCAGGCTGGTGAAGGGGATCGACCACGAGAACAACCAGCGGGTCTTCTTGCCGGGGCCGGCGCCAATCGTTTGCAGGTATCGGGAATGGACGACCAGTTCGTCATCGGCGCCGAGCGTGATCGGCACCGAGACTTCGGACGGTTGGGGTTCGACCAAGCCGTGGCAGTCGGGCAGCACGCACACCGGCCGGGCTTTCGAGATCAGCGGCGCAATCGCGTAATACAGGAAAGCCTTGATGAATACCGGGGTGAGGATGATGGCGAGCAGCGTCCACAAGGCGGTCGGCAGCACTTCGCGGATGGAAAGCACCAGCCGCTGCGCCGGGCTGAGGCGGGTTTTATCGGTGAGCCGTTGTTGTTCGGCGCGCAGTTCGAGGACGCGTCCCTGCTTTTCGAGCAGCAGTTGCCACTGCGCCATTTCCGGTGACTTCGCGTAGCGTTCCTGCTGACGGCGCAAGCCGTCGCTGATCTGCTTCGCACGCCCCCGCATGGCTTCCCATGCGGCCTTGCGGCGTTCCAATTCGTCCACCTTGTCGCGGTCGAACCAGTGCTGCCACCAGCCGACCAGCTGGCTGTATTGCTCGTAGCGCAGTTGCGCCTCGCTGAGTTGGCTGGTGATGGTGCCCAACTCGCCTTGCAACTGCTCGAGCTCTTGTTGCATCGCCTGGAAGGTCGGATTGGCGGACAACTCGCGCTGGATCGCGTCGACCGCGGCTTGTTCGGTGCTGATCCGGGACTCGAGTTGCTCGAGTTCCTGCATCCGCGCCGACAGGTTCGACCATTCCTTCTGGAACCAGGCCGCCACCACCAGAATGGCCACCAGCAAGAGCAGGATGAGTAGCTTGTTCCACAACCAGCGGAGCAAGTTGGCGAGTAGGGCGCTCATGGGACAAGTCCAGTTGTAGTTCGGTATGCGGCAGGCGGAAAGAGGAAAGCGAGGGGCAGGGTGGGGATTTGAGATCTCAAATCGCCCGCAGGGCGGTGCTTTGGAGTTCGATGTGTGATTCGGACTGCTGAGCTTAAACCCAATTTTTTTCCTATTTTCCTGCTTTCCTCATTCACCCTTCTGGGTGGGAGAGGTTTAATAAGGAAAGTAGGAAAGTAGGAATGGGAGGGGGTGTGAAATCTCAGATCGCCTGCAGGGCGGACTGCCGCCTTCGCCGCCTACTTCGCTAAAGCTACTTAGGCAAAAAAGGCTTCCGCCTCCGCCAAGGCTTCGGTGAGACAAGACGGCGTGCCGAGAAAGTCCGCGGTCCATCGGAACTGCTTTCCTGTCTCATCTTCCGGCTGGCAACTGACAACCGACAACTGACTTCTGTCCAGCAAGCGGCAGGCGGAAAGAGGAAAAGGGTTCCGCCTGCGGCGGAGTTAAGGGGTGGGAGTCAAGGGTCAAGGGTCAGGAGTGAGGCAGACATGCCGACACGTCTATCCTGCCTCTCTTCACTCATGACCCATGACTCATGCCCCATGACACCCACCCCTTTTATTCCTCTTCGGCCACTTGCGGGCGAGGCGCTTTCGGTTATGTTCGCGCGCGATATGGGCGAAAGCGAATTGCAGCGACTGGCAAATACCAAGGGAATCCCGGCACGGCGGCTGGCGATGGCGCGTTGGATCGAATCGAGGGCGATTCAGTCCTGGGTTGTGGCCGTCATCCTTCTCAATGCCGTGGTGATGGGCATGGAAACCTCGCCGGCGATCATGGCCCGATTCGGCGGTCTTCTCAAAGCGGTGGACTCGCTCTGCTTGCTGGTGTTCGTAGTCGAGTTGGCGATCAAGTTTTGGGCCTATCGCGGCCAATTCTGGCGCAGTGGCTGGAATGTGTTCGATTTGCTGGTCGTGGCAGTGGCCATGGTGCCCGGTGCCGGCGTCTGGTCGGTGTTGCGTTCCTTGCGGGTGCTGCGGGTCTTGCGTCTGCTCACGGTGATTCCCGCGCTGCGCAAGGTGGTGGCGGCATTTTTGCATTCGATTCCCGGCCTGGCCGGGGTGGTCGCGGTGATGGCGATTTTCTTCTACACCGCCGGTGTGCTCGCCACCCGCCTCTTCGGCGGCGAATATCCCGATTGGTTCGGCACGCTTGGCCGCAGCCTTTATTCCTTGTTCCAGATCATGACCCTGGAGAGCTGGTCGATGGGCATCGTGCGTCCGGTCATGGAGACGCATCCGTGGGCCTGGGCATTTTTCGTGCCCTTCATCGTGATTGCCACTTTTACGATCCTCAACCTCTTCATCGGCATCATCGTGTCGACGATGCAGGAGTTGTCGATGATGCCCGATGCCACTCATGCCAATCCCGAGACGCGTGAACTGCTCGAGCGCCTGGAAGCGGATCTGAAGACCCTGCGCAGCTTGCTGGAGGACAAGCGGTAGCAGGAGATTTGAGATTTCAAATTTGAGATCTCAAATTGCCCGCAGCGCGGGCATTCTGCCGCCGAAGGCGGACAAGTCGGACGAGCAGGCTGCTCGTCCCTACCGATGATAGCCGGCGCACCATCGGAACGGCTTTCCTGCTGACCGTTGACCGTTGACCGTTGACCTCTGACCTCTGACATTCACTCGATGATATGACCTCGGCAAGTTATGGGGTCCTGTCGGCGTATTCATAAGCGTATGATGCATCGATGGCTGATCGGGTGGCTGGCATTGGCTGGGTTGGGGCAGGCGGCGCCGTTCTGGGAACTGCAGCCGGATGGGGCGATTCGCCACGCAATGCAGGCGGACACGCCGCCGGTGGTCTTGTGCATGCAAGGGCGGCAGGTGGTGATGGAAAGCCATGTGGAGGCGAAGGGCGGGCTCTCCTACACGGCGCGCTTCTTCAATGTGCAGGATCCGTCGAGCAAGGCGAAGGTGCTGTTTCGCGGTGGTGCGGACACCTTACCGATCCTCACGGTCGACGGTCGGGCACGGCCGTTTTTTGATCAGCCGCAGTCGGTGACCTTCGATGGTCGGCTGACGATTCATTATGGCAGTCTGCGCGGATTGTCGGTGGAGCGCTGTGTGTATCCGTCCTTGGACAAGGCGCTGGTGTTGGAGGAATGGCGGTTTCGCAACGGGATGGATCATGCGGTGACGGTGGAAGTGTCGAGTCAGCGCAAGCTGGGGACAATTGCGGATCGGGTGAGCACCGAGTGGACTTGTCCCGCAGTCGCAGCGACCTCGGTGCCGGCGGGCGGAGCGATCACGTTTTTCACCAGTGTGCAGGCGCGGCGGGCGGATGCTGAGCCGATCGCCGTGGCGATCGATGCCGAGCGGCAGGCGCGGATGGAACTGGGCGAGGCATCGCGCAAGGGACCGGGACGACTGGAAGTGCCGGAGCCGGCGCTGGTGGCGGCGTGGAACCTGCAGAAGTTGCATGTGCTCGAAACACCGATCGAGACCGGTAAGGGTCGGATCACGCACAACGGCAGTCTGACCTACACGCCGGGTGTCTGGGCGAATGACCCGGTCGAGTATTCGAGTCCTTTGTTTCCCTTCTTCGGGGATGCGGTGCTCAACGAGGCGGCGATGCAGATGTATCGGCTGTGGTTGATCCATTGTCGCGAGCACGGGATTGATCCGTTCCCGGGATCGTTCGAGCACGAGGATTTGCGATTGGTTCAACGCGAGCGCGGCGACGATGCGATGGTGCTCTACGGCCTGTCGAAGTTCCTGTTGTTCCAAGGCAAGCGCGAGGCGGCGGAGGAATTGTGGCCGCTCATCGAGTTCAGCGTGGCCTCGATCGACCGCCATCGGCGGCCGGATGGGATCATTGCCTCGAAGACCGACGAGATGGAAGGACGCTACCCGACGGGCAATGCCAACCTGAGCACCTCGGCACTCGCTTACGGCGGATTCCGTCATGCCGCGCATCTGGCGCGTGCTTTGGGGAAGGTGGAGATCGGCAAGCAGTACGACGCGCACGCCGATGCACTCGCTCCGGCGATCGAGAAATTCTTCGGTGCCAAGGTGGAGGGGTTTGACACCTATCGATACTACGACGGCAACACCACCTTGCGTGGATGGATCCTGCTGCCGCTGGCGATGGGGATCACGCAGCGCCAGGAGGCGACGCTCGATGCGATGGTCTCGGACAAGTTGTGGCCGTCGCGGAATCAGGGCGGCGATATCCTGGCCGAGTCGACGCGCGAAACCGAGTGGGGGCGCGAAACGTATTACGCGCTGCGCGTGTTGTTCAAAGCCGGTCGCGCGGATCTCGCAGCGGAGCTGACGAGCAAGGTGGTGCAGGCGCAGGTGTTCGGTCCGCGCGGCCCCTATCCCGACGAGGATGCGATCGACATGCTGTGCCCGGGATCGCTCTATCCGCGGGTGTTCACCGAAGGCGCGTTCGGCATCGAGCCGACGGGATTGGATGCATTTGATCTCACGCCCGTGCTGCCAAAAGCCTGGCCGAAGATGGCGCTGCGCGACCTGCGGATCTGCGGAGCGTCATGGGACATCGAAATCGAGCGCGACGGCGAGTTGCAGAAAGTGACGGTGACGCGCAACGGCGTGGTGGTGCTCAAGGAGAGCGGTGCTGCGGGCAAGCGGTATCGAGTAAGATAGCGTGGAGCAGGGCGCGTGGAGCAGGGAGTCAGAAGTGAGGCAGTGCAGTCGGAACGGTTTTCTTGCCTCTCTGGTCCAGGTTCAATACATAGGTAACACATCAGGTTCAGCACATGGGTAACACTTCGGTAGGGTGGCGGCGACGAAAGGAGCCGCCGCCATGCCATGGAAAGAGACCCGAAAAATGGACCAAAGAACCGAATTTGCCTTAAAATCGATACGTACGACTAACTTCCGGGATTTATGTCGGGAGTATGGGATCAGCACCAAGACCGGCTACAAGTGGAAGGAGCGCTTCATTAAGCACGGGCTTGAGGGGCTGCAGGAAGAGAGCCGAAGACCGCATAGTCATCCTTCGGAGCTAGCCGAGCCGGTGGTATGCGAGATTGTGAAGCTGAAGATGGCCCACATGAACTGGGGGCCACGCAAGATCCAGGACCTATATGCGCGCAAGTTTGGCGGGGAGGTTCCCAGCGAGAGTAGCTTCAAAAGGGTTTTGGAGAAGGCTGGTCTGACCGAGCCACGCAAACTGCGCAGGCGCGAGGCTGGGCAGCGAGTGAGCAGTGGCAGGCGGGCCGAGGCTCCCAATGAGGTGTGGACGGTGGATTTCAAGGGATGGTGGAAGGATCGAGAGGGGTTGAAAGTCGAACCCCTGACGGTGCGCGACGAGCACAGCCGCATGCTGCTTGAGATGCGTGCACTGGAGGATTCGCGCACGGAAAGCGTGAGGGGTTGCTTTGAGAGGCTCTTTGAGAGGCACGGGCTGCCCGGATCGATCCGCAGTGACAACGGGCCGCCGTTTGCTTCTACGCAGGGTTTGCTGGGTCTGAGTCGCTTGTCAGCCTGGTGGCTGGCACTAGGCATCGGCTTGGAGCGTGGGCGTCCCGGATGTCCACAGGACAACGGGGCGCACGAGAGGATGCATCTGGATATCAGGCGTGAACTGCAGAGCGGCAGGATCGGACGGGATCAGGATGCTTTTGATCTGTGGCGCAACCAATACAACCACGAACGCCCTCATGAGGCTTTGGCCATGAAGAGACCGGCGGAGGTGTATTGCAACTCACCGAGGAGTTGGGACGGCACGCCCGACGACATCGACTATGGCGGCATGGCCACTCGCAAGGTGCATCGAAACGGGTGGATTAACTTTGAAGGAGAGAGCATCGGGCTTTCCTCGGCGTTGGGCGGATGGTCGGTAGGCCTGAGCCCCTGCCGGGAAGGCCTGGTGGAAGTGTGGTTCGCCGAATTGCTCGTCGGCCATATTGACCCCGAAACCTCCAGCTTCAGCGCGGCCCGGCCGGGCCGCGCTGAAGCTGGCCAACCCAACCCAAATGTGTAACCTGAACCCCGAACATGTGTTACCTATGTTCTGAACCAAAAGTGTTACCTATGTTCTGACTGGGCCTCTTACCGCCTCCCTCTTACCGCCTCCCGCTTACCGCCTCCCGCTTACCGCCTCCCGCTTACCGCCTCCCTCTTACCGCCTCCCTCCTACCGCCTCCCGCTTACCGCCTCCCGCCGTCAATCCCCCTCCAATCCGACATCCGGGATATGGGTGAAGCT
>JACCDY011209626.1_pt1 | contig 33265 bp, 33 predicted proteins | sample 7446391 | NCBI WGS metagenome assembly JACCDY01 (sample SAMN15323451, study PRJNA562643) | freshwater metagenome | isolation source: river surface water | place: USA:Blue River Watershed | collected 2017-08-18 | reverse complement strand
TATTAACAATATTATTTTGAATATTATTATTTGAATTTACTGTTGAATTTTTAATTAAATTTTTTCTTATTGTCATCATCTTATTTAGTTTATTCACTGATGGTGTATCAACCATATTATTTTTTTGAATTAAATATTGATATTGCATTATTTTAGCTTCTTGTTTTTTTAGTTCAATTTGTAATAATAATTCTTCTGTGTTGGTTTTATTATTTACATGTTCTTTACATTTTTGCTCGTGCGACCATCTTGAATTTTTATTAGTATATTTTTTCTCACAATATCTACAATTATATTGTTTTTCGGACTTGATCGGACCGCTTTCGGACTTTTTTAGAACTTTTTCAGATTTTTTCGGACTTTCTTTAGTGTGGAAATTTTTAGTATGATTCCATAGACTTTGATAAGAACTATAATTTTTATTGCATTTTTTACACATGTATTCCATAAATGTTTATATATTATAATAGATTTATATGTTTAAATGATTTTTTATATAAAGTTTAAAATGTATATACTTTTTCCAAAGTGTCGGAGGGAGGGAGACCTAAAAAAACAAAAGTATTATAAAAATATTTACTAAGATATATCATCTTAAAAACCTATATATAATATAAAAGTTTAGTTTAACTATCTAATAGTAAATTTAGGAAGAAATAATGATATTATTATGATACAAATATAATAAAAACATTATATTAATTACTTAAAAAAAAAATTATTTATTTATATATGAATTTTGATAAAACATTGGATTTAAAAAAAGATTTTAATGATAAAAAAACCATATATGAAAAAGAATTTATGGATGAAAAAATAAAAAATTTTAATAATAAAGTTGATTATAAAACAAAATTATTAAATATTGATAGTAGATTTAGAAATAAAATACCAAAAAACATTTATTCAACATTACAAACAAAACTACCTATTGATCCTATAGAAACAATAAAAAATTCGAACATTATAAAAGTACATTATCCGAATCATAATTTTAAAATTAATGATAGAGTAATAGTTCAAAATGTGTGTGGTAAAGTTAAAACACAAAATAATTGTATATATTTTTTAAATAATTATAAATATGCAATATTAAATTTTAATAAACATAATATACCAAATGATTATTTAAATTATGTTGATAAATATGAAATTTATATTGAATTAATAAATGATATAGGAAGTACTACTACATTCAGTAATATACCAATAAATTCATTATTAGGTTTTCAAAAAGTATATCTTCCATCATTAATAAATAAAATTGATATTATACCATTTGAAATATTATCAATATTAAATGTACCAAATATTGAAAGTTTAGATAATGATTATTTATTAATAGAATTACCATATAATGCTACAGTTAATGGAACAACCTATTATTTAATAAATGACGTATTTCGTATTAAAATGCTATCAATTGGTGGTATACAGTTACCATATATTAATTCAGATTTTCCTATTAATTATGAAAGATATCAAGGTTATTTAGAAGTAATAAATATAGAACAACAATATATTTATCTAAAAGTATCAATAATATCTGCACAAAATGATAAATCAGGTGGATCAAACGTTCAAATAATGTTAATAACAAATACAACAGCTGGTTATCCTAATGCTAATTCATATTCTATATCTATTAAAAAAAATTTTAATAATGTTGTACGTATTGAATTAATTAGTACTGAATTTCCTTATATTGACTTTTTAGTTAAATCAACTGGTAATAATAAAAATAATAAATTATATTGGAAACATTATGATGATGGTAATTATGTTTATGATGTAGAAATACCCGAAGGGAATTATGATCCAACTAGTTTAATAACAACAATATCAAATAATATAAATTTAGTAAAAAGAATTGAATCAACAATTGAAAAACCGGTGTATAATATATTTAATATAACAATGGATACATTTACACAAAAAATATCATTTGAAGCTTTTAAAAATAACAAGTTACCAAATTGTATTACAGCAACACTTAATACTATTAATAATATAAATTATATATTATTAACATTTTATCATTTAGGCAATTTAGTTGAAATAAATGATACTATTACTGTTAGCGGTGCTTCTAAAATCGGAACTGTTATTGATGCTGTATACATTAACACCACACATAAAGTTTATGATATAAATAAAACACAACAAACATATACTGTATTACTAGCTCCATTAAATGAATTAACTAATTTAACTACAATAGACTTGAATGGTAATGGTGGGCCAAGTATTATTGTTAAAACACATGCTAAAGTTAGTTTTTTATTTGATCGTCCTGATACAATTGGTCATATATTAGGTTTTAAAAATGTTGGTGAAAAAAATGCAATAACACCTTATAGTATAATTACAACAAATTTTGATAATTATGTACAATATACACATTTTAATCAAGTTGGTAATATTGATATAAATACAAGATTATTAAATTTGTCTGGTTCAAATTATTATATATTAATGTATTTAAATAACTTTGAATCTATATTAAATAGTTCAAATCAACCAACCGCATTTGCTAAAATTTTAATGTCTGGAAATCCTGGTGATATTATTTTTAATAGTTTTATAAATTATCCTTTAGAATTTGATTATCCCATATCATATTTAAATGAATTAGATATTTATTTTACATATCCTGATGGTACACCAGTTGATTTTCGAAATATTGATCATAGTTTTACATTACGCATAGTTGAAAAAATAATAACACCAAATAATACTGGCTTAAATTCAAAAGATGTAAGTATTATTGATACATTAAAATATGAAGCAAATAGAAATAAAATATGAATAAAATAGAAATAAAATATGAATAAAATAGAAATAAAATATGAATAAAATAGAAATAAAATATGAATAAAAAAATATAAATAATTTATTTTCAATTTTAATTTAATGGAAAACACAATATTTATTTTTGGGTGTGGTCATTCTGGTAATACAATTATAAATAAAATTTTATCTAATCATAAAAATATTTATGGTGTTGATTATGAAACAGAAATTTTTTTAAAACGATCAAATATGATATTAACATTTTTAAATGATTTTAATAAAAAAAGAAAATATTTTAATAAAAAATGGTTTTGTGAAAAAACCCCTAAACATGTTCATCATATTAATAAATTATATTTATTTACTAAAAATCCAAAAATAATTATTATGATTCGTGATGGGAGAGATGTAGTTGCTAGTTTAAATAAAAGATATAATGATTTTAATAAAAGTGTAAGTAGATGGATTGATAATAATAATGAATGGCTAAAAAATATACATAAAGAAGATTTTCATATTTTAAAATATGAAGATTTTATTTCTAATCCAGAATTAGAACTTAAAAAAATATGTAATTATATTGGTGAAGAGTATGATGAAAATATGTTAAACTATAAAAAAGAATCTATTCAATTATCTTTTGATATTAATAAAATAGAAAAAATTGATTGTAAAAATCATAATGAATTAAGAAAATATCAAGTTAATCAAAGTTTATATGATGGTACAAAACGTTATTTAAAAGATTTAACAAAAGAACAATTAGACATACTATATTCTAATACAGAATTTATGAAATTAATGAATCTTTTTGGTTATAAAATTTAAAAAATTGATATAATAATGGTTTAGATAATTATTTAATTTATAATGAACAAATATATTGGTTATTTAACAATGTATAGTCTCAATAATAATGGTGAATTATATACAGAAAAAGAAGTTAATGATATATTATCTAATGCATTAAAAATGAGTAATTTTATTTTGATTAAAGCAACAATAAAAAAAATATATGATGATAGTAAACAATATTATATTGAATGTATTGTAGAATATCCAAATGAAATTATATTAAGTGGTCACAATCGTGATTTTTACTTAAATGGTATTAAAACATTTGATTTTGAAGATAATAATAATTGTTTATGTGAATTTACTATAGAACAAATAATTAATTTATAAGAACAAAAATAATTAATTTAATATAAAAATATTTTTATATTAAATTTTAATAATGGATACTATTTTTCCACTACTTACATACAATGCTATAATTTATAGTATAACATCATTGTCAACATCAATAACATCAACGCAAAATATACTAAATTTTATAATTCAACATAAAGATAATGAATATAATATTTTTCAACATCAATTAGAACAAACCGACTTACATAATAAATTAAATATTATTTCTTTACTTATTAAAGATATTTTACATAAACATTGTAATTCAGAAAATATTATTGAAAAAATTTTACATCCAATAATTGAAGTTAATAATAATGATGATTATAATATAGTTAATTTAATAAATGATACAACATTAAAATTAGAAATTCCAGAACCAGTTAAATTTGCATTATTATCGTGTTTAGAAATAATAATAAAAATAAATATAATGCTTGAAAATATTCAAAATAAAATTATTAAACATCAAAAATCTTTTTTGAAAAATTTAATTAAAATAAATATTGGTTTTGAAATAAACAAAATTATTTTATTTACTGAATTATTTAATTCTAGATTATATATTTTATTTGAAGTATTAAAGATTTATACTAATATTGTTAATTAAATTACATAATAATTCTTCTTCTATTTGTTTTGTGTTTAGTTGTTGTATTTTATGTGTAACATTACATATTTTATATCTTAAATCATTAAAATTAAAAAATTGTTTCATTATTTCTGTATTAAAATTAATAAATGTAAAACGACATTTATAATCAAATATTGATGTATTTATTAGTTTATCAAGAATTATAATATTTAGTGTTGTTAATTTATTAATTTTTATTGATATTTTATTTAAAATTTTTGAATTATCTTCAATTATTTCAATTGGTTTTAATGGTAGATAATTTAGTGAATTATTTAGTACTAAATATTTAATACAAATCATATTTTTTATAATATTTTTTTCAATTTGCATATATAAATATATATTTAACTCATTTTTTTTTATTAATTGGGTATTTTGATATTTATGTACATTTATTGATCTATATGTTTTTTTCAAATCACTTGTGTCATTAATTGTCATAAATATTATTTATATTATTAATAAAAAAATAATTCAATTTTTTAGAGTTTATAATGTTGTTCTCTTGTTACTTAATCTAGATTTCCATCTTTGAATAGGCAATGAAACAAATTCCAAAGGGTTGTTTTCATGTTCTATATAATTGCATTTTCTCAAATTACAAAGACATAATGGTAATTCTGTAATACTGTTATTATTAACTAACAATTCTTCAAGAAAAACCATATTATCAATATCATCTAATTTTTTAACTTGATTATTATTTAAATTTAAAATTAGTAAACTAATTAATTCTTCAGTACCTTTAATGTCAGAAATTTGATTATTACTTACATCTAATAATTTTAATTTTACTAATTTATCTAACCCTCTCATTTCGGTTAGTTGATTATTACTTAATCTTAGTTCAAGTAAATTTTCAAATTTATATAAATTATCTAAAATCATTTGTACATTATTTGGTGCTAAAACTGTTAATTTTGTAACAGTTAAAGGTTCACAGTTCATAAATACATCAATATTATTGTCATTAATCTCTAGTTCGGTCATAATATTAATACATATGCTCTAATGATTTAAAATTTCAATTTTTTTTATAAATACACAACAACTATTTGATTTTCTCTTAAAATTTGGACTATATTAGAATTACATTTAGATTCACTTAAATATATCATTATTTTTTTTAGCATGTCTAAATTTTGGATTTCAATAATTTGATTATTACATAACGATAGCTGTGTTAATTTCAATAATTTATCAAGACCTTTTATTGTATTTATTTTATTTGAATCCAATATCATTATTTCTAGTTTAACTAATGTATCAAGTCCTTTTATTTCTTCTATTTGATTATTTATTAACCATAATTCTTTTAAATTAACTAATTTTGTTAGATTAGTTAATTCTGTTATCTTATTGTGTGTTAACATTAAACGTGATAATTTATTTAATTTATCAAGTCCTTTTATTTCAGTAATTTGATTTTCAGATAATAGTAAACTTTTTAAACATTTTAATTTATTTAATCCTTTAATTTCATTAATTTGATTTTGGTCTAAATCTAAATTTTGTAAATTAACTAAATTATCTAATCCTTTAATTTCTTTTATTTGATTAATTCTTAATACTAAAGTATGTAAATTAACTAAATTATCTAATCCTTTTATTTCTGTTATTTCATTTCTTCTAAAAATTAAAGTTTGTAAATTAACTAAATTATCTAGTCCGTTTATTTCAGTTATTTGATTATCACTTAGATCAAGTTCATTTAATTTTCTTAAATTAAAAAATTTAACATTTTTTATTTTATTATAACTTAAATTTAAACTTTTTAAATTTGTAAAATCATGTAGTGTTATTTCGGATATTTGATTTTTGTTTAAATATAATTTTTGTAATTTTTTTAAATTATTAATACCTTTTAGTTCTGTTATTTTATTATCATTCAAAACTAATATTTTTAAATTAACTAAATTATCAAACCCTTTTATTTCTGTTATTTCATTATAACTTAAATTTAATACTTCTAAATTCATCATATTATCTAATCCTTTGATTTCAGTTATTTTATTATTAGATAAAGATAAACCTTGTAATTTAACTAAATTATCAATGTATTTTAATTTTGATATATTATTATCATTTAAAATTAATACATCTAAATTCACTAAATTCTCTAATCCTTTTAATGTAGTTATTTTATTACCAGTTAAATCTAATTTTGTTAAATTGATAAATTTATTCAAGTTATTTAAAATCATTTTAATATTGTTAGATGTACTAACCCTTAATTCTTTAACAGTTAGTGGATCACAATTAATAAATTCATTAATATTTGTATCTGTAATATATAAGCAAACCATACAATAATAATATTATTGATCAATATAAGTATAAATCAATTTTTTAACTATTACAGAGTGACTATTTTAAATGACACATCTTAAATATAAATAATATAAAGATATTATAATTTATTATAATAGCAATGAATAGTTTGAAATCTAGTTGTTCAAGGTTAGATTATACTACTTAATGTAGGTTAAGCCAATTGCGAATAATCTATTAACTGTTATTAATAGTCCTTAAAATTCATTCCTGATTCACGACAGTTCATAAATATAAATATTTATGAAAGCTAAATTAGCATTAGCTGATATAATCAAATTTTTACAGTAAATTTCTAAGTTATTTTAAATTGTGTCATTTAAAATAGTTTCCGCTCTAAAAACAAAAAATAACTTTATTATTATTTTTATATTTTTCAATATCTTTTTTTTTAATTTTATTTTGTGTTAAATCTATATATTCCAAATTTATTAAACTATCTATAATGTTAATTTCTTTTATTTTATTAGCAGCCAAATATATATTTTTTAAATTGATTAAATTATCAAGTCCGGTTAGTGCAGTTATTTTATTTTCATAAAGACATAAACTTTGTAAATTAACTAAATTATCTAATCCTTTTATTGTAAAAATTAAATTGTCATCCAATTTTAATTTTTCTAATTTAACCAAATAATTTAAATTTTCTATTTCAAATATTTTATTTTCTGAGAAACTTAAATATTTTAAATTTATTAAATTATCTAAATTTTTAATTTGAGTTATTTTATTTTTTTTTAATTTTAATACTTCTAAATTAATTAAATTATCTAAATTTTTAATTTCTGTTATTTTATTAAAACTTAAATCTAATTTTGTTAATTTTAAATTATTATTAACACCTTCTATTTCACTAATTATAGAATGTGCCAAAATAAATTCTTTTAAATTAACCAAATTATCAAGTCCTTCTATTTTTTTTATATTATTATATTTTAAATCTAATATTTCTAAATTAACTAAATTATCAAGACCTTCTATTTTTTTTATTGATTTATCACTATTATCAATTATTATCAATGTTTTTAAATTACTTAACAAATACAAAAAATCTATTTTATAATTGCCTTTTTTAGCATATTGTACAGTTAAATTAGTTAAATTTTATAAATTTATACAAATTATTTAATAAAAAGTTAAATGTTTGATCATCCATTGAATAAGTTTGATGAATTTCTATTGTATTTATCTGTAAATAATCACAATTAATAAAATTATCTATATTATTATTAAAAATTTTAAGCTCCATATTATTTAAAATAATAATTTTTTAAGTGGATATGATATATATTGAATAAAATTATTTTTAAATTTAAAATCTTTATCAATATCTAAATTATATAATTTTTGTGGTAATTCAGTAATTTGATTATATTCAACAGTAAATGTAAATAAATCATCTAAATTATCAAATCCTTTTATTTCTGTTATATTATTATAATCTAATTTTAACTCTGTTAAATTTATTAAATTATCAAGACATTTAATTTCATTAATTAGATTATAACTTAAATGTAATTTTTTTAAATTAACTAAATTATCTAATTCTTTTATTTCTGTAATCTGATTACATTTTAAATCTAATTCTTTTAAATTAACTAAATTATTTAGCCCTTTTATTTCTGTTATTTCATTGTAACTTAACAGTAACTCTTTTAAATTAACTAAATTATCTAATCCTTTTATTTCTGTTATTTTATTATTACTTAAATATAATATTTGTAAATTAACTAAATTATCAAAACCTTTTATTTCTGTTATTTTATTATTACTTAAATATAATATTTGTAAATTAACTAAATTATTTAGACCTTTCAATTCTATTATTTTATTATTACCTAAATATAAATTTTGTAAATTAACTAAATTATCAAGACCCTTCAATTCTTTTATTTGATTATTATCTAAATATAATTGTTTTAAATTAACTAAATTATACAAACCTTTCAATTCTTTTATTTGATTATTATCTAAATATAATTGTTTTAAATTAACTAAATTATCAAGACCCTTCAATTCTTTTATTTTATTATTATTTAAATATAAATCTTCTAAATTTAATAATGTTGACAAACATCTAATTTTTTTAATTTTATTAGCATCTAATCTTAATACTTTTAAATTAACTAATTTTGTTATTCCTTTTATTTCTTTAATTTTATTTTTAGGAGGTTCAAAATGTATAATATAATCTTCATTTGGTATATGATTATGTAAACATAATAATTTTAAATTAACTAAACTATCTAAATTTTCAATATTTTTAATGTTATTATTATTTAATTTTAAATATTGTAAATTAACTAAATTATCTAAACATTGTATTTTGTTAATATTAGAATTTGTCAGTTCTAATGAATTTAAATTAACTAACTTATCTAACAGATCCATTTTTTTTATATTACAATGTTGTAACCTTAAAGATTGTAAATTTGAATAATTTTGTAAATTATCTAAAATTAATGGAATATTGCTTTCTTCTTCTACCATAATAAACATTTTTAATATAGTAGAATATTCTTTTCTAATAATTTTGTTAATATTCATATCATAAATATCTAATTCGGTCATTATAATTTTATTGGATTTAATATTTAACATGAATTTAATATTTACGTCCTTAAATAAAATAAATCAATTTTTATATATAATCATGCCATTTATTTATAATTGCTTTACTATATTGTCTTTCAGTTAATTCCTTTATAATAACATCTTTTAATTGTTTTTCATCAGATATATTTTTTATTAAGCTCATAATAATATTAGTAATTTGTTCACTATCAGAAATTTGTAATTCAATATCATCATAAAACCCACCTAGTACATTTAATAAACGAGTCATCCTGCCAGTAAAACACATACATATTCCATCAGCAATCTCCTGATTTAATACTTTTAATATTTCTTCATTATTATTAATACGTGACCATACATAAATTAGTAAATCACTATAAGTAATTAAATATGTAGAATGCTCAGTTAAATCATCACAATAATTTAAAATTTCCCGTTTAGTTTGTTCAGTTAATATTTGATTATTAACAATTTCATTTTTAACTGTTTCTAGATTAATAGTAGGTTTATCTTTTAATAAATTAGTTAATGAATTTCTAAAACTAGCTTGTATAGTATGATTATGAACATTTTGTTTATCAGTATAAATATTATTATTTCTATTTCTATCTAACCATCTTTGAACTGGTAAAGGTATATGTTCAATTAGTTGATTATTATAATCAAAATAATGTATATTTCTTAAATTACATAAATTTAATGGTAATACTGTTATTTGATTATTACGTAAATATAATGTTTGCAAATTGACTAAATTATCAAGCCCTTTAATTTCTGTTATTTGATTATTATTTAAATTTAATTTGTATAAATTGACTAAATTATCAAGCCCTTTAATTTCTGTTATTTGATTATTATCTAAATTTAATTTGTATAAATTGACTAAATTATCAAGCCCTTTAATTTCTGTTATATTATTTTTCATTAAATCTATTTTTATTAAATTGACTAAATTATCAAGACCTTTTAGTTCAGTTATATTATTTTGTACTAAATGTATTTCATCTAAATTGACTAAATTATCAAGTCCTTTAATTTCTTGTATATTATTATCATAAAAATTTATTTTAAATAAACGTGTTAATTTGTCTAATCCTTTTATTTCATTTATTTTATTAGTACTCAAATCTAGTATTTGTAAATTAACTAAATTATCAAGTCCTTTAATTTCTTCTATATTATTGTTGTATAGAGATAACTCTGCTAATTTTACTAAATTATCAAGTCCTTTGATTTCAGTTATTTTATTATTTTCTAATATTAATTTTTGTAAATTAAGTAAATTATCAAGTCCATTTATTTCAGTCAGTTGTGTATTATTTAAATATAATTCTTGTAAATTAACTAAATTATCAAGTCCTTTTATTTCTGTTATTTGATTGTTATTTAAATATAATTCTTGTAAATTAACTAAATTATCAAGTCCTTTTATTTCTGTTATTTGATTATTATAAAAATTTAATTTTTGTAAATTAACTAAATTATCAAGTCCATTTATTTCAGTCAGTTGTGTATCACATATTCCAAGGTTTGTTAAATTAATTAATTTTTCTAATCCAAATATTTTTGTAAATTTATTATCTATTAAAAATAATGTATTTAAATTTGTGAATTTATATAGACTATTTAATATAAAATTAATTTTATGATTATTTAATGAACTGACATGTAATACTGTTATATCTAACGGATTACATCTAATAAAATCAAGAATATTATTTTCATTGATGTATAAGCTAGTCATACTAATTATTTATTATTTATTAAATTTAAAATACAATTTTTTACAAAAAATTGAAAAAACATTAATTTGATATTATTGTTAATAATAATGAGTCAATATATAGATGTATGTAGTTATACTGATTTAACTTTTAATAGTTTAAAATTTAAACAAGAACCAAATAATAATAAAATTAATAACATAATAAAATACATATCAATAAAAAAAAATAATAATGATTTGTTATTTGTAATGTCACCATGGACTAAACATAAATATTCTTTTGCAGGTGTTGTAGATAAATCATATGAAAAAACAAAAATAGACTACCCAATGGAGTATAAAATAGTATTAGATGATACAGATGATGCACAATTAGATTTTATAAATAAAATAAAAGATTTAGATGAATATTTTCAATCAGATGAATTTAAAAATAAATATTTACCAAAAAAATATAAAGGAAATTATAATTCAATTTATAATGAAAAATATAAATGGATAAAAGCAAAACTACAATATAATGTGATTGATAACAATAAAATGTTGAGTACTAAAATATATAATGCTTTTTCTTATCCAACCTCACCAAATAAATTTTTAAAAAAAGAATTAATAGAAATAACAGATGCATTCCAATTAAAAAATAAAATAGAAAAAAATAGAAACGTAAGATTTATATTATATCCATCATCAATATGGTATACAAATTCTAGTTATGGTCTAAAAATAAAGATTTTTGAAATTCAAATAGGATCGAATAAACAGGAATTTAACTATTATGAAAATAATTAATTTATAAAAATAATAATGTAATTCTAATATTTATGAAAGTACTATTTTTATACATTATATTATTATTTTTATATATTACTAATGTGTTATCTTATCAATATTTAACAGTATATACATGGCAACAAGTACGAAAAATATTAAAAGATAATAATTTTGATGATACAGAGAAAAATAAATTAAAATTACACATTTATCATAATTATAAATATAGGGCTTATTTAGAGCGGTGCGCATTTTAAATGCCGGTTTTTATAAAAAAACTTAATTTAAAAATATACACGCTTGCTTTTTATAAAAATAAAAGCTTCTAAATTCTAAAATTACTAGGCTTATTTTATACATATTTTTATTAGTAGATATGTATAATCCTAGCAGATGTTATTTAATTGCTACTTTCAATTAAACAACAATTTCTTTCTTTTTCCTTGATATATTTACTTGAGTTTCTTTTGATTTTTCTTTTATTACATGTGTAAATTCAATTGGTCGTTTTTGTTCCATTAAATATTTTTGTGTAATTAATCTTATATTTTTACATGCATTAACATCTCTATTTACATAAATACACTTTTCAGTTTCCTCTTTTGGAGTTAGTATTTCATGGAGGTGTTTTACATGTTTCTTTCTTCTTATCTTTACATTTTGCATTTCTTTTAATGTTTTATTATAAAGTTTACTAGTATTATATTCATTTACTTCTATTAAATTAAATCTTGTTAATAATAATTTCTTTAATCCTATATTTGGTGTTGATATTGTTCCTTTCATTTGAGTCGTTCTACTATAATCACCTATAAACATTACTATTTTTTTATTATTTAATTTATCTGTTGGAGTTAAAAATTTATTTTCTATTTCATTTAGTAGTTTTACTTCTGATTGTTTCGTTTTAACAAATCTTCTAAATGATAACTTTCTAAATAATTTATTTTGATAAAACTTAAATAATTTTTTATTAGTTTTTGTTTTCTTGATTATAAATTTTTTATAAGTTTTAATATTTGTTGTTCTTGAATTATATTTTGATAGTTTTGTTTCAATTGGTATTATATCATTTTTAATTTTTTTATTTAATATTATTTGATTACTTCTTTTAGTATAGATTTCAACACGTCTTCTACAAGCTGAATATTTATAAAAATTATTATTTTCATCAATAATTGATAATGGTCTTATTTTTCCAGGATCACAATAAATTAATTTATATTTATCAGTTAAATAATCATCACATTGTTCTTTAGTTAGATTGTTTAATTTGGTAAATTCAATTTCATTATCAACTGTTGGTAATTTATCACCAAATTCTTTATCTTTATATTTTTTTAATATAAATAATAATGAACAACTAAATCCATCTGTAGTTATTTGGTTATAAAATACATAATCTTTATGTATAAAAATACTATTTTTTTCTAACTTTAAAATTTTAGACCAAATATGACTTTGATATTTTTTTGCATTTAACAATAATTCACTTTTACCATAAGAAAATATTTTTTTCTTTTTATCATTAATAATATCAACTATAGCAGGTGTATTTAAAATAATTGTTTTTGGCACAATATTATTTCTTTGAGGTATAATTTGATAACATCTTTTACCAAGTTCTTCAATTTTACTATTTATATAAATACTATATTGAATATATTTTAATGGATTTGCTTTAACATCATAAGCAACTGATTTATTAACTTTAATAGGAAATAAAAACTGTTTGTTCTGTTTAATCCAATCATGATATTCTTCTTTTGAATCTTCTATTTTATTATTAATTAAATCAGATTTTAAGTTTCTAATTTCTTCATTAAGTTGTTTATATAATTCTTTTCTTTTTTCTTTATTTTTTTCAAATTTAATAATGTTACTTTTAGGGATCTTAAAAAGACAATTAATATACTTAAATAAATGTTTAATAAAATGTGTTGATATATTAGTAGTAATACAAGTTAACATTTCTTTGGCAGTTTGTTCGCAGATATGAGTTCTATTGGTATATGAAGGTTTATAATTTTCAGGAATTAATTTAGAAAAAACACTATCATAGAATAATTTAATATCTTTCTTTCCAGTAATATTTTTAATTTTAGATTCAGTTTTTTGTTTGCCTCTATTAGTTTCACTTGATCCAACCACTTTAAGAACATCTAAAACAAACTGTTTATTAATAGTAGGTAATTCTAAATTATTATTATATTTATCTAATAAATATAATTTAATAAATTGATAACCTAAAATAACTAATTCATTCATTTCATTAACAGTTTTTTCAATAATTGGTTGGATAACATCATAATGTTTAGTTTTAAGAACCGCTTTTAATGGACATTTAATGACCTTAAAAATATATTCTTTATCAGGTGGTTCTTTTTTAATTTCATTATAATTATTATTCATTATAGTAATATAGAAAATATATCTTTAAGTAATAATTTTATATTATTAAATTAATAATTTTTAAATATTTTATATTGTAAAATTATTAATTAGTATTTTGTAATTTAAGTTTTCTTTTTTCATAAGCTTTTTTGTTATATTCTTTTATTTTTTCTGGGTCAATTTTTGTTTTATTATTTTTATTATATTCTTTAACTTTTTCAATGATTTTATCTTTATTTTTTTCATAATATTTTTTACTACTTTCGCTAGATGTATATTTTTTAAGATGTTCAGATAATATTTTTATATTATTTTGTAGTTCATTAATTTGAACTAAATGGTCGTGTTTAAGTTGTTCAATAATAAATAATAATTTTTCTTTTTCAATAACAACTTTTTCAAACATTAATTTATAATCATTTGGTTCTTCATTCATATTATAATATAGTAATATTTTTTTAAATAGTTAAATTTTATTATTTCTATTTTATTTTAATGACTAAAATACAAGCTTCTAGTGATTTGAAATTAAAAGCAGTTAAATATTATAATTTAATAAAAAATTATGTTAAAACCTGTGAAATTTTTGAATGTAGTGACGTTGGATTGAAAGATATAATAACACTGGTGATATTATTAGAAAAGATAGAGAAGAAGGTTCATATAAATTAAGAAAGAAACATATAAAATATATAAAAGAAACTATAAAAAATAATAATGATATTCATATGAAAGATTTACATTTAAGATTCATACAAAAATTTAAAGATAATGATATATCAAGACAATATTTATCAAAAATTTTAAGAGATAACAATATTACAAGAAAAAGAGCAACCTTTGAACATTTTCCAACTACGTATAGAGGTCAACCAAGAAATGAAAAAGAAGAATTAAAAGCTTTCTTTAAGAAAATTAGTAAATTTAATTTAGATGATATTATATCAATAGATGAAACTTCAGTAAGCACATCATTGAGTGTTAATTATTGTAGAAATAATTTAGGTGAAAGATGTATAATTAAAACTGATGATAATTCAGTATTTAAGAAATATTCCTTAGTAGTTGCAATAACAAATAAAAAATGTGTTGGTTATAAATTATATGATGAAGGTGCAGTTAATTCTAATAGATTTAATGATTTTATTAGAATAATATGTAATAATGTTAAAAATAAATTGATAGTTTTAGATAATGGACAAATTCATAAAAAAGAATCTACAAAAGATATAATACATAGTAGTGGAAACCATCTAATATATACAATTCCTTACCACCCACGTTTAAATTGCATCGAACAGTGGTTTAGTCAACTTAAACATTATATGAAGCTTGATAAAACAAATAATCTTAAAGCATTAAAAGATAGTTTAAAAAGTTCTATAAAAAAGATAAAAGAAGAACATTATAAGAATTATTTTATCTATGCTTATAATAAAGATTATTATAAAAATAAAGAATATATAAAAGTTTCTAATAAACATAGAAAACCTAAAATTTATAAAGATTAAAATAAGTCGGCATTTAAAATGCGCACCGCTCTAAAAGATTTAGGCGAAATAGCATTATTATGTTTATTTGAATCAATAAATACATTTGATCCTAATGATAAAATAAATTTTACAAAATATTCTGATAAATATATTTATAAAAATTTATTATTATTTGTTGACAAAACTTTATAACATTCAAATGTAGCTAATACATCATTTAATGCATCATGTGCATCAATAATTTCTTTATTAAATAAATCATGATATAATATTTCTAATTTTTTATGAGATAATTTATATGTATCTTTAATTTCAAAATGTTTAAAAATATTATAATTAATCTGACCATTAGTTATTATTTTAATATCAAATTTTCTTAAATTATCAATAATTATTCTTAAATCAAAACTAATATTATGACCAACAATATAATCTATATTATTTAAATCACTAATAAATTCTTTGATAACATCATTAAAATTACAACCTACCATACGTAATTTTTCAACTGTAATACCGTGAATTAATACAGTGTCTTTTGAAGGTATTCTATTTTTAATATATTTATTTACTGTTTTAATTATATTATGATGTTGATCAACAATTATATATGATAATTGTATAATATCTCCATTAAAATCAGTAGTTTCAGTATCAAGTACCATAAAATTATTTTTGATATTTTCGTTTGTATTTAAAACATAATGTGAAATTTGTTGAATAGGTTGTGAAATAGTTTTATTTATCAGTAATTGTTGATTAATTGATTTATTAACATTACGAATACTTTGTTGATCATTTTTAATTTTTTTTTCTAAAAAATCAATTAATTTAGTTTTATTTTCATCAGTTTTATAATTTTCAGGTATTTGAAAAACATATTCACACCCATTCATTATATTAATAATACATAATTTATTAATTGAATTATTATTTAATAAAAAAAAATAAATTAATAGTTGTAATAACCACTCTAATTTAAATTCACTTTCTGAACATTTAAAATCAATAATTGTGTTGTTATCTATCATATCAATTTCACCACAAATTAAGCACTCATCTTTTTTAAATTTATGTTTTACTTGTTTTTTACAATATACATTTTTATGTTGTGAATAAATATTAATATAATCATTCATTCTTTTATTTATTGAATCATTATTATTTTCTAATAAAATATTATATTCAATTAAATTATAAATATCTCTGTAAACTAATCTTCTTCTTTCTAATCTAAAATTTCTACATAATGATATCCAATAAATATCTTTATTATTAAAACTATCTGATTTTATATTTTTATATGCATTAATTATTTTATCAATAACAATATCAGGATAATTAAATGGTTTTTCTAAATTTAAATTATTTACATCTTGACATAATAAATTAATAATTCTTTTATCTTTTGGATGTACCGAATTTTTAATTATTTGTTCAGTATCCATATCAATAAAATCATAATTTAATTTTTTAATAATATTTAATGTAATATATCTATCACAAAATTCGCCTAAATCAGATTCAAAAGCATTTTTTTTAATATCTTCTGAAAATGATAATTTATTTTCATACACAAAATTGATATCATGTAGTATATTTGGTAGTAAATTTATATTTCGTAATTGTTCCATATCATTTTCATTTAATAAAGAAATTAAATCAGTAACTCCATAAATTGTTTTAATATTATTTTCAACATCATTGTTACCAAAAAAATTATTATTTTTATTATTTTTATTAATAATATGTATGTGATCAATACATTCTTTTACAAAAATAGATAACGGGAATTCAGTAGTATGTGAAACAAAATGTAAATGTTTTTTGCATCTAGTAGTTGCAACATAAAAAAGTCGTCTTTCTTCTTCTATGTTTTTAATATTATTATTTAAATGTTCTGGAAAATGTTGATGACTCAATCCTAAAATAAAAACAATTGACCATTCTAACCCTTTCGATTTATGTATTGTTGTTAAAACAAGTTTACCTGGTTCAATTAATTTTTTAGTATCATCTGAATTTTTATCAGTTATCAATGCAATATGTGGAATTTCATTTTTAGTTAATTCAGTTTCCATCATTTTTAATGGATAACCATTTCTTGATAAAATACAAATATCTTGATAATTATAATTATGATTTAATATATAATCTTTTATTTTATTTAAAATATAAATATATGAATCATTTTCTAATTTACTAATATGTAAATCTGGTTTATTATCACTAATATTTTTTTCAATATGATTCATAATTTTATCAACTTTATCTTGATTAAATGATATTGATTTATTAGCTAATTGTACAATATGTTGAGAGCTTCTATAATTATTTTGTAAAAAATAAGTTTTAGAGTGTGGTATTATTCTATCAAAATTAATCATATAATAATTATTTGTACCTCTAAATTGATAAATATTTTGATAATCATCGCCAATCACTGTTAAATAACAACCATTATCAACAAAAATTTTTAAAATATTAAATTGTGTATCATTAACATCTTGAAATTCATCAAAAAAAATATATTTAAATTGAGAACTAATTTCTGGACCAAAATTTTTCATAATTTTTAATCCAATCGAACAATATTCAGTTAATGAAAATATAGTATTATCAATATGATATTTATTAAATAATTTACAACAAAAAGCATCAATAGTATATATTTTAATATAAACATCAAATCCAAAAATATTTTTAATTCTATTTCTAATATTTTGAGCAGAATCTCTATTAAATGTTAAAACTAAAATACGATCTGGTGTTATAAAATTATCTAATAAATATTTTATTCTATATAATATTGTTGTAGTTTTACCGGATCCTGCGCCTGCAATTATACGTTGATTTTCATTAATATTTGATTCAACTATTTGTATTTGATCATTATCTAGATCAATATCATTTTCTTTAGATAAATATGTTTTTAACCCTTCAATTATATTACTCAATTCTCCTTTTTTTAATTTTGATAATGAATAATCAGCATCAATATAATTAGATATTATTTTAATGTTATCATACATAAAATCTTTTGATCCTACTGATAAATTCAATGAGGCTACTAAATTATATAAATTCATATAATATAAAGCAAATATTTATTTAATTATATTTTATTATAAAATATAATTAAAGAAAGTTATTTAACTTGAAAATTAAATTGTTGATATTTATTTTTATCATATATTTGCCCTAATTCAAGAGTAATTGAAAAATTAATAAAATTCATATCAACAGTATAACCTCTTTTATTAATTAATTCAATATCAAAACTATTAATATTAGTAGGTTGTTTAAAAATATATGATTTAGTTAAAAAATTAGCACCTGTTTCAACAACAAATTGTGTTTCATATAAAATAATTTTTGCTAGAATACCTGGTGATCTAACATCATTATGAATAACACCATAATCATTAACTCTAAGATATAAATAATCATCTTTGGTAATATCTAAAACCGTATCTGCTGTCCAAAAATATAAATCTTGATTAGTTGCTGGATCAAACATTGTATATTGATTACTTTCTAAATAGCCTTCATTATTTTGTAAATATCCTAAATGGTTACCTAGTGAACGATGTTGATCATCATTATCACAAATTAATGAAAATGGCGTAGTATTAGTCATAGTAATTTTATAATTTATAAAATCCCAACTGATTTTAAAATTAGTATTATAATTTTTATTAATAATATCAAATTTACTTTGTATTTCTGAAACTATATTAGCAGAATCATAATTTCCTTCTTTAATAACTATATTATGTGAATTTTCACCAAATAAAATAATAAAACTTATATTATTATTAAGAGCAGTAAATGTATAATAAATAATAGGAAGTTCAATACTAGATAATCTTATATATGATATATTTTTAAAACATTCTGCAAGTTTATATTTAAAAGATCCAGGATTTGGATATAATTTTTTATTTCTAAAATCTGAGTCAATATTAATAATAATATTTTCCATTATTAATAATAAAGATTATTATAATTAATAAACGAAAATTAAACTGTTTATTGATATAAAATTACTAATTGTTTATTGATGGAATTTAACTAAAACAGGAACATTGTAAACACCATTAGCAAGTAAAGAACCGCCTACATTTGGACCGTTTTGAATTAAGTTTCTTTCTTCATTAGTTAATGAAGGATCAGTTAACATATTACCAGCGATGAACATTGGATAATCAAAAGTTAAACCATTAAAGTTAAATGGTACCCAAGATGGACCACCATTCATATTATTAACATCATTTTGATTATTAGGGGAGGTAGTTGCATTACTATTAGCTTCAGTAGAATATCTGCCAAGGGCGACGTATTGATTAAATATTTCATCTCTGAAAGTGGTATTTAAAACAGCATTAGATAAGTTATCCCAAAGTTTATCATCGTGGGTATAAAATTGTGTATCATTACTAATGGCTGCTCTTGCTTGACCATGACCAAAAATTTTGTGGGCAACAATTTCTAAAAGTCTATCACCGACAGTTTGTAATTCTTCTGGTTGTAAAGTAGAAAATGCAACATTAGATTGGGCAACATTTAAAGTAACTAAGTTTTGGTTGTTAAAAACAGTACCCCAATCAGCATAAGTAAGACTATCATCTAAAACAATATTAATATTAACATCATTTAAATCAGCAGTATTTTGACTGAATGAAGCATTATTGAATAACAAACTCATGTTACCACTACATAAAGATGCAACGTTGATTCTTAAAATATAATCAAAGTTGTTACCTTCATCGATATGTTGACCATAAACATTAGTATCTTGGGTAAGAGTGAAAGGAGCATTTATAAATAATTGATTTCCGGCACCGGCCATTATATACTTTAAACTAGTTTTTTTTTTTACAATGGTAGAAATTTTTTTTTATTTTTCTAAATATTTTATATAAAAAATTATTCATTTTTTTTTCCTTTTTGTGTAAATAATAATTGAATTTTATTTCTATTTCTTTCAAAATCAGTTGGGTGATAAATCATATTACCATTATTTGTATATATTCTTTCAGCTTCATCTAAATATTCCTGCATAAAAATACCATTTGTTAATGTTAAATCATATAATAATAAATATTGTAAATAAATAATATTAATATTTGCAGATTGATCTAATGTTTCAGCTTCTTTTAATAAAATTTTATCATGTTTGCATAAACATACTAATCTATTTCTCAAATAATCAACTTCTTCTTCTAAATCATCGTTAACCGTTAAAAGATCATATACTTTATCAACAAATGTAGAAATAACAAATGTATTATCATTTAATTTATATTGTGGATAACGGTCTTTTAGATTTTTAAAATTAGTTAAAACTTCATTAAAATAAGGTTCAGGAACATTACTATTATATAAATCTAATAATTTTAAACCTTCCTTTACAAACTCATTTTCTAATACACCTGAACCATTACCACTACCAGTTCCGGAACCACTTAACTGTACATAATAATCTGTTGATGTTTGTACATAATATGGTTTTGTAAGTCTATAAAACATTATATTATATTATAATTTTATTTTTTATAATTTATATTAATGATAAATATTGTAGTTCCAAATAAAAATAACATTTTATTAATAAACTATTTTTTTATTTTTAATAATATCAAGTTAATTTTATTATCTGAATTAAAAGACAACTATAATGAAAATAATAATTATATTTTTATAAACTCAGTTTTATACCCAAAAAAAGGGTTTCTTAACAAATTAAAAAAACTTTTAAATAAAAATTTAGATTTTTGTTATTTATCAGATGATAAATCAATTTTTATTGTTAATGGTAAAAATTTAACTATTGAAAATAATGAAATTGATATTAAAAAAACTGATAAAAAAATTATTTTATTTGATAAAATATGTAATCCAATTGATAATATTATTCCTCCAACTGATTTAAATTATGATTATTTATTTTTACTCAAACATAAAACATATGACAGTAAAATAAATCAAAATGTTGCATACAAAGCTTATGAAAAATTTTTAAAATATCAAGTTAAAAATAATTATTGTTTTAATTTTATTATTTATATTACAAATATTAATCAAATATTAAACTTAATTTTACCAAAATATAAATTTTATAGATTAACAATTTTTTATAATTTAAAAGCAGATGAAGATATACAGTTACTCAAATCTTTTTGTAAAAAAAATAAAATTTTATCATTGTATTATTCTAGTAAAAAAAATATCAATATTTGTTTTTTTAATAATTTAAGATCAATATGGTTTGAAAAAGTTGTTATATTAAATAATAATTTATTATTAAATGATTCTACTATTACTAAATTAAATAATTATCATCAATATTATGAAAATTTAATATTAGAAAATATATTATCAATTAAAACTACTGATTTTGTTTTAATGCCATATAATGAAAATAGAAATATTGATTATGATTTATATAGTTTAATAGAATCTTATGTTAGAAATAATATTATTAATTGTTATTGTTATAAATCAAATAAACAACAAATATTTAAATTTAAGGAATTACCAAAATTTATAGAAAAACAATTATTATTAGTACGTGATTATAATACTATTACCAATACTATTAATAATCAAATTAAAATAAATTACGATCTTTCAAAATTAGGCGAATTATTAATTAAAAAAGTTAGTATTGGTAGTCTTTGTAAAGATGAAAAAGAATTATTAAAAGACATTGATACTGTTATAAGTAGTTTAAATACTTTTGAAGTTTTAAATAATTTAGTTGTATTATTTTCAAATATTAAAAATCAAGATATTATGTCAAAATTATATGTTAAAGTTTTAAAATTAGGTATGGATAAACAAATTAATATGATAACTATTAACTGTTTCCAAAAATTAATAGTAACAAATATGAATGAAGAAACACTAACTGTTGTTTTAGACTTTTTAGATTTTTTATATACAAAAGATTTAATTAAACAAATTGGACTTAATGAAAATAATATTAAAATAATTTTAATATCAATGTTTTACACAGTAACTAAATATTTTGAAAATAAAACTATTATGGATAAATTTACTAATCTTACTACCAATTTTTTTAATTTGAATGATTTATCAAATATTGATAAAATTTTAGAAATTGAAAAACAAAAAGAAAAAACTGGTAATCTAATTGTTAATTTTTCTTTAATACATTTTCTTATTTTTAAAACTACAGATTTTTCTGCTTATTATTCTACTAAAGAAGAATTTTTAGAAAAAAGAAAAGAAATTAAAAATAATATTATTAATTTATTAGAAAAAGATTTACCTAATTGTTCACTTAATGAAGTTTTATTTTTCCCTATTAATAATTTTTATTTAGCTTATCAAGGTATTCCTTCTGTAGATATATTTAGTTTAAAAACAAAATTAATTAGAAAAATATGTCCTGATTTAAATTATAAAATTGATACAAACTTTAAAAATGATAAAATTAATATATGTTTTCATTCTAACTTTTTAACTAGATGGCATAGTGTATTTAAAGATAGACATCGTATTATTAAAGCTCTTGCTGATATGGTTGATTTTAATGTTTATTTTAGTACATTTGATGATTTAAATGATGATGTTAAATTCTTATTTGGTAAAGCTAAACATATAAAATTACATAATAAAAATTTAAAAGAAATAAGTAATATTTTTACTAATTTAAAATTAGATTTTTTGGTTTATTGTGAAATTGGTATGGATCCAAAAAGTTTCTTTTTATCCTTTATGAAACTTGCTAAAATACAAATTAATACATGGGGTCATTCTGATTCTTCCGGTATTGATACTATTGATTATTTCTTCAGTTCTAAATTATATGAATTACCTTATAATGAATCACAAACACATTATTCTGAAAAATTAATTTTACAAAATTCTTTATGTACATCATATGTTAATCCTATTTCAAGATACAATATATTAAAATTTAAAAATAGATATGATTATGGATTTACTGATGAAGTCACAATTTTCTTTTGTGCACAAAGTTTATTTAAATTTAATCCTATTTTTGATGACTATATTGTTGAAATACTTGATAAAAATCCTAATTATGTGTTATTATTACTTAATAATGATTCTAAACAAAAAGTTATTAAAAGATTTAATAATAAAAATATAACATCAAAAATACATATTTTCCCAGGTATGGATCATTTTAATTATCTTAATTTAATGAATATTTCTGATATTATTTTAGATCCTTTCCCTTTTGGCGGGTGTAACTCATCATTAGAAGCATTCTCATTAGGGAAAATTGTAATTACTCATGCAAGTGATATGATAAATGGACGTTTTACTACAGGATTTTATAAAAAAATGGGATTAGATAATTTAATAAATTATAGTAAAGATGAATATGTTAATTTAGCATTAACTTTAGCTCATGACAAAATATATAAAAATAATATTGAATCACAAATTAAACAACAATCTCATGTTTTATTTAATGATCAAGAAAGTATTGATGAATGGAATAAAGATTTAAAAAATATTTTATCTAATATCTAATATGAATAAATCTATTTTACTTTTAATTTTCATTTTAATATTTTCTTTTGTTTTGTTTAATTATGAATTTTTTTGTGCAGATGGTTATATTAAAATGTCAGCTATTAGAAAATCACCAAAAAACTCTAAAATAAAAGAACTTGCTACTACATGTTGTCCAAATAATGGTAAATTTACATTTGTTATTCATGGTGATAAATTAAGTGAATCTAATTGTTGTGAAAATTATAAAAAAACTATTACTAAAAAAGAAAAAGGTAGATTTATACCATTACCTAAAAATAAAGGTTATTGTACTACTATTTTATAATAGCTTTTTATGAATCATTAAATATTATACGATTTTTAATTATATTTTGGCATTTTACTATCAAATTATTAAAATTTTAAAATATTTTTATATTAAAATTGAAAAATATGAGGAAAAAATATATAAAAAAAAAATATTATTTAGTAGTTTAATGATAATAACCACTAAATCTATAATATTATTTTTTATGATAATTTTAAGTTTAATTGAAACAATACCTTATATTTTAACTATTTTATTTCCAAATATATGTTATGGTTGTACAAAAATTGGAAAATTACATCAAGAACTTAATGTAAAAATTAAATTGAGTTATATAGCATGGTTAGCTTATATTGGTTTATTTCTTTATTTTAGTTATTTGACATCATCTATTAAAAATCAAATTACAAAATATATACTTATTATATTTTTTATATTTATGATCTATATACCTGTTTTTCCAATAATGAATCTAATTAATTTAGTTTTATTTTCTGTATATAATAATCCACCATTTATACACATATATGATAAAATATTTCCTGCTTCTATTGAAATAGAAAAAAATTCAAATACTATTATTGATGAATTTAAAAAATTTGCACAAAAAAATAAAGCAGACTGTTTACGTAAAACAAATCCTGGGTTCACTATTGAAAATAATAGTAATGATGAAAATTGTTGGAGAGCTTTATTTCTTAAAAAAATTGGTAAAATTGATAATAAATTTATTGAAGATTTTCCTGTTACAATAAAATTATTAAAAGATAAACAAATACATAATGCTTTTTTTAGTATATTAGATTCTGGTGTAGAAATACCACCGCATACTGGCTATTATAAAGGTTATTTAAGATACCATTTAGGTATTATAATACCAAATAATAACAAAGAAAAAGCATATATTGTATGTGGTGGTAAAAAATATATTTGGAAAAAAGGTAAAGGTATACTTTTTGATGATTTGTACTTGCATTATGTTAAAAATCCAACAAACCAAACACGAGTTGTTTTATATTTAGATATTAAACGAAAATCAAACTTAAAAATTATTGATATTATAAATGATATTGGGTTATATTTTATTGAAAATTCAATAATATTAAATAGATTTATAAAAAATCAACATAATCAAATAAAAATTTATAAATAAAATTATTTAATCAGTATCTTTTATAAAAATATTTTAATTTATGTCATTAAATTTATAACTATTAAATTTTGATTACAAAATAGGTTACGAAATTATTTGTTTTTAAAGAAATATATTTTAATGTATTATAATGATATATGCAAAAATAAATTAATTAAATAACAAAAGGTAATACTTCTTTAATAATTTCTTTTGAAACTGGTTGTTGTATATCATTAGCCATACATTGACTCATTCTTATACAATTTTTAATTTCACGGCCATTCATTACTGTTTTAGATAACTCTTGTATATCTTCTATAGATAGCATTACATTAGATGCTTTTAACAAATTTGTCCAAACTTGATATCTTGAATGTTTATCAAGATCTTTAAATTGTATACGAACACTAATTCTTGATTTAAACGCTGGATCAAATTCTTCTATTCTATTTGTTGTTAAAAACATTATACCTTGAAATCTTTCTAATAATCTTAGAAAAATTGATACTAATGCATTTTTATGTAAATCATTAGTTGTTCTTTTTTCCATAAAAGTATCTGCTTCATCAAGTAAAATTATTGCTTTCCATGCATATGCTATTTCTAAAATTTCAGCTAGTTTTAATTCTAATAGTTCTGGTGTTGTTCCTAATTCACCAATTGTTATTGAATATAATGGTCTATGTAATAATTCAGATATCGCTTCAGCGGTTAATGTTTTACCACAACCTGGTGTTCCTGCTAATGCAAAAATTACACCGCCACTTTTCTTTTGAATAATATCAGTAAAAACACCTTCAGAATTACATATTAAAGATTTTATCATACTTTTTATTGATGGATTTAATACTAAATAATCAAATGCATTATCATCATATACATTATCTGTTATATTTTCTACATAAATTTCACCCCATTGTTTTGTTGTAAAACTAAAACCATTTACAAAAGGATAACACATAAATAATAAATCATCTGGTATAGATTCACATTCAACAGTTTTCCCATATGTTCCTGGTGATGAATAATTTGGCATATTTTTTCTAAATCCGGTTGGATCAACCATTATTCTTCCATCCGCTTGAAAAGGTACTGGTCCATATAAACTTTGTACAAACATTTTACCTTTATATGATGCATATGTAGATGATAAACCATATTTAATAAATTTTTTACCACGTTCTGTTAAAAATTCTAATTCTTGATTATTAATTGGTCTAACTGGTAATTGTTCAACATTTAATGCTCCTACAAAATAAGGTATTATAAATGATTTATCAAATTGTTTAAATTTATCACCATTAGAATAAGTTAATCTTCCTATTAATTTGAAAAATGGATTACCAAAATGATCTACCCCTCTTTGATTATTACTTACTATAAAACCTACAGTTTGATCTAGTACTTTACCTATACATTTTGTACCTATTGGTAAAATACTTTCTAAATTATTAAAATTTATTTTCCCATCTTGTGTCATACGTTCTAATTGTTCTATTTTATCATTAAAATATGTTCTTAACCAATCAGATAATTCTAATAAGGTATAATCTTCTGTTGTTTCTATTCTATTTTGTATTGTTTTAATATGTGAATATAATATATCAGGTGACAATCTAATTGGATCATTATATAATTCTTCCTCATCATCTAATAATTGTTTTAGATAATTTATTATATTTTCATCTAAACTTCTTCTAAAAATTAAAGTATGTGTAATAGTTGGTTCGGTAATTGTTTCAATTTCAAAATTTGACATTTGAGTAATATTTGACATAAATTAAGACATTATAATTTAAGATTTAATTAATCAATTTTTTCTATCATGATAATTTTATTTTCTAGTCTCAAATAATGCCCTTTTTAATTAAATCAATTTTATTATTAGAAAATAATACTGTTTATAATATCACTATTCAAAATATTAATAATAAATATTTATATAAATTTAGTTTTAATTATACATCAGAAAATAAAGTTAAATTAAATAATTTTTTATCAAATATTAAAGAAAATAATGAAGGTAATATAACTATTGAAAATGAAAATATAAATATTGATTTTAAAAATAATATTTTAAGTTTAGAATCATATAATACTATATTTTTAGTTCAAATTTCTAGTGAAAATTTACTTGATGTTATTACACTTTTATAAAAAAATTGATTTTTAATTTTAATAATAATAACACTATACTATATGCATGATATATCTAATTTTATTGTTGATTCTATTTCTATATATAATAAATATAAAATTAGTTATAAACAAAAAGTTGTATTATTAGGTCAAGGTTGGTTTGCAAAAGGATTTCTAGACCATATAAATACAAATAAATTTTATATTACAAATATTACAAGACATCCATTTGTTAATACACCCTTATTATTAAAATCTGTTAATTCTAAAAATAAATATTATAAAAATAATAAATTTACTGATTTTATTGATGAAATTATTTATGATGATATTCTTAAAATAGATATTGATAACAAAAATATTATTACAAAAAATAATTGTATTTCTTGGAATAATGGTTATCTTGTATGTGGTTTAGGATCAAATAGAGATATTGGAAAACAATGGATTCCTATTATTGAAAAATTAAAAAATCATACACAAATGAATAATTATTCTATTATTGGTTCTGGTCCTACTGGTACTGAATTAGCATTTCATTTGGCTGATTTAGGTCATAATGTTACTATTTTTGATATGTTAGATGATGAAAAAATATATAATTATTTAACTAAACAAGGTAAACAAACTATTTTAGAAAAATTAAATTATTCAAATATTAAATTATTATGTGGAAAACCATTTACTAATAATATGGAAAAACAGTATGGTAAAGCTATATTTGCTATTGGATCTAGCCCTAATTATTTAACTAAAAATTGGATTTCTACATCTAAATTAAATTTAGTAAATCATAATGATATATTCTTTGGTGGCGATTGTGTTCATAATACTACACTACCTAGAAATGCACAAGTTGCATATCAACAAGGTAAATATATTGCTGAAAGATTAAATCAAGGGAACATTAAAGATAATGATTTTAAATTTGATAATAAAGGAATATCATTATATTGTAGTAATAATAAATATTATATTGAAACAAATACTTTGCAATTTGTTATACATAAGACATTTGTAGAACTATATTATTTAATTTTTACATAAATAAAATTGATAATTTAATTATTTATATATTATTTTATTTATTATGATATTTTCATATAATGATATTATTATAAAAAAAATAAAAAATAGTAAAATTACATATGATGTTTTATTTAATTATGGCATTACTACAATTAAATCAATTGTTAAAAACTTTGCTGATACAATTAATGATACATTTATTGATCAACTTTTTCAACATAATGATATTAATTTTATTTTTTACACTACTGATAATATATTTTCAATAAAAAAAACTATTGGAATTATTATTTATACAAAAACAAATGATAAAATATATTTATTATTAATTTGTATTGATAAAAAATATAGAAATTTTGGTTATGGAAAAGTATTTTTAGAAGAATTTATTCAATATGTTAAAAATACATACAAAAAAAATAAAAAAATTATATTACATACTATTGATAAAACTATATCATTTTATGAATCTATTGGCTTTATTCAAATTAATTGTAAACCTTATAAATATAAAAAAATATTCAAATATGAAAAATATAATAAAAATATTAATTTAATGGAATTTAATTTATAAAAAAATGAAATTTAAATATTCTAATTATTTATTTTATTATTATGAATGATTTAGAAGATTTAATTATGAATTTTGATTTAATGCTTTCTAAACATAGTAATACTACATTTACTATTTATGAAATTAATAATTTATTAGAAAAATTAAATAGTGATAAAAATATGCAAAAATATTGTTTTGATTTTTTTGTTAAATATAATATTTTACAAAAAAATAATTTAACTTTTTATTATACATTTGATAAATGTTATAGATATAATACTTATAAAAATTATATAAGAATTAAAAAATTATTTGATACTGAATTATGTAGTAATTTTAAATCGTGTCATTTAAAATAGTCCCCGCTGTAATAATCTTAATTTATAATTTATTTTATTATAGATCGTTTAGATCAAATTCATATTCTTTATTCATATAATCAACGGTATTATCAAAATCAAATACTACATATCTATTATCTGATCGTCTATATCCAGTATTATCAAATGATAAATCGCCATGATCAAAGTTATTATTTTGTAGAAACTCATTTATACTAATTAAAAAATTATTAATTTCTACTTTTTTATTCTCAAATTGTGGTTTTATTGTTGATCCATCAACATTTTTTACGGTTTCTACTTTTTCTGAAACAATTATTACTACATTAAATAAGTTTAATACAAAAATGTTATATATTTTCTCAAAATGATTCAATAATAGATTACTTTTACGATCTAAACTTAACATATCATATAATCTTTTTAAATTATTATATTGTGTTAGTGACATAATTCTTATTACACAAAATTTTAATATTATTGTTAATCCACGATTTTTTTTAGTATAAACTATGTCAATATCATCATTATTATATTCAGTTATTATTTTTTCAAATATTGTTTTTAAATTAATTAAATAATCGATTGATGGATTGTTTTTTGTTGAAAATGGTAATTTATCCGCAAAATCTAATTTATAATCAGAGGTTGATGTTCCATCTAAAAATTTACAATATTCATTAAAATAACCAATATCGTGTTTTCTTTGTAAATTTATTAAAAATATATTAATAGGGTCACTTTGATTTGAATAAATATCATTACAAAAATTATTAGTATTTTGCAAATTAGTATATTTAGATTTATATTTTAAATAAAGGGTTTTATAATTCATATATTAAAATATAAAATAAATTTTAATGAACATAATTTTCTGTTACTAAATTTTCATTATCTGAATTTATTTTATTAATATTTTTATAAAATTCTTCTTTATCAGTAACTTCGCTAAACTCAAAATCATCATATAATGATCCAATTATATTTTGCAACGGTTCGTGTGAATTTACTATCCAATATGAGGGATATGTATATGCATTATCTTGTTTAAAACATCTGAAACAAATCATAAAATATTTTCTTAAATCATCAAAGTTTCTAACAAAACCGCCTACTAAATTTTTTGCTGAAAAAGTTGGTGCACCATCTTTATCAGACGAATATTTGTAATTTACATTATATAATTTAAAATCATGTTGTTTTACTATTTCATCAAATTTATCATATTCACCACCAAAAAATGCACGTTTCATGTCTTCCATATTTGTTAAACAATCAAATTTTTTTTGAGGTTCTACATATTGGTCTTCATCATCATCTTCTTGTTTTTCTATGACAACCTGTTGTTTTTCTGGTTTTGGCTGTGGTAGTGGTTTATTTTGTTTGGATAATTCTTTTAATCTATTGTTGTTTGTTATTAAAATTTCTAATTTTTGTTCTAATGACATTGTATCAGTTAACAATAATAATTCATCTAAACCAATCACATTTTTATTTTTTAGTGAATTATAAATAGCTTCATTTTGTTTCATTAAACCATTAATCTTACTTTCCATAATCACCAAAATTAAATGCAATATAATAATTTATCAATTTTTTTTATCTTCACGTAATTTTTCATATTTATTTATTAAATATAAATCTTTTTTTGTTGTCCTTTTGATATATTTTTTATTACATAATAATTTATTGATTTAAAAAATTATTATAATTATATATAATGGAAAATTTTTATTATGGTTTATGTTCTGGATATATTGGTGCATTTTGTGTGTATCCAATTGATTATATAAAAACACATGTACAAAATAATAAATCATTTATAGATATCATTAAAAATACAAAAATTAAAAATTATTTTAAGGGATCAATAATACAATTAATTGGCGTTGGACCTGAAAAATCAATTAAATTATTTGTAGCAAATTATATGAATAATGAAATAAAAACACCCGCCATAATATCTGGTGCATGTGCCGGTGCTTCCCAAGTATTAGTAACTAATCCAATTGAAATAATTAAAATACAATATCAAATGGAATTAACAAAAAATAAATCATTTTTTAACATTATTAAATCTACTAATTTATATAAAGGTGCTAGTTTATGTTTACTAAGAGATATACCTTTTTCTGCAATTTATTTTCCAACATATAATTTTATCAGAACTGAATTTCCTAATAATTATTTTTTAGCGGGTGTATTAGCTGGAATTCCTGCCGCATATTTAGTAACACCATTTGATGTAATAAAAACACGGTTTCAAACAGACAAAAAATATATAAATATATTTGATTGTATTAAAAAAATATATTTACAATATGGTTTTACTGGATTTTGGAAAGGTGGATTATGGCGAATAATAAAATCATCACCACAATTTGGTATAACATTTTATGTATTTGAAAAATTAAAAGAATAATTCATATTATATTAAGAATAATTCATATTATATTAAGAATAATTCATATTATATTAAGAATAATTCATATTATATTAGGTGTAATAAATATATTTAATTTTTTTAAATTAGTCAAGTTTTTTAATTCTTCTAAATTAACTAGATTATAAAGTCCTTTTATTTCTGATATTTGATTATAATTTAAATTTAATATTTGTAAATTAACTAAATTATCAAGTCCTTTTATTTCTGATATTTGATTATAATTTAAATTTAATATTTGTAAATTAACTAAAATATCCAATCCTCTTATTTCTTTCATTGCATTATCATATAAATGTAAATGTTCTAAATTTGTAAATTTATATAAATTATTTATAATAATTTCAATACTAGTTGGTGTATAAATAAATAATTCTGTCATAATAATTACAATATATTTATAATAAAAAAATTCAATTTTTATATATATTCAAGCCATTCATTTATAATAGCTTCACTATATTGTCTTTCTAATAATTCTTTTTTAACTGCATCTTTTAATTGTTCGTCATTATATTTATTTTTTAAGCTTATAATTATATTAGTAATTTGCTCACTATCAGAAATCTGTAATTCTATATCATCATAAAAACCAACTAGAACATTTAGTAAACGAGTCATTCTACCAGTAAAACACATACATAATCCATCAGATATCTCTTGATTTAATACTTTTAATATTTCATCTTTATTTCTAATACGTGACCAAACATAAATCAGTAGATCACTATAAGTAATTAAATAAATAGAATGTTCAGTTATATCGTCGCAATAATTAAGTATTTCACGTTTAGTTTGTTCAGTTAATATGTCACTACTAATAATTTCATTTTTAACAGTTTCTAGATTAATAGTAGGTTTATCTTTTAAAAGATTAGT
>JACCDY010318497.1_pt1 | contig 33290 bp, 39 predicted proteins | sample 7446391 | NCBI WGS metagenome assembly JACCDY01 (sample SAMN15323451, study PRJNA562643) | freshwater metagenome | isolation source: river surface water | place: USA:Blue River Watershed | collected 2017-08-18 | reverse complement strand
TGGACGAGCGCCGCAAGGCCTTCTACGAGTACCACGCCGCCATGCTGGAGCCCTGGGACGGCCCGGCCTCCATCGTGTTCACCGACGGCCGCCAGATCGGCGCCACGCTGGACCGCAACGGCCTGCGTCCCTCGCGCTACTGCGTGACCGACGACGACCTGGTCATCATGGGTTCCGAGTCCGGCGTGCTGCCGGTGCCCGAGAACAAGATCGTGCGCAAGTGGCGCCTGCAGCCCGGCAAGATGTTCCTGATCGACCTCGAGCAGGGCCGCATGATCGACGACGAGGAACTGAAGTCCAACCTCGCCAGCAGCAAGCCCTACAAGCAGTGGATCGAGAACCTGCGCATCCGCCTGGACGACCTGTCCGAAGGCACCGGCCAGGCGCCGGCCGCCGAGGTGTCCCTGCTCGATCGCCAGCAGGCCTTCGGCTACACCCAGGAAGACGTGAAGTTCCTGCTCTCGCCCATGGCCCAGGCCGGCGAGGAAGGCATCGGCTCCATGGGCAACGACAGCCCGCTGGCCGTGCTGTCCGACAAGAACAAGCCGCTCTATAACTACTTCAAGCAGCTCTTCGCCCAGGTGACCAACCCGCCGATCGACCCGATCCGCGAGGCCATCGTCATGTCCCTGGTGTCCTTCATCGGCCCCAAGCCGAACCTGCTGGACATCAACCAGGTCAACCCGCCCATGCGCCTCGAGGTGAGCCAGCCGGTGCTGGACTTCGCCGACATGGCCAAGCTGCGTGACGTCGACCAGATCACCCAGGGCAAGTTCCGCAGCTACACGCTGGACATCACCTACCCGCTGGCCTGGGGCCACGAGGGCGTGGAGGCCAAGCTCGCTTCGCTCAACGCCGAGGCGGTCGACGCGATCAAGAGCGGCAAGAACATCCTGATCATCAGTGACCGCGGCGTGTCCGCGTCGCAGGTGGCCATCCCCGCCGCGCTGGCGCTGTCCTCCATCCACCAGCACCTGGTGCGCGAGGGCCTGCGCACCACCGCCGGCCTGGTGGTGGAGACCGGCTCCGCCCGCGAGGTGCACCACTTCGCGGTGCTCGCCGGCTACGGCGCCGAGGCGGTGCACCCCTACCTCGCGATGGAAACCCTGGCCGCCCTGCACAAGGACCTGCCGGGTGACCTGTCGGCCGAGAAGGCGGTCTACAACTACGTCAAGGCGATTGGCAAGGGCCTGTCCAAGATCATGTCCAAGATGGGCGTGAGCACCTACATGTCCTACTGCGGCGCGCAGCTGTTCGAGGCCATCGGCATCAATGCCGAGACCATCGACCAGTACTTCACCGGCACCGCCAGCCGCGTCGAGGGCATCGGCGTGTTCGAGATCGCCGAGGAAGCGATCCGCCTGCACAAGGCCGCCTTCGGCTCCGACCCGGTGCTGGCCCGCGCCCTGGACGCCGGCGGCGAGTACGCCTGGCGCGCCCGCGGCGAGGAGCACATGTGGACGCCTGACGCGATCGCCAAGCTCCAGCACTCCACCCGCGCCAACAACTGGAACACATACAAGGAGTACGCGCAGATCATCAACGACCAGAGCCGTCGCCACATGACCCTGCGCGGCCTGTTCGAGTTCAAGGTCGATCCGGCCAAGGCCATCCCGCTCGAGGAAGTCGAGCCGGCCAAGGAAATCGTCAAGCGCTTCGCCACCGGCGCCATGTCGCTGGGCTCGATCTCCACTGAAGCCCACGCCACCCTGGCCATCGCGATGAACCGCATCGGCGGCAAGTCCAACACCGGCGAAGGCGGCGAGGACCCGGCGCGTTACCGCAATGAGCTCAAGGGCATCCCGATCAAGAAGGGCGACACCCTGGCCAGCGTCATTGGCAAGGACGTGGTCGAGGTCGACCTGCCCCTGGAGGCCGGCGACTCCCTGCGTTCGCGCATCAAGCAGGTCGCCTCCGGCCGCTTCGGCGTGACCGCCGAGTATCTGGCCTCCTCCGACCAGGTGCAGATCAAGATGGCCCAGGGCGCCAAGCCCGGCGAAGGCGGCCAGCTGCCCGGCGGCAAGGTCTCCCAGTACATCGGCAAGCTGCGTCACTCGGTGCCCGGCGTGGGCCTCATCTCGCCCCCGCCCCACCACGACATCTACTCGATCGAGGACCTGGCCCAGCTGATTCACGACCTGAAGAACGTGGCGCCCCAGGCTTCCATCAGCGTGAAGCTGGTGTCCGAGGTCGGCGTGGGCACCATCGCCGCGGGCGTGGCCAAGTGCAAGAGCGACCACGTCGTGATCGCTGGCCATGACGGCGGCACCGGCGCCTCGCCCTGGTCCTCCATCAAGCACGCGGGCGGCCCGTGGGAAATCGGCCTGGCCGAGACCCAGCAGACCCTGGTGCTGAACCGCCTGCGTGGCCGCATCCGCGTCCAGGCCGACGGCCAGATGAAGACCGGCCGCGACGTCGCCATCGGCGCGCTGCTCGGCGCCGACGAGTTCGGCTTCGCCACCGCGCCGCTGGTGGTCGAGGGCTGCATCATGATGCGCAAGTGCCACCTGAACACCTGCCCGGTGGGCGTGGCCACCCAGGACCCCGTCCTGCGCAAGAAGTTTTCGGGCAAGCCCGAGCACGTCGTCAACTACTTCTTCTTCATCGCCGAGGAAGTGCGCCAGATCATGGCGCAGCTGGGCATCCGCAAGTTCGACGACATGATCGGCCGCAGTGACCTGCTGGACATGCGCCAGGGCGTCGAGCACTGGAAGGCCCGCGGCCTGGACTTCAGCCGCCTGTTCGCCCAGCCCCAGGTGCCGGCCGACGTGCCGCGCTTCCACGTGGCTGACCAGGACCACGGCCTCGAGAAGACCCTGGACCGCATCCTGATCGAGAAGTCCAAGCCGGCTTTCGAGAAGGGCGAGAAGGTCCAGTTCATGGAGAAGGCGCGCAACGTCAACCGCTCGGTGGGCGCCATGCTCTCCGGCGCGCTGACCAAGGTGCACCCCGAGGGCCTGCCGGATGACACCATCCGCATCCAGCTCGAGGGTACCGGCGGCCAGTCCTTCGGCGCCTTCCTGGCCAAGGGCATCACCCTGTACCTGATCGGCGACGCCAACGACTACACCGGCAAGGGCCTCTCGGGCGGCCGCGTGGTGGTGCGTCCCAGCATCGACTTCCGGGGTGAAGCTGCGCGCAACATCATCATCGGCAACACCGCGCTGTACGGTGCGACCACCGGCGAGGCCTTCTTCTCCGGCGTGGCCGGCGAGCGCTTCGCGGTACGCCTCTCGGGCGCCACCGCGGTGGTGGAAGGCACCGGCGACCACGGCTGCGAGTACATGACCGGCGGCACCGTCGTCGTCCTGGGCAAGACCGGCCGCAACTTCGCTGCCGGCATGTCCGGTGGCGTCGCCTTCGTCTACGACGAGGACGGCCAGTTCGCCAGCCGCGCCAACACCAGCATGGTGTCCCTGGACAAGGTGCTGCCGGCGGCCGAACAGAAGGCCGCCGCCACCAAGACCAAGCTGCACGCCGGCGAGACCGACGAGGCCCTGCTGAAGAAGCTGCTCGAGGACCACAACCGCTGGACCGGCAGCAAGCGCGCCCGCGAACTCCTGGACAACTGGGACACCGCCCGCGCCAAGTTCGTCAAGGTCTTCCCTAACGAGTACAAGCGCGCCCTGGCCGAGATGCACGAGCGCGAAGTGGCTGAGGCCAGCACCGGCAACAACGCCCAGGCCGCCGTGCGCGACGGCGTGGCGGCCCGCTGATCCCGGCGACACACAGAGATACGGAGCAACACTATGGGAAAAGTCACCGGCTTCATGGAGTTCGAGCGGCTGGAAGAGGGCTACAAGCCCGTCGCTGAGCGCGTCAAGCACTACAAGGAATTCGTCATCGGCCTCGATGACGCGCAGGTCAAGCAGCAGGGCGCCCGCTGCATGGACTGCGGCACGCCGTTCTGCAACAACGGCTGCCCGGTCAACAACATCATCCCGGACTTCAACGACCTGGTCTTCCGCCAGGACTGGGAGGATGCCTTCACCGTCCTCGATTCGACCAACAACTTCCCCGAGTTCACCGGCCGCATCTGCCCCGCGCCCTGCGAGGCCGCCTGCACCCTGGGCTTCAACGACGACCCGGTGGGCATCAAGTCGATCGAGCACGCCATCATCGACCGCGCCTGGGAAAACGGCTGGGTCAAGCCCCGTCCTGCCGCCGTCAAGACCGGCGAGAAGGTCGCCGTCGTCGGCGCCGGCCCGGCCGGCATGGCCGCGGCCCAGCAGCTGGCCCGCGCCGGCCACGAGGTCACCCTGTTCGAGAAGAACGACCGCGTCGGCGGCCTGCTGCGTTACGGCATCCCCGACTTCAAGATGGAGAAGTCGCACATCGACCGCCGCGTGGAGCAGATGAAGGCCGAAGGCGTCATCTTCCGCACCGGCGTGATGGTGGGCGAGCTGCCCAAGGACTCCAAGGTGACCAATTGGGCCAAAGAGACCATCTCCCCCGAGCAGCTGAAGAAGGACTTTGACGCGGTGCTGCTCACCGGCGGCGCCGAGCAGTCGCGTGACCTGCCGGTCCCGGGCCGCGAGCTCGAAGGCGTGCACTTCGCCATGGAGTTCCTGCCCCAGCAGAACAAGGTCAACGCCGGCGACAAGCTCAAGGGCCAGATCCGTGCGGACGGCAAGCACGTCATCGTGATCGGCGGCGGCGACACCGGCAGCGACTGCGTCGGCACCAGCAACCGCCACGGCGCCAAGAGCGTGGTGCAGTTCGAGCTGATGCCCCAGCCGCCCGAGCAGGAGAACAAGCCGCTGGTGTGGCCCTACTGGCCGACCAAGCTGCGCACCTCCTCCAGCCATGAAGAGGGCTGCGAGCGCGAGTTCGCCATCGCCACCAAGGAGTTCCTCGGCGAGAAGGGCAAGCTCACCGGCCTCAAGACCGTGCGCGTCGAGTGGAAGGACGGCAAGATGGTCGAGGTGCCCGGCACCGAGCAGGTGATGAAGGCCGACCTGGTGCTGCTGGCCATGGGCTTCGTGAGCCCGGTCGCCACCGTGCTGGACGCCTTCGGCGTCGAGAAGGACGGCCGCGGCAACGCCAAGGCCTCGACCGAGGTCACTGGCGGCTACGCCACCAATGTGCCGAAGGTCTTCGCCGCCGGCGACATTCGCCGCGGCCAGTCCCTGGTGGTCTGGGCCATCCGCGAAGGCCGCCAGGCCGCGCGGGCGGTGGACGAGTTCCTGATGGGGGCGAGCGTCCTGCCGCGTTGAGCGAGGGCGAGGTCCTTCAAGGATCCGCGAAGGGGGACTGAGGTTTTCTCAGTCCCCTTTTCATTTGCTGCTTCGACAGTGCCTTGGAGCTGATGTGTCGGCTCTTTCGTGCCCCTGTTCTTTTTCCCACGGTGGCGTGCCATGAACAAGCCAGAAGGGTTAAAGTCGCGGCCTCATAAAGAGACGGCTGCCCCGCAGGTGACATCTAACAGAAGGCCTTGCCCTTCGACCTGCTCGGCGGCCAATTTTTTGGGAGCGCGGGGTGTCGCCAAGCTACGCAGTGCTCATCGATGGTGGCTTCGTCAAACGCAAGCTCGGGACGAGCAGGCAACCCGCAGGCATCGAAGCGATGCGAGACCTCCTGGGCAAGGTTCGCAGTCACGCATGCGTTGCCGACATGCGGCTGCACCGGGTCTATTTCTACGACTCCAGGCCGCTCGAGACTGCGGAGGACAAGCCGCTCAAGGGCGGGAAGGTCGACTTCAGCGTGTCACCCATCGTGTCGCGCTCCCAAAAGCTCCAGCGGGAACTCGCTCGTGAGCCCTTTGTCTCCCTCCGGATGGGGGAGTTGGCCTTCAACGGTTGGCGCGTCGACCCTCGCCAACTGAGCAAGGCACGCGGACAGTCGATCGAAATCACCGAGGCCGATCTGCAGCCTTCAATCGGGCAAAAAGGTGTCGACATGCGAATCGGCATGGATATCGCCGCATTGACTCTCAAGCGACAGGTGCAGGTGATTGTCCTCGTCACCGGAGACAGCGACTTTGTGCCTGCCATGAAGTTTGCGCGTCGGGAAGGGGCTCAGCTTTTTCTTGCGCCTCTCGGCCATGGCGTCAAGGAGAGCATGCGCGAGCACTGCGACCTCGTGATCGACCTCCCTGTGACGCGCAGTAGCAGATTGGACAGGCAAGCGTTCGGTGAGTGGGTGGCTGCCATTCCCAAGTCTTCGGTCACCTTGTCGCCGGATGATGTCGGGCTTGGTGCTCCACGATTCCAAGATGCCAGGTCTCAAACTTCGTGAATGGTCGAGCGCTGATCACCTTCTTACCGAGGGCGACAGGGCGCTTTACCTGGATGCCTGCCTGAATGAGGCAGGAGGTGACACGGCCTTTATTGCCAAGGCGCTGTGCACCATCGTCCGTGCCCAGAGCATCTCCCCGCTCGCCCACGTGACAGATCCGGGTGTGCCTTTGGGTGCTCTGATCAGAGATTCAGGACAGCTATCGCCTTGAGGTTCCGCAGGAAAGGGACTCAGTTTTCAGTCCCTTTTTTCTTGGATGGACCCGACCCCATCGACGGAGTCTCCCTGGCTGAAATCGCCATTTCCCGGCAGATTGCCGTACACTGGCCGATCCGCCCCGACAGGCCTTGCCATGCGTCCCAAAGCCACCTCCCTCAAAGCCAAAGAGGCTGCACCGGTCCACGCGTTCAGGCCGGCACCGTCTACGGCCCGCCTGGAAGCGCGCATCAGCACTGAACTGCATGGCACGGTCAAGCGTGCGGCCGAACTTCAGGGGCGTACCGTGACTGATTTCGTGGTCTATGCCCTTCAGCAGGCGGCGACCGAGGCCATTGCACAGGCGGATCAGCTCCGCTTGTCCCTGGCCGCCCAGGAGGCATTTGCGCAAGCCCTGATCGAGCCGCCCAAGCCCAAGGCGGCACTCAAGCGGGCCTTTGCCCGCGCCGACAAGCTGCTCGCGGGCTGAGCGCCTCGCATGGCGGCCAAGTTCAGGGTCGAGCGGCTCGACCTGTCGGATGACCGGTCCGGATTCGACTGCGGTGTCGCGGCGTTGAACCGGTACTTCCACACCCAGGTGGGCCAGGACATCAAGCGACGGATGACAGCTTGCTTCGTCGCGGCCGATTCAGCGGGGCGCATCGCCGGGTACTACACCCTGGCCTCGGCCAGTGTGCTGCTCTCCGACCTCCCCGAGGCCTTGTCCAGGAAGCTGCCCCGTTACCCCAGCGTACCCGCCGTGCGAATGGGGCGGCTTGCCGTGGACTTGGCCTGCCGGGGCCAGGGGCTGGGAGCCGCCCTGTTGGCAGACGCCCTGCGCAAGGCGGCCTCGGCAGAAATTGCCGCCTATGCATTCGTCGTCGACGCCAAGGACGGCGCGGCGGCCGACTTCTATGCCCACCATGGCTTCCTCCCCTTGCCTGGGCAGCCCTTGTTCCTGTTCCTGCCATTGGCGACCGTGCGGGCATGGGCGGGGTGAGGGCAGGCTTTGTCGGGTAGACCGGGGATAGTTCACCCGGACCCTTATCATTGGTGAAAACCCCATCCGGCCGCGCTTTTGGTGCGGCCGGTCATCCTTCATTCATGCCCCCCAACACGCTGCCCCCGCTGGTGGAATGCCGAGACCTCCGTTTCGGCTACGGTGAGCGCCCCATCCTCGATGGGGTGAGCTTCACCGTGCCCCGCGGCAAGGTGACTGCCCTCATGGGCGCCTCGGGCGGCGGCAAGACCACGGTGCTACGCCTGATCGGCGGGCAGGTGCGGCCCCAGGGCGGCAGCCTGCGCTTCGACGGGCAGGAGGTGGCCGACCTGGACCGCGAGGGCCTCTACGCCATCCGCCGGCGCATGGGCATGCTGTTCCAGTTCGGCGCGCTGTTCACCGACCTGTCGGTGTTCGACAACGTGGCCTTCCCCCTGCGCGAGCACACCGGCCTGCCCGAGGCCCTGGTGCGCGACATCGTGCTGATGAAGCTGCAGGCCGTGGGCCTGCGCGGCGCCCGCGACCTGATGCCCAGCGAAATCTCCGGCGGCATGGCCCGGCGCGTCGCCCTGGCACGAGCGATCGCCCTGGACCCGGCCCTGGTCATGTACGACGAGCCCTTCGCCGGGCTGGACCCGATCTCCCTGGGCACCGCGGCCAAGCTCATTCGCGAGCTCAACGATGCGCTGGGCATCACCAGCATCGTGGTCTCCCACGACCTGGAGGAGACCTTCGGCATCGCCGACCAGGTCATCATCCTGGCCGGCGGCAAGATCGCCGCCCAGGGCAGTCCCGCCGAGGTGATGGCCTCGGACGACCCGCTGGTGCGCCAGTTCGTGAACGCCGAGCCCGAGGGGCCGGTGCATTTCCATTACCCCGGCCCGACGGTCGACCAGGACTTCGGGGCCAGCCGGCCGGGGAGGGGCGCATGAAGTTCCTGCATCCCGCCCGCATCGGCTTCGCGGTGCGCAGCCAGCTGGCCGACCTGGGCCGCGCGGCGCGCCTGTTCGGCCGGCTGTTGGGCATGAGCGGTGGCACCCTGGCCCGCTTCGGCCTGGTGCGCGACCAGATCCATTTCCTGGGCAACTACTCCCTGGCCATCATCGCGGTCTCGGGCCTTTTTGTCGGCTTCGTGCTGGGCCTGCAGGGCTACTACATCCTGCAGCGCTACGGCTCGGCCGAGGCCCTGGGCCAGCTGGTGGCGCTCACCCTGGTGCGCGAGCTGGGGCCGGTGGTCACCGCCCTGCTGTTCGCCGGCCGGGCGGGCACCTCGCTCACCGCCGAGATCGGCCTGATGAAGGCGGGCGAGCAATTGGCCGCCATGGAGATGATGGCGGTCGACCCGGTGCGTCGCATCCTGGCGCCGCGCCTGTGGGGCGGCATCATCGCCATGCCGATCCTGGGCGCCGTGTTCAGCGCGGTCGGCATCCTGGGCGGCTGGGTGGTGGGCGTGGTGATGATCGGCGTCGACGCCGGCTCCTTCTGGAGCCAGATGCAGGGCGGCGTCGAGGTCTGGAAGGACGTGGGCAACGGCCTCGTCAAGAGCCTGGTGTTCGGGGTGGCGGTGACCTTCATCGCCCTCTGGCAGGGCTACGAGGCCCATCCGACGCCCGAGGGCGTGTCGCGGGCGACGACCCGCACGGTGGTCAGCGCCTCGCTGATGGTGCTGGGCCTGGACTTCATCCTCACCGCGATGATGTTCAGCCTCTGAGGCAGGCGGCTAGAGACAGAAGGATTTGCAAGATGGAACGCTCGAAGAATGATGTGTGGGTCGGCCTGTTCGTGCTGCTGGGCGCGGCCGCCGTCCTGTTCCTGGCCCTGCAGTCGGCCAACCTGCTGTCCCTGAGCTTCCAGTCCACCTACCCGGTGGTGGCCAAGTTCGACAACATCGGCGGGCTCAAGCCGCGCGCCGCGGTCAAGAGCGCCGGCGTGGTGGTCGGCCGGGTGCAGTCGATCACCTTCGACGACAAGAGTTTCCAGGCCCGGGTCACGATGGCGCTCGAGTCCCGCTACGCTTTTCCCAAGGACAGCTCCCTCAAGATCCTCACCAGCGGCCTGCTGGGCGAGCAGTACATCGGCATCGAGGCCGGCGCCGACGACAAGAACCTCGGCGCGGGCGACCAGGTGTCCAGCACCCAGTCGGCCGTCGTGCTCGAAAACCTGATCGGGCAGTTCCTGTACAACAAGGCCTCGGACGCCGGCGGTGGCAGCGGCGCGAATGGCGCGAATGGCGGCGCGGGCACCGGCCTTGCCGGCAAGCCTGCCGGCGCCGGTGCTCCGGCGGCCCCCCTGAGGTAACTCATGCATTCCTCCTCGCGCTCTCTGCGCCTGCTGCGCCTTGGGGCCCTGGCCCTGGCTGCCGCATGGCTGGCGGGCTGCGCGAGCCTGGTGGGGGACGCTCGCCACCCGGCCGACCCCTTCGAGCCGGTCAACCGCAAGGTCATGGCCTTCAATGACGACCTCGACACCGCGGTCGTCAAGCCGGTCGCCATCGCCTATCGCGACCACATGCCGCGGCCGGTGCGGGCGGGCGTGAGCAACGTCCTGAGCAACATCGCCGACGTCTGGTCCTTCTTCAACAGCGCGCTGCAGCTCAAGCTGCGCCAGACCGCCGAACTCGGCGGACGGGTGGCGATCAACACGGTGCTGGGCATCGGCGGCTTGGTGGACGTGGCTTCCGAGGTCGGCCTCGACCACTACTCGGCGGACTTCGGCCAGACCCTGGGCCGCTGGGGCGTACCGGCGGGCCCCTACCTGGTGCTGCCCGTGCTGGGACCGTCCAGCGTGCGCGATGCCGCGGCCCGCTTCACCATGGACCGCTACATGGACCCGCTCACCCACATCGACCACGAGCGCGCCCGCTGGGTCATGTATGGGACCCGTGCCCTGGACACCCGCACCAACCTGCTGCAGGTGACCAGCGTGATCGATGAGATCGCGCTCGACCGCTACACCTTCACCCGCGACGCCTACCTGCAGCGCCGGCTGGCCGAGGTGGGCCGTGGCCGGCCCTCGCAGCTGCCCACCGACACGGACGACGGCTGGGACGGCCGCGACGAGCCGGCTTCCGCACCCGCCGCGCCGGCCTCGCCCGCGGCTCCCGCTTCGCCTGCAGCCCCGGCCGCACCTGCGGCCCCGACCCCGGTCTCGCCAGGGCCGGCCACTCCGGTGGACAATCCCAAGCCATGAACCGCATCACCGCCCTTTCCGCCGTCCGCCCCCTGGCGCGCCGCACCCTTCTGGGCCTGGCCGGGCTCGCCCTCGCGGCCGCGGCCCTGGTCCTGCCCCGTCCGGCCCATGCCGCCGACGAGTCGCCCGACCTGCTGGTCAAGTCCGTCTCCGAGGACGTGCTGGCGGCGATCCGCGCCGACGCCTCCCTGCGCTCGGGCGACGTCCGGCGCATCATGGCCCTGGTCGATGCCAAGGTCATGCCCAACGTGAACTTCCAGCGCATGACCGCGCTGGCGGTCGGCCCGGCCTGGCGACAGGCCACGCCCGAGCAGCGCAAGCGGCTGCAGGACGAGTTCAAGACCCTGCTGGTGCGCACCTACTCCGGCGCGCTGACCCAGATCCAGGACGAGACCGTGGTGGTCCGCCCCCTGCGCATGGCCCCCGGCGACACCGAGGTGGTGGTGCGCACCGAGATCCGCGGCCGTGGCGACCCGATCCAGCTGGACTACCGTATGGAGAAGACCCCGGGCGAAGGCTCCGGCTGGAAGATCTTCAACCTCAACGTCCTGGGCGTGTGGCTGGTCGAGACCTACCGCAGCCAGTTCGCCGCGGAAATCAACGCCCGCGGCCTCGACGGCCTGATCAACGCCCTGACCGAGCGCAACCGCGGCGGCTCGGCCGGTCCCAGCGGCACCCGCGCCCGCAACTGACGCCCCACACCACCTCACACCGCGCCATGCCCACCCTGGCCCTGCCCGCCACGCTGACCCACGCCGAGGTGCCGGCCTGCCTGCAGGTGCTGGCCCAGGCCCTGTCGGCCGCGGATCGGGAAGGACAAGGCGCCGCCCCGGCTCCGGATGCGGCCACGGGCGCCTTGCTGGCCGATGCCTCCGCCCTGCGCCAGTTCGACTCCTCCGCCCTGGCGGTGCTGCTCGAGGCGCGCCGCGCCGCCACCGCGCGCGGCCTCACTTTTTCGGTCCAGGGCCTGCCCCAGCGCCTGGCCGGGCTCGCCGCCCTCTACGGCGTCGCCGGCTTGCTGTCGACCTGAGCGGGCGTCTCCGGTGTCTTCGCTGGGGGCGACGCCGCTTCCCGGCCGGGACGAGCAGCCCAGCAGCCTAAAATGGCGGGTTCCCATGCCCGCCGCCATCTCCTTCCAATCGGTCTCCAAGACCTACAAATCCGCCCAGCGCGAGCTGCGAGCCCTCAATGGGGTCAGCTTCGACATCCAGCCGGGCGAGTTCTTCGGCCTGCTGGGTCCCAACGGCGCGGGCAAGACCACCCTGATCAGCATCCTCGCCGGCCTGGTGAAGCCCAGCGCTGGCCGCGTGGCGGTGATGGGCCATGACGTGCAGGCCGACTACGCCCAGGCCCGGCGCCAGCTGGGCATCGTGCCGCAGGAGCTGGTCTTCGACCCCTTCTTCAACGTCCGCGAGGCCCTGCGCTTCCAGTCGGGCTATTTCGGGGTGAAGCACAACGAGGCCTGGATCGACGAGCTGCTCGAAAGCCTGGGCCTGGCCGACAAGGCCGGCAGCAACATGCGCCAGCTCTCGGGCGGCATGAAGCGCCGGGTGCTGGTGGCCCTGGCCCTGGTGCACCGACCGCCGGTCATCGTGCTGGACGAGCCCACCGCCGGCGTGGACGTGGAGCTGCGCCAGACCCTGTGGCAGTTCATCGCCCGGCTCAACCGCGAAGGGCACACGGTGCTGCTCACCACCCATTACCTGGAAGAGGCCGAGGCCCTGTGCGGCCGTATCGCCATGCTCAAGTCGGGGCAGGTGGTGGCGCTCGAGCGCACCTCCGACCTGCTCAAGGCCGCATCCAGCAACGTGCTGCGTTTCAAGACCGACGGCCACGCCCTTCCGCCGGCGCTGGCCGCGCGCGCCCGCGTCACCGGCCGGGTGGTGCAGTTGCCTGCCCATGACGCCCGCGAGATCGAGCACTGGCTGTCCCAGGCGCGCGAGGCGGGCCTGGCGGTGGAGGACGTGGAAATTCGCAAGGCCGACCTCGAGGACGTGTTCCTCGACGTGATGGCCGGCCGGGAGCAGGGAGCTACCGCATGACCGGCTGGCAGACCCTGTTCTACAAGGAGGTGCTGCGCTTCTGGAAGGTGAGCTTCCAGACCGTGGCCGCGCCGGTGCTGACCGCGCTCCTGTACCTGATGATCTTCGGCCACGTGCTCGAGGACCATGTGAAGGTCTACGACCGCATCGCCTACACCGCCTTCCTGATCCCGGGCCTGGTGATGATGTCGGTGCTGCAGAACGCCTTCGCCAACAGCTCCTCGTCCCTGATCCAGAGCAAGATCATGGGCAACCTGGTGTTCGTGCTGCTCACCCCGCTGTCGCACCGCGCCTGGTTCGTGGCCTACGTGGGCTCGTCCATCACCCGCGGCCTGGCGGTGGGTACCGGCGTGCTGATCGTCACCTCGCTGTTCGTGCGGCCGGAGTTCGCCTACCCGCTGTGGATCCTGGCCTTCGCCTTCCTGGGCGCGGGCATGCTGGGCGCGCTGGGCCTGATTGCGGGCCTCTGGGCCGAGAAGTTCGACCAGATGGCCGCCTTCCAGAACTTCATCATCATGCCCATGACCTTCCTCTCGGGCGTGTTCTATTCCATCCACTCCCTGCCGGCCTTCTGGCAGCAGGTGAGCCACCTCAACCCCTTCTTCTACATGATCGACGGCTTCCGCTACGGCTTCTTCGGCCAGAGCGACGTCTCGCCGTGGATCAGCCTGTCCATCGTCGGCTCGGCCTTCGTGGCGGTGTCGGCCGTGGCCCTGCGCCTGCTGCGCATCGGCTACAAGATCCGGGGCTGAGGGCGTACCCTTTTCCCTTTTTTCGACCCATTCGTCATGACCGCCGAAGAACTGCAAGCCATCATCGCCGCCGGCCTGCCCTGCCAGCACCTCACGGTGCAGGGCGACGGCCGCCACTGGTCGGCCCTCATCGTCTCGGCCGAGTTCGAGGGCAAGCGCCTGATCGCCCGCCACCAGCGGGTCTACGCCACCCTGGGTGAGAGAATCCAGAAGGACGAGGTTCACGCCCTGTCCATGAAGACGCTGACCCCCACCGAATGGGCCAATCAAGGGTCCGCGCAGGCCTGAACACACATGGACAAACTTCTCATTCGCGGCGGCCGTCCGCTCCAGGGCGAGGTGCAGATCGCCGGCGCCAAGAACGCGGCCCTGCCCGAGCTGTGCGCCGCCCTGCTCACCGACCAGCCGGTGGTGCTGAAGAACGTCCCGCGCCTGCAGGACGTGAGCACCATGGTCAAACTGGTGCAGAACATGGGCGTGGCCGTCACCCGCGAGGGCGAGCAGGTCACCCTCGACGCCGGCAAACTGAACAACCCTGAGGCTCCCTACGAGCTGGTCAAGACCATGCGCGCCTCGGTGCTGGCCCTGGGGCCGCTGCTGGCGCGCTTCGGCAAGGCCCGCGTCTCGCTGCCCGGCGGCTGCGCCATCGGCTCCCGCCCGGTGGACCAGCACATCAAGGGCCTGCAGCAGATGGGCGCGATCATCGACGTCGAGCACGGCTACATGATCGCCCGCCTGCCCGAGGGCCGCACCCGCCTCAAGGGCGCCGTGATCCGCACCGACATGGTCACGGTGACCGGCACCGAGAACTTCATGATGGCCGCGGCGCTGGCCGAGGGCGAGACCATTCTCGAGAACGCCGCCATGGAGCCCGAGATCGGCGACCTGGCCGAGATGCTGATCGCCATGGGCGCGCGCATCGAGGGCCACGGCACCAGCCGCATCCGCATCCAGGGCGTGCCGCGCCTGTCGGGCTGCACCCACCAGGTGGTGGCCGACCGCATCGAGGCCGGCACCTTCCTGTGCGCGGTGGCCGCCACCGGCGGCGAGGCCTTTCTCAAGGACGGCCGCGCCGACCACCTCGAGGCCGTCATCGACAAGCTGCACGCCGCCGGCGTGGAGGTGGAGGCGCTGCCCGGCGGCATCCGCGTGGCCGGCAAGGGCCGCCCGGTGGCCCAGAGCTTCCGCACCACCGAGTACCCGGGCTTTCCCACCGACATGCAGGCGCAGTTCATGGCGCTCAACGCCATCGCCCAGGGCTCGGCCATCGTCACCGAGACCATCTTCGAGAACCGCTTCATGCACGTCAACGAGATGGTGCGCCTGGGCGCGCACATCCAGGTCGACGGCAAGACCGCCCTGGTCGAGGGCGTGGCGAAGCTCTCGGGCGCCACCGTCATGGCCACCGACCTGCGGGCCTCGGCCAGCCTGGTCATCGCCGGCCTGGTGGCCGAGGGCGAGACCCTGGTCGACCGCATCTACCACCTGGACCGGGGCTACGACCGCATGGAAGCCAAGCTGCGCGGCCTGGGCGCCGACATCGAGCGGGTGAAGTGAAGGCAAGGCGATGAGCGACAACACCCAAGACACCATCACCCTGGCCCTGTCCAAGGGCCGCATCTTCGACGAGACCCTGCCCCTCTTGCGGGCGGCCGGCATCGAGGTGCTGGAAGACCCCGAGAAATCGCGCAAGCTCATTCTGGCCACCAACCAGCCGCAGGTGCGGGTGGTGCTGGTGCGCGCCACCGACGTGCCCACCTATGTGCAGTACGGCGGCGCCGACCTGGGCGTGACCGGCCTCGACACCCTCATCGAACACGGCAGCCAGGGCCTGTACACCCCGCTGGACCTGGGCATCGCCAAGTGCCGGGTGAGCGTCGCGGTGCGCGCCGACTTCGACTACGCCAGCGCGGTGCGCCAGGGCGCACGTCTGCGGGTCGCCACCAAGTACACCGCCATCGCCCGCGAGTTCTTCGCCACCAAGGGCGTGCACGTGGACCTGATCAAGCTCTATGGCTCGATGGAGCTGGCGCCCCTCACCGGCCTGGCCGACGCCATCGTCGACCTGGTCTCCACCGGCAACACGCTCAAGGCGAACAAGCTGGTCGAGGTCGAGCGCATCATGGACATCAGCTCCCGCCTGGTGGTGAACCAGGCCTCGCTCAAACTCAAGCAGGCGCCGATCCGGCGCCTGATCCAGGCTTTCGCCGCCGCCACCGGCGCGAAGGCAGACTGACCATGACCTTCTCCGCCCGCCCCCTGCACCTGGCCACCACCGACGCCGGCTTCGACGCCGCCTTCCAGGCGCGCCTGCATTGGTCGGCGGACACCGACGCGCAGGTGGAGCAGCGCGTCGCCGAGATCCTGGCCGCCGTGCAGCAGCGCGGCGACGCCGCAGTGCTGGAGTTCACCGCCCGCTTCGACCAGCTGCCCGCGCAGTCGCTCAAGGACCTGGAGCTGACCCAGGCCGAGCTCAAGGCCGCCTTCGAGGGCCTGCCCGTCGACCAGCGGCGCGCCCTGGAGCAGGCCGCCGCCCGGGTGCGCAGCTACCACGAGGCGCAGAAGAAGGCCTCCGGCGAGAGCTGGAGCTACCGCGACGCCGACGGCACCCTGCTGGGGCAGAAGGTCACGCCCCTGGACCGCGTGGGCATCTACGTGCCCGGCGGCAAGGCCGCCTACCCGTCCTCGGTGCTGATGAACGCCATCCCCGCCCATGTGGCCGGCGTGGGCGAGATCATCATGGTGGTGCCCACCCCGCGCGGCGAGAAGAACCCGCTGGTGCTGGCCGCCGCCTACGTGGCCGGCGTGACCCGCGCCTTCCAGATCGGCGGTGCGCAGGCGGTGGCGGCCCTGGCCTACGGCACCGAGACCGTGCCGCGCGTCGACAAGATCACCGGCCCGGGCAATGCCTATGTGGCCGCCGCCAAGCGCCGCGTCTTCGGCCAGGTGGGCATCGACATGATCGCCGGCCCCAGCGAGATCCTGGTGCTGGCCGACGGCAGCACCCCGGCCGACTGGGTGGCGATGGACCTCTTCTCGCAGGCCGAGCACGACGAGCTGGCCCAGAGCATCCTGCTGTGCCCCGACGCGGCCTACATCGCCAAGGTGCAGGCCGAGATCGACCGCCTGCTGCCGCAGATGCCGCGGGCCGAGATCATTGCCAAATCGCTCACCGGCCGCGGCGCCCTGATCCACACCCGCAGCATGGACGAGGCCTGTGCCATCAGCAACCGCATCGCGCCCGAGCACCTCGAGATCGCCTCCAACGAGCCGCACCGCTGGGAGCCGCTGCTCAAACACGCGGGCGCCATCTTCCTGGGCGGCTTCACCAGCGAGTCGCTGGGCGACTACTGCGCCGGCCCCAACCACGTGCTGCCCACCAGCAGCACCGCGCGCTTTTCCAGCCCGCTGGGCGTGTACGACTTCCAGAAACGCAGCAGCCTGATCGAGGTGAGCGAGCAGGGCGCCCAGGTGCTGGGCAAGATCGCCTCCGTGCTCGCGCACGGCGAGGGCTTGCAGGCCCATGCCCGGGCAGCCGAAATGAGGCTCAAATAATTACACGAAGTTCGTGCTCCGCGAGATTCGTGGATTAAACTGGCGGCCATGAAGAACGTCACCATCACCGTTGAAGACGAGGCCCTGGAGTGGGCCCGCATCGAGGCGGCCAAGCGAAACACCAGCGTGTCGCGGCTGGTGGGCGAACTCCTCTCGGAGATGCGCCGTCAGAACGACGCCTATGCGCGTGCGCACCAGTCCTGGCTGCACGAGATGCGGCGCTGGCAGTCCAATGGCCAGCCTTACGCCTCGCGTGATTCGCTCCATGAGCGCGGCGAGGGCCGCCGGCCGTGACCGCAGCCCCGCTTGTCTTCGTCGACACCAACGTCCTGATCTACAGCGAGGACCATGCCGACCCGGTCAAGCAGGCGCTCGCCCGTTCCTGGCTGGAGGTGCTCTGGGAGCGGCGCATCGGCCGCCTCAGTACCCAGGTGCTCAATGAGATGTACGTCAACATGACCCGCAAGGCCACGCCGCCCATGCCGGCGCCCGAGGCGCGGCACGCGGTCCGCCGCTTCATGCAGTGGAAGCCCTGGCAGATCGATGGCGACACCCTCGAGGCCGCCTGGGCCCTGGAGTCGCGCTATGGGCTTCATTACTGGGACTGCCTGGTGGTGGCCGCGGCCCAGGCCTGCGGCTGCACTTTTCTTCTGAGCGAAGACCTGTCTCACGAGCAGCGATACGGCGACGTCCAGGTCCTCAACCCTTTCATCGCGGGCATTGAACGGCTCGCCCTCCCCGCATGACCCAGCCCCTGCCGCCTCGCCTCGCCCGCCTGATCCGCTCCGACGTGCAGTCCATGCACGCCTACGCGGTGCAGGACGCCGCCGGCTTCATCAAGCTCGACGCGATGGAGAACCCCTACCGGCTCTCGCCTGAATTGCAGGCGAAGCTGGGCGAGCGCCTGGGCCAGGTCGCGATCAACCGCTACCCCGGCCCCCGCATCGACGAACTCAAGGCCGTCCTGGGCCGCCACGCCGGCCTGCCCGAAGGCTGCAGCCTGATGCTGGGCAACGGCTCGGACGAGCTCATCTCCCTGCTGGCCATGGCCTGCGACCGGCCCGGCGCCACCATCCTCGCGCCCCTGCCCGGCTTCGTGATGTACGCGATGAGCGCGCAGCTGCAGGGCCTGCAGTTCGTGGGCGTGGACCTCACCCCCGACTTCGAGCTGGACCTGCCGGCCATGCTGGCCGCGATCGAGAAGCACCAGCCCGCCCTCATCTACCTGGCCTACCCGAACAACCCCACCGCCAACCTCTGGGACGCCGCCGCCATCGACGCCATCGTGGCCGCGGCTCCGGGCCTGGTGGTGATCGACGAGGCCTACCAGCCCTTCGCCAGCCGCAGCTACCTGGGCCGCCTGGCCGCCCACCCGCATGTGCTCCTGATGCGGACCCTGAGCAAGTTCGGCCTGGCCGGCATCCGCCTGGGCTACATGATGGGCGCCAGCGCCCTGATCGCCGAGATCGACAAGGTGCGCCCCCCGTACAACGTGAGCGTGCTCAACGCCGAGGCGGCGCTGTTCGCCCTGGAGCATGCCGAGGTCTACGAAGCCCAGGCCCGCGCGCTGCGCGAGCAGCGGTCCCTGCTGATGGCGCGCCTGGCCGACATGCCCGGCGTGAAGGCCTTCCCCAGCGACGCCAACATGATCCTGGTGCGGGTGCCCGATGCGAAGGCCGCCTTCGAGGGCATGAAGCGCCAAGGGGTGCTGGTCAAGAACGTTTCTACAATGCACCCCTTGTTGGCCCAATGCATCCGCCTCACCGTCGGCACCCCCGACGAGAACGCGCGCATGCTGGCCGCCCTGCAGGCCTCCCTATGACCACCCCATCCTCTGTGTCCGCGGCCCCCCGCCAGGCTGAAGTCTCCCGCAACACCGCCGAGACGAAGATCCGCGTGCGCGTCAACCTGGACGGCACCGGCCAGTCCAAGTTGGCCACCGGCATCGGCTTCTTCGACCACATGCTTGAACAGATCGCCCGCCACGGGATGATCGACCTCGAGATCGAGGCCCAGGGCGACCTGCACATCGACGGCCACCACACGGTGGAAGACGTGGGCATCACCCTCGGCCAGGCGGTGGCCAAGGCCATCGGCGACAAGAAGGGCATCCGCCGCTACGGTCATGCCTATGTGCCGCTGGACGAGGCGCTCTCGCGCGTGGTCGTCGACTTCTCCGGCCGCCCGGGCCTTGAAATGCACGTCCCCTTCAAGAGCGGGATGATCGGCGCCTTCGACACCCAGCTGGCCTACGAGTTCTTCCAGGGCTTCGTGAACCACGCCTTCGTCACCCTGCACATCGACAACCTGCGCGGGGACAACGCCCACCACCAGTGCGAGACGGTGTTCAAGGCCTTTGCCCGCGCCCTGCGCGCCGCGGCCGAGACTGACCCGCGCGCTGCCGGCATCATTCCCTCGACCAAGGGCTCGCTCTGACCCCATGAACCGGGCGTTTCTGGCATGAAGACCGTCGCCGTCGTCGACTACGGCATGGGCAATCTGCGCTCCGTCACCCAGGCGGTGATGCACGCCGCTCAGGGCTCGGGCGTGGACGTCGTCTGGGCCCGCAGCGCCCAGGAGGTGCGGGACGCCGAGCGGGTGGTCCTGCCCGGCCAGGGCGCCATGCGGGACTGCATGCGCGAGCTGCACGCCAGCGGCATGTACGAGGCGGTGATGGATGCTGCGGCGCACAAGCCCCTCATGGGCGTGTGCGTGGGCATGCAGATGCTGCTGGACCACTCGGAGGAGGGCGACACCCCCTCCCTGGGCCTGATCCCGGGCGAGGTGCGCCGCTTCCAGCTGGCCGGCCGCCTGCAGGCCGACGGCAGCCGCTTCAAGGTGCCCCAGATCGGCTGGAACCAGGTGCGCCAGACGGGCGCCCACCCGGTCTGGGCCGGCGTCGCCGACGACAGCTGGTTCTATTTCGTCCACAGTTTCTACGCCTGCCCGTCGGATGCCCGCCACAGCGTGGGCGAGGCGGACTACGGCGGCGGCTTTACCGCGGCGGTTGCCCGGGATAATATTTTTGCCACCCAGTTCCACCCCGAGAAAAGTGCGCAGGCCGGGCTCGCCCTCTATCGCAACTTCCTGCACTGGAATCCCTGATTCCGGCCCGCTTTCTCTTTCCCGCCTTTTTTCTTTTCCGCCCCGCGGCCGCCTCTCATGCTCCTGATCCCCGCCATCGACCTGAAGGACGGTCAATGCGTGCGCCTCAAACAAGGCGACATGGACCAGTCCACCGTCTTCAGCGAAGACCCGGCCGCCATGGCCAAGTCCTGGCTGGACAAGGGCGCGCGGCGCCTGCACCTGGTGGACCTCAACGGCGCCTTCGCCGGCAAGCCGCAGAACTTCGCGGCCATCAAGTCCATCCTCAAGGCGGTGGGCGATGACATTCCGGTGCAACTGGGGGGCGGCATCCGTGACCTCGACACCATCGAGAAGTACATCGACGGCGGCCTGCGCTACGTGATCATCGGCACCGCCGCGGTCAAGAACCCGGGCTTCCTCAAGGACGCCTGCAGCGCCTTCGGCGGCCACATCATCGTGGGCCTGGACGCCAAGGACGGGAAGGTCGCCACCGATGGCTGGAGCAAGCTCACCGGCCACGAGGTCGTCGACCTGGCCAAGAAGTTCGAGGACTGGGGCGTCGAGTCCATCATCTACACCGACATCGGCCGCGACGGCATGCTCACCGGCATCAACGTCGACGCCACTGTGAAGCTGGCCCAGGCGCTCACCATTCCGGTCATCGCCTCCGGCGGCCTGGCCGGCATGGCCGACATCGAGGCGCTGTGCGCCGTCGAGAGCGAAGGCGTCGAGGGCGTGATCTGCGGCCGCGCCATCTACTCCGGCGACCTGGATTTCGCCAAGGGCCAGGCCCGCGCCGACGAACTGGCCGGCTGATCCCGCCTCTGAAAGTTTCCGCTTGCTCGCCAAACGCATCATTCCCTGCCTGGACGTCACCGGCGGCCGGGTCGTCAAGGGCGTCAACTTCGTCGAGCTGCGCGACGCCGGGGACCCGGTGGAAATCGCCGCCCGCTACAACGAGCAGGGCGCCGACGAGCTCACCTTCCTGGACATCACCGCCACCAGCGACGGCCGTGACCTGATCCTTCACATCATCGAGGCGGTGGCCTCGCAAGTCTTCATTCCCCTCACCGTCGGCGGCGGCGTGCGCGCCGTCGAGGACGTGCGCCGCCTGCTCAATGCCGGCGCCGACAAGACCAGCTTCAATTCGGCGGCCATTGCCAATCCGCAGGTCATCTCCGACGCCTCGGACCGCTACGGCTCGCAGTGCATCGTGGTGGCCATCGACGCCAAGCGCCGCACGGGGGACGACGTCGCCGCCCGCGGCGAGGGCTGGGACGTCTACAGCCACGGCGGCCGCAAGAACACCGGCCTCGACGCCGTCCAGTGGGCAGCCGAGATGGCCCGCCGCGGCGCCGGCGAAATTCTTCTGACCAGCATGGACCGCGACGGCACCAAGAGCGGCTTCGACCTGGCGCTCACCCGTGCGGTGGCCGACGCGGTCGAAGTGCCCGTCATCGCCTCGGGCGGCGTGGGCAACCTCGAGCACCTGGCCGACGGCGTGCAGCAGGGTGGCGCGGACGCGGTGCTGGCCGCCAGCATCTTCCACTACGGCGAGTACACCGTGGCCCAGGCCAAGGAAGCCATGCGCGCCCGCGGCATCCCCGTCCGCCTCTGAGTCACCCGCCCCGCGCCCCGGCGCGGCGGCCGCCTTCAGCGACAATCACCCCATGGATTGGTTGGACCACGTCAAGTGGGACGAGAAAGGCCTCGTCCCCGTCATCGCCCAGGAGGCGTCCACCGGCGACGTGCTCATGTTCGCCTGGATGGACCGCGAGGCCCTGGCGCTCACCGCGAAGGAAGGCCGGGCGGTCTACTACAGCCGCTCGCGCCAGCGCCTGTGGTTCAAGGGCGAGGAGTCCGGCCATGTGCAGACCGTGCACGAGATCCGCCTCGACTGCGACCAGGACGTGGTGCTGCTCAAAGTGACCCAGACCGGCCACGAGCCCGGCATCGCCTGCCACACCGGCCGCCACAGCTGCTTCTTCCAGGTGCTGAAGGACGGCGCCTGGCAGGCGGTCGACCCGGTTCTGAAGGACCCGGAAAGCATCTACAAATGACCACTTCCTCCACCGACTCCCTGGCCCGCCTGGCCGCCGTCATCGAGAGCCGCAAGCCGGCCGCCGGCGGCGACCCGGAAAAGAGCTACGTCGCCCGCCTGCTGCACAAGGGCCCCGACGCCTTCCTCAAGAAGGTGGGCGAAGAGGCGACCGAGGTGGTCATGGCCGCAAAAGATCTCGAGCGCCACCTCGAGCGCGACCCGGCAGCCGACACCTCCAAGCTGGTCGGCGAGGTTGCCGATCTGTGGTTCCACACCATGATCGCCCTGTCGCATTTCGGCCTGTCGCCCGCCGACGTGGTGGCCGAGTTGTCGCGCCGCGAGGGCCTGTCGGGCCTGGAGGAAAAGGCCCTGCGCAAGGCCCAGGCCCGCGACGCCGGCCGCGACTGATTCACGCTCGCGGGGTTTTTCCCCCGCGCCACGTGCCCACGGAACCCACCATGACCCACGACCCGAACTGCATCTTCTGCAAGATCGTTGCCGGCGCCATCCCCTCGCGCAAGGTGTACGAGGACGAGGAACTCTTTGCCTTCCACGACATCCATCCCTGGGCGCCGGTGCACTTCCTCCTCATCCCCAAGGCCCACATTCCCTCGATGGCGCAGCTGGCGCCCGAGCATGCCGGCCTCATGGGCCGGATGATGACCCTGGCTCCCCGGCTGGCCCTGGAGCAGGGCTGCAATCCCTATCCGCAGGGCGGTTTCCGCATCCTCGCCAACACCGGCGACGAGGGCGGCCAGGAGATCCACCACCTGCATGTGCATGTGATGGGCGGGCCCCGGCCCTGGCTCAAGGGCTGAAGGCAATACCCGCCCGCGCGGCCGGCCCCGATTCGCGGGACTAGAATCACCGCCAATACTTTCAGGAGTTTTCCATGGGTTCCTTTTCCATCTGGCACTGGCTGATCGTGCTGGTGATCGTGGTGCTGGTGTTCGGCACCAAAAAGCTCAAGAACATCGGCTCCGACCTGGGCGGTGCGGTCAAGGGCTTCAAGGACGGCATGAAGGACGGCTCCACCCCCGAGGCGGGCGCTCAGGCGGCTCAGGCTCCGGCCCAGCAGGTCAGCGCTGCCCCCGGCGCCGCCGATGGCAAGACGACCATCGACGTCGAGGCCAAGCACAAGTCCTGAGCGTAGCGACTACGTGCTCGACCTCGGCATTTCCAAGATGGCGCTCATCGGCGCGGTGGCGTTGATCGTCATCGGGCCCGAGAAGCTGCCGGGTGTCGCCCGCACCGTGGGCACACTCCTGGGCAAGGCCCGTCGCTACGTCGCCGACGTCAAGGCCGAGGTCAATCGCTCCATCGAGCTCGACGAGCTTCGCAAGATGAAGGACACGATGGAGACCGCCGCCCGCGACGTCGAGACCGCGGTGCACGAGACCGCCTCCGGACTCGAGCGTGACCTGAACGAGGGGCTGGGCGACACCCTGGGCGAGCCCCTGGACACTCCCGTCCCCGAATACAAGCACCCCGGCAAGAAGTGGCGCGTCAAGCAGGGCGCCACGCCCCAGTGGTACAAGGCGCGCGCCGGCGTGCGCCGCCATGTGCTTTCGGGTGCCGCCCGCGTGGCCCGTTATCGGCCCAAGAAATTCAGCTGATGGCCGCATCCGACAAAGACGACGAACTCGCCGGTACCGAGCAACCCTTCGTGGCCCACCTGGTGGAGCTGCGGGACCGCCTGATGAAGGCGCTCATCGCCGTCGGCGTGGCCGGCGGCCTGCTGGCCCTGTGGCCGGGTCCCGCCCAGCTCTATGACTTCCTGGCCGCGCCCCTGATCGCGACCCTGCCCCAGGGTGCCACCCTGATCGCCACGTCGGTGATCTCGCCCTTCCTGGTGCCGCTCAAGATCCTCCTGATGACGGCCTTCCTGCTGGCGCTGCCCGTGGTCCTCTATCAGGTCTGGGCCTTTGTCGCTCCCGGCCTCTACAGCCACGAAAAGCGCCTGGTGCTGCCCCTGGTGGTGTCCAGCACGGTGCTGTTCTTCATTGGCGTGGCCTTCTGCTACTACTTCGTCTTCGGCCAGGTGTTCAAGTTCATTCAGAGCTTTGCGCCCAAGAGCATCACCGCTGCGCCGGACATCGAGGCCTATCTGGGCTTCGTGCTCACCATGTTCCTGGCCTTCGGCCTCGCCTTCGAAGTGCCCATCGTGGTGGTGGTGCTGGCCCGCATGGGCCTGGTGAGCATCGAGAAGCTCAAGGCCTTCCGCAGCTATTTCATCGTCCTGGCCTTCATCATCGCCGCGGTAGTGACGCCGCCGGACGTCGTGTCCCAGCTGGCCCTGGCGATCCCGATGTGCATCCTCTACGAGCTGGGCATCGTGGCGGCACGCTTCTTCATCAAGTACACCAAGGCCCCGGATGCCGAGGGCGAGACGAAGGACGTGGCGCAGACGGGGCAGGAACCGCCGCCGGCTTCCTGATCAGCGGTTGGCTGGTGGCAGGGGGCGCTGACCCGGCGTCACCGTGAGCACCAGCTCGCTTTCCCGGCGCTGGACCTTGAACACCGCCGCCACCCCGGGCTTGAGTGCCGCCACCTGGGTCAGCAGCTCGGGCACGCTGCCAATCTTCTGCCCGCCCACTTCCTCGATCACGTCCCCTGGCCGGATGCCCGCCTTGGCGGCCGGCCCGTTCTGCAGCACGCCGGTGATCAGGACGCCGCGGTTCGCCTTCGTCTGGAAGGTCTCGCGCAGCTCGGGGCTGAGATCGGCCGGCTCGACGCCGATCCAGCCGCGCCGCACGACGCCCTCCTTCACGAGGCCCTCCAGCACCAGGCGCGCGGTGGACACCGGAATGGCGAAGCCGATGCCCATGCTGCCGCCCGAGCGCGAGTAGATGGCGGTGTTGATGCCCACCAGGTTGCCCTGGATGTCCACCAGCGCGCCGCCGGAGTTGCCGGGGTTGATGGCGGCATCGGTCTGGATGAAGTTCTCGAAGGTGTTGATGCCCAGCTGGTTGCGGCCCAGGGCGGAGACGATGCCGCTGGTCACCGTTTGCCCGACGCCGAAGGGGTTGCCGATGGCCAGCACCTGGTCGCCGACCTGGATCTGGTCGGAGTTACCCAGGGTGATGACCGGCAGCTTGTCCAGGGTGATGCGCAGCACCGCCAGGTCGCTCTCGGGGTCGGTGCCGATCAGTTTGGCGCGGGCGCTGCGGCTGTCATTCAGGATGACCTGTATCTCGTCGGCGCCTTCGACCACATGGTTGTTGGTGAGGATGTAGCCCTCGGGGCTGATGATGACCCCGCTGCCCAGGCCCGCCTGCATCCGCTCGGACGGGTCGCCGTAGAAGAAGCGGAACCAGGGCTCGTTGGCCTGCGGGTTGCGCGCGGTCTTGGACGTGGCCACGCTGACCACCGCCGCCGCGGCCTTCTGCGCCGCCTGGCGCAGGCTGCCCGGGGGCGGCAGGCCGCCGGGGCCGGAGGGTGCCTCGACCAGGGACACGCCGGTGGCCCGGCTCAGGCGGCTGCCGCGGCCCACCCAGTCGGGTTGCAGGGTGGCCACCACGAAATACGCCGCCAGCAGCACGGTGACGGCTTGGGAGAAGAGGAGCCAGAAGCGTCGCATGGCGGATAGATGGGGCCGGATGGATGGTCGACAATGTGCCACGGAAGAAATCGCCATGGTGACCCTGCAACAACTCCTCCAGGCCTGCGATGGCCTGCTCCAGCCCGAACGTTTCCGCGACTACGGCCCCAACGGCCTGCAGGTCGAGGGCCGCGGCCAGGTGCGCAAGCTGGTCTCCGGCGTGACCGCCAGCCTGGCCTTCATCGACGCCGCCATCGAGGCCCGGGCCGATGCCGTTTTCGTGCACCACGGCCTGTTCTGGCGCGGCCAGGACGGCCGGGTGACCGGCTGGATGCGCCAGCGCCTGGGCCGCCTCCTGGCCCACGACATCAGCGTGCTGGCCTACCACCTGCCGCTGGACGCGCATCCCGAGCTGGGCAACAACGCGCAGCTGGGGCGGGTGCTGGGGCTGCAGGCCGACGCCCGCTTCGGCGAGCAGGACCTGGGCTTCCTGGGCGGCCCCGAGGCCGGGCGGGGCTTCGCCGACACCGCCGCCCTGGCGGCCCATGTCGAGCGGGCCCTGGGCCGGCCGGTCACGGTGGTGGAGGGGCAGGGCACCCGGGGTGTCGCCAGCGTGGCGCCGGGCCCCCTCACCCGCATCGCCTGGTGCACCGGCGGCGCCCAGGGCTACTTCGAGGCGGCCATTGCCGCCGGCGCCCAGGCCTTCCTCACCGGCGAGATTTCCGAGCCCCAGGCCCACTACGCCCGCGAGTGCGGGGTGAGCTTCCTGGCCTGCGGCCACCACGCCACCGAGCGCTATGGCGCGCCGGCGGTGGCGGCGAAGGTGGCGCAGGACCTGGGGCTGGAGCACCAGTTCATCGACATCCCGAACCCGGCATGAGCAAGCTCCCCCTGGCCCTCACCATGGGCGACCCCGCCGGCATCGGCGGCGAGATCCTCGCCAAGGCCTATGCGGCCGAGCCCGCGCTCATGGCGGGCAGCTTCGTGGCGGGCGACCTGGCCCACCTGCGCCGCGCCGCGGCGGCGGTGGCGGCCGCGGGCTTCGGCCCTGCGCCGGGCATGGCCCTGCCGGTGGCCCTGATCGAGCGGCCCCAGGAGGCCTTCGCGGTCCCGGCGGGCTGCCTGCCGGTGCTGCAAGTGGGGGAGGGCGGCCGCACGCCCGGTGCTGCGTCTGGCGATGCGTCGAGTGATGCATCGAGTGATGCATCGGGTGGCACCGCGGCGAAGGCCGGGGCCGAGGGGGGCTCTGGCCTCGTCGCCTGGGGCCAGGTGCAGGCCGCTGCCGGCCGCATGGCCGCCGACGCGGTGACCTGGGCCGCCCGGGCTGCCCTGCGCGGCGAGGTGGCGGCGGTGGTGACCGCGCCCCTGCACAAGGAGGCGCTCTCGGCTGCCGGCGTCGATTTTCCGGGCCACACCGAGCTGCTGCAGGCCGAGGCCGCCGTCCACCTGGGCCGGTCCCTCGCCGAGGTGCCGGTGCGCATGATGCTGGCCAGCCCCGAGCTGCGCACCGTGCTCGTGAGCATCCACGTCTCGCTGCGCCAGGCGCTGGAGGCGGTCACCGAAGGCAACGTGCTGCAGACGCTGCGCATCACGCACCAGGCCCTGTCGCGGTCGCTGGGCCCGGCCCTGGGCCGCGCGCCGCGCATCGCGGTGGCGGGGGTCAACCCGCATGCGGGGGAGGGCGGCCTGTTCGGCCGCGAGGAGATCGAGGTCATCGCGCCGGCCATTGCCGCCGCCCGCGCCGAAGGCATCGACGCCATCGGCCCGATCGCGCCCGACACCGTCTTCATGCGCGCCCGAAACGCGCCGGGCCATTCGGGCGAGTTCGACGCGGTGGTGGCGATGTACCACGACCAGGGCCTGATCCCGGTGAAGTACCTCGGCCTCGAGCAGGGCGTGAACGTGACCCTGGGCCTGCCCCTGGTGCGCACCAGCCCCGACCACGGCACCGCCTTCGACATCGCCGGCACCGGCCGGGCCGACGCTTCCAGCCTGCTGGCGGCGGTGCGCACCGCCCGCAGCCTGCTGTCCTGAAGCGTCCTGTGTCCGCTTGAGGCCTTCCGTATCAATCCGGAGGGCCCGGCGCATTGAGATGCGCTGTAATGGTTCGGTACAATCGCCGGTTGACCCCAATACAGGCATTTTCCGTCGAGGACCCCCATGAGTAGCACCCCAGTGGACGCCAGCAAACGGACGTGGTTGATCGCGTCTGGCTGCGCCGGCGCAGTGGGCGGCGCATTTGTCGCCGTTCCCTTCGTGAGCAGCTTCCAGCCTTCCGAGCGAGCCAAGGCCGCGGGCGCTGCGGTGGAGGTCGACATCTCCGCCCTCCAGCCGGGCGAGAAGGTGACCGTCGAGTGGCGCGGCAAGCCGGTGTGGATCATGCGCCGCACCCCCGAGCAGGTCGCCGAGCTGTCCAAGCTCGACCCGCAGCTGGCCGACCCCAAGTCCGAGCGCACCGCCTTCCCGACGCCGGACTACGCCAAGAACACCCACCGCTCCATCAAGCCCGAAGTCTTCGTCGGCGTGGGCGTGTGCACCCACCTGGGCTGCTCGCCCGTCGACAAGTTCCAGACCGGCGCCCAGGCTTCCCTGCCCGACGACTGGAACGGCGGCTACCTGTGCCCCTGCCACGGCTCGACCTTCGACCTGGCCGGCCGCGTGTTCAAGAACAAGCCCGCCCCGGACAACCTCGAGGTGCCGCCGCACATGTACCTGTCCGACACCAAGCTGCTGATCGGCGAAGACAAGAAGGCGTGAGACCACCATGGCTGAATTCAAGGAAATCTCCCCCAACGCCCCGGTCAGCGCGAAGCTGACCAACTGGTTCGAGAACCGTTTCCCCTCGGCCTTCGCGGGTTACCGCGACCACATGGCCGAGTACTACGCGCCGAAGAACTTCAACTTCTGGTACTTCTTCGGCTCGCTGGCCATGCTGGTGCTGGTGATCCAGATCGTCACCGGCATCTTCCTGGTGATGAACTACAAGCCCGACGCGAACACCGCCTTCGCCTCGGTCGAGTACATCATGCGCGACGTGCCCTGGGGCTGGCTGATCCGGTACATGCACTCCACCGGCGCCTCGGCCTTCTTCGTCGTGGTCTACCTGCACATGTTCCGCGGCCTGATCTACGGCAGCTACCGCAAGCCGCGCGAGCTGGTCTGGATCTTCGGCTGCGCGATCTTCCTGTGCCTGATGGCCGAGGCCTTCATGGGCTACCTGCTGCCCTGGGGCCAGATGTCCTACTGGGGCGCCCAGGTGATCGTGAACCTGTTCTCCGCCATCCCCTTCGTCGGCCCCGACCTGGCGCTGCTGATTCGTGGCGACTACGTGGTCTCCGACGCCACCCTGAACCGCTTCTTCAGCTTCCACGTGATCGCCGTGCCGCTGGTCCTGCTGGGCCTGGTGGTGGCGCACATCCTGGCGCTGCACGACGTGGGTTCGAACAACCCCGACGGCATCGAGATCAAGAAGGGCCCCAAGGACGCCAACGGCAAGCCCCTGGACGGCATTCCCTTCCACCCCTACTACACCGTGCACGACATCCTGGGCGTGTCGGTGTTCCTGATGGTGTTCACCGCCATCATCTTCTTCGCGCCCGAGTTCGGCGGCTACTTCCTGGAGTACAACAACTTCATCCCGGCCGACCCGCTGAAGACCCCCAACCACATCGCCCCGGTGTGGTACTTCACGCCCTTCTACTCCATGCTGCGCGCCATCACCTCGCAGATGGTGTACGCCCTGGTGCTGTGCGTGGTGGGTGCTGCCGCCTTCGGCGCGCTGCGCACCAAGCTGCCGTCCATCATCAAGGGTGGCATCGTGATCGGCGCGGTCGTGGGCATCGCCATGCTGCTGTCCATCGACGCCAAGTTCTGGGGCGTGGTGGTGATGGGCGGCGCCGTGATCATCCTGTTCTTCCTGCCCTGGCTGGACAAGAGCCCGGTCAAGTCCATCCGCTACCGCCCGACCTGGCACAAGTACGTGTACGCCGTGTTCGTGGTGAACTTCGTGGTGCTGGCCTACCTGGGCGTGCAGCCGCCCTCGCCGATCGGCGAGCGCGTCTCGCAGGTGGGCACCCTGTTCTACTTCGGCTTCTTCTTCCTGATGCCGTGGTGGAGCCAGCTGGGCGAGCCCAAGCCGGTGCCTGAGCGCATCACCTTTGCTCCCCACTGAAGCAAGACAGGGACACCGACATGAAAAAGACCCTCTCCTCCCTGCTCCTGTCGCTGGCGATCAGCGCCGGCATGGCCTTCGGCCTCGCCGGCACGGCCCAGGCCGCGGGCGGTGACACCATCGCCTGGGACAAGGCTCCCAACAAGGTCACCGACCTGCCCGCCCTGCAAGAAGGCGCCAAGCTGTTCGTCAACTACTGCCTGAACTGCCACTCCGCCGCCTTCATGCGCTACAACCGGCTGACCGACATCGGCCTGTCCGAGCAGCAGATCAAGGACAACCTGCTGTTCACCACCGACAAGATCGGTGACACGATGAAGGCCAACATCGACCCGAAGCAGGCCAAGGACTGGTTCGGCGCGGTGCCGCCTGACCTGACCCTGGTCGCCCGCTCGCGCGCCGGCCACGGCGGCACCGGTGCCGACTACCTCTACACCTACATGCGCACGTTCTACCGTGACGCTTCCAAGCCCACCGGCTGGAACAACCTGGCCTTCCCCAACGTGGGCATGCCGCATGTGCTGTACGAGCTGCAGGGCGTGCGCGAGCCGGTCTTCGAAACCGTGATGTCCCACGGCCACGAGACCCAGGTCTTCAAGGGCTGGAAGCAGGTCACCCCCGGCACCATGTCGCCCCAGCAGTACGACCAGGCGGTCGCCAACCTGGTGGGCTACATGCAGTGGATGGCCGAGCCGGCCCAGAACACCCGCGTGCGCGTGGGCGTGTGGGTCCTGCTGTTCCTGGGCGTGTTTACTGTCATCGCCTGGCGCCTGAACGCCGCTTTCTGGAAGAATGTCCGCTGACGCGGCGTCCTGATGGACACCGGCCCCTTGCGCTTTTGGCGCAGCGGGCCCAGCGAATCCCCCTGGAGTGGGCCGCCTCGCGGGCCCACTCCTTTTTGATTTAAGGAGCCACCGACATGATGGTGCTGTACTCGGGCACGACCTGCCCTTTCTCCCACCGCTGCCGCTTCGTCCTGTTCGAAAAGGGCATGGACTTCGAGATCCGCGACGTGGACCTCTACAACAAGCCGGAAGACATCAGCGTGATGAACCCCTACGGCCAGGTGCCCATCCTGGTCGAGCGCGATCTCATCCTGTATGAGTCCAACATCATCAACGAGTACATCGACGAGCGCTTCCCGCATCCGCAGCTGATGCCCGGCGACCCGGTCGACCGCGCCCGCGTGCGCCTGTTCCTGCTCAATTTCGAGAAGGAGCTGTTCGTCCATGTCAGCACGCTGGAATCGCGTGCCGCCAAGGGCAACGAGAAGGCGCTGGAAAAGGCCCGCTCGCATATCCGCGACCGCCTCACCCAGCTGGCGCCGGTGTTCCTCAAGAACAAGTACATGCTCGGCGACAACTTCTCCATGCTCGACGTGGCCATCGCCCCGCTGCTGTGGCGCATGGACTACTACGGCATCGAGCTGTCCAAGAACGCCGCGCCCCTGCTGAAATACGCCGAGCGCATCTTCTCGCGCCCGGCCTACATCGAGGCGCTGACGCCCTCCGAGAAGGTGATGCGCAAGTAAGGCGATGAACGCCCTCGAGTCCACCTCCACCCGCCCGTACCTGATCCGGGCGCTGTACGACTGGTGCACCGACAACGGCTTCACCCCCTATGTGGCGGTGGCGGTGGACGACACGGTGCAGGTGCCGCGCGACTATGTGAAGAACGGCGAGATCGTCCTGAACATCAGCTTCGACGCCACCAGCTCGCTCAAGCTCGGCAACGACTTCATCGAGTTCAAGGCCCGTTTCGCCGGCGTGGCCCGCGACATCATGGTGCCGGTCGGCCGGGTGCTGGCCATCTACGCCCGCGAGAACGGGCAGGGCATGGCCTTCCCGGTGGACACCTCCGCCCCGGCGGGGGAGGGGGCTGAAGCGGCCGAGGGCGAGGCCTCTTCGCCCACGGGTGCGCCCGAGGCCGAGCGCCCGCAGCTGGTGTCGGTGGACCCGTCCACCGGCGAGGGCGGCGGTGACGAGCCGCCCCCGCCCCGCCCCGCCAGTGGCGGCGCACGGCCCGCGCTCAAGCGGGTCAAGTAGGCGAGATGACTCCCGCTTCCCTGAGTGGGCGCGCTTGGCGCCTGGCGCTTCTCGCGATCGGCTTCGCGGGCGCGGGCTTCGCTCCGATGGCGCTCCGCGCGGCCACGCCGGCTGCTCCGTCTGCCGTGACCCCCACGACCGCCGCAGCGCCCGCCACCCCGGCGCCCTCCGCATGCCCGGCCTTGCTGCGACGCTCTTTTCCCCGGCTGCAGGACAACCAGCCCCAGGCGCTGTGCCAGTACAGCGGCAAGGTGCTGCTGGTGGTCAACACGGCCAGCTACTGCGGCTTCACCGCCCAGTTCGAGGGCCTGGAGGCGCTCAACGCCAAGTACGCCGGCCGCGGCCTGGTGGTGCTCGGTTTCCCCTCCAACGACTTCAGCCAGGAGGATGCGGACGCACGCAAGACGGCCGCGGTCTGCTTCAACACCTACGGGGTGAAGTTCCCCATGTTCTCCGAGAGCCGCGTGCGCGGTCCCCAGGCCAACCCGCTCTTCGCCGACCTGGCCAAGGCCACCGGCTCGCAGCCGAGTTGGAACTTCAACAAATACCTGGTCGGCCGCGACGGCAAGCCCCTGGCGCACTTCGGCAGCCTCACCACACCCGACAGCCGCAAGCTCACCGCCGCCATCGAGGCCGCCCTGGCCGCGCGCTGAGGCCCGGTGCCGGCCCATGCGCCGGCCACGATGCGCGGCGAACCGACTCGCGGTCCGCAGGCCCTAGAATTTCAACCTTTGCCGGTTTAGCTCAGTTGGTAGAGCACCCGCCTTGTAAGCGGTAGGTCGTCAGTTCGATTCCGACAACCGGCACCAGTTTTCACATGTGGCAGTTCCTCCCCCGTTGGGCTCGGTGGTTCGCGTGCCTGGCGCTGGGCGCCGGGGCAGCCTCGTTGCCGTCAGGACTCCGTTCACCACGCCGCTGCTGGTGGAGGACCGTCGCACCCCCTGCCGAGGCTCGACATCGTGATGGACAAGGCGCCCCTGGAGGTGGAGGTGGGCGGCACCGTCTCGGTGGGTGCCCCGGTCCTGGTCGGCGCTCCGGTCTCGGCCGGCAACTCGGTGTCGACTGGTTCAGCCGCTGCCACGGACGCCCCGGCTTCGACCGGCACCGCGACTTCGGGCTCCGAATCGACCTCCAGCAGCACCTCGACCTCGACCGGCAATTCGACCGGTGTCCAATGCGACCCGGAGCGGGACGCCGATTGCCGCGTCCAGTGAGATGGCCGTGCACAAGGACCGGCCCTGGCGCTGGGGGATCGTCGGCGCGGTCACCCTGCTGCACCTCGCCGTTCTGGGCTGGACGAAATACGGACTGCCCCGCCAGGCGCCACACAAATCCGAAATCACCATCGAGCTGGGCGTGAACCAGCTGCCCGCAGGGGGCGCCGCCGCGGCAGCGCCGGCGGCTGCCGCGGCGCCGCCCGTGCCCCGGCCGGCCG
>JACCDY010085517.1_pt1 | contig 33315 bp, 16 predicted proteins | sample 7446391 | NCBI WGS metagenome assembly JACCDY01 (sample SAMN15323451, study PRJNA562643) | freshwater metagenome | isolation source: river surface water | place: USA:Blue River Watershed | collected 2017-08-18 | reverse complement strand
TCGTTCCTGCCTGATTACCAAGCGGATTAAAGAGCTGCTTCTCGTAACTGTAGGTAGCCCAGAGTTTCTTATGGTAATACCCCTGAAATCCCGATTGTTCCACACAAGAATGCGTCATGTACATACACGACCCTGAGGCGTGTTCAATGTATTTGAGGCACACGGGGCACATGGAAAAGAGCACCTGGTTGGGATTGGCGATGGCGAGGTCTTGGGTATGCGTCACCTGGTGGAAGACTTCGTTGGTGAAAGCGATGTCGGCTTTGGTAAAACCGGTCCACGGCTTGGTATTTTTGGCTTCTTGGGGTTTGAAGGATTCCAAGAATTCCTTTAATTCCACAAGATGATTCAGTGACCGTGTTATATAATCTGCAGCAGTTTTACCCTCTGAGTTTACATATTTCGGATCTGCACCTTTTTCAATAACTTTCTTAAAGGTTTGAATTAATTCGCCTCGTATATTTATGCCGGTTTTGTTGGCAATTTGTGCCATTTGAATTAGCATTGTTATACCATCTGTTACTTTATTGGCGTCGGGATTGTAGGATAATAGAATATCTACAACCTTGCTTAGATTACCCGAAAATTGACTGCCACACAGAAAGAGTCCCCATAACATATTCAGAGCCATGTAATCGGGATCGCGTTTCTTAGCAAATATTGCATCCATTAGGGGTTTTGATGTTAAATCCGATGCAGTAAGTAAACGAAGAACCGACGTACCGTCTCGTCCTTCCAAAGGGGCACCTTTTTCAACCAATACCTTTTTAATATTAGCATCATTGACGTTATGCATAAACTGTAATATGGAATAACCTCTTTCCGAAAATTCTGTAACATCGACATAAGGTAGAAAATAGTTAATATATGAACCAATTTTTTTTTCACTACCATCCGTGTTAACAATGTTAATAATGATAAAGTATGCGTTCTCACTGAGGTATTTTTGCGTGAAATCAGCACCTTTCTTACGCATTTCTTCCAACATTTGTAGGTTCAGATTATGGGGTGCACCCATTTTATTGTCATTAATACAAAACATCCATAATGGTTTACCCAAAGCATTTCCTTTTGCATTGGGGGACGCTCCAAGATCCAACAATGTTTTGAGAAGATTAACATTTTTATTTTTAATTGCTATTAAAAGTGGAATACCCAAACTGTCTTCTTTTATGTATTTATTTACATCTACATGAGGTGCATACTCGCGAATCTTCTGAAGATCTGGATCTTTCTTTGCAAGTTCTTCCCGCCAGAGTTGTTGGTAGTCTTGTTGTGCTGCTGGGGCTTGTGCTGCCGGGACTGCTGGTTGTACTTGCACCGCAGGCGCTAGCTCTTGTGCAGCTGCAACAGCAGGTGCAGCACCAAACTGGTCCAAGATACGCCGTATGGGACCTTTGTTCGGAATATTTTCTGCCTCCAACAATTCGTAAGCCGTTTGTCCATTCTCGTGTGCAATAAGATTTGGATTCGCACCGTTTTCAATGAGGAATCGCAACATCTGCATAAATGTACCCCTGTTTTCATGATCATACTTCCATAATAAATTACCAATAGGTTTATAATTATCATTATCCGTATAATTGAAATCCACGCCACCCAAATCACGCAAAATAGGCAGTAAGTTCAAGTGTGTTCCGGTCATTTCCACACACAAAAACATAAGCATATCATTCTTGGAAAATCCCTTCTCTATAAGTTTGAGCATGAGGTCTCGTGAAAGCGCCAAGGGTTGTGTGAACCCTTCCCACATTGTGTCATAAAAATCAATTAGGTCTAGCACAGGCGCTCCTAAATCCAACAGACGTATAGCGACCTTTCTAAATTCAGGTAACGCCAACATCACCAACTTATTTCTGAAACGATCCTCGTAGGCAAAATCAATGCGTGCTACATTACGGTTCAAATAATTCAGGATGCGTTGTTCATTCTCCTCCCCCTCAAGGAGTCGGACAAACTCCAGCGTTTCCGGGGTAGCCTGTGCAGCAGCGGCCATTTTCTACATAGCGCCGCGATTATATGCGTGTCGGATACGTATGGGTCGCCGTTGTGCCGCTGCCTTGTCGCGTCACCGGTGGATGGAGCCAATAAGCGCGCGCCCCATGAAGGCCCAGCTGGAAATTCAGTTCCCAGTCCAGCGCCTCCGCGCAGGGGAAGAGCGTTCCTAGGATTTTGGCGAGCATAGGGACGCGGAAGACCATGGAATCCGTGCACCGTGTGGGTAACGCAGGGTGGTTGGGCTTGTACCAGAGACGCCCAGCCTGCACCGAAGCCGGTTCAATGGCAGCGGAGGCCGAGAGCGACAAGAAATCCCAGGCACCGCCCGTCTCCACCTCTAGGGCCGCCAAGGCCGCCGCAAAACGGTCCAAGAAGTTCTCACAGAAGAGCACGTCACTCTCTAGAATGAGGACAATACGATGCCCCGCTTGGACAGCACGGCGCGCCACGCCCGCCCAATTCCAAATCAGGGAGAGTTCCGTCGGCTTCAGGTTGGTTGTGTTGAAATTGAGGGGCTTTCGGCCGTGCTTGGTGGACCACGGGTCATAGAAATCCCACACGGCTCGGCTCTGAAAAAACGGGTCATCCCCGTACGTATCCAGTACCATCGTGTAGGTGGTGGGGTCTATCTCTTGAGCTGCAAACCATTTCAAGAGATAGTCGGCGCGATCCGGCTCTTTGGCGGGATCGCAGAGTATATAGACGTGATCAATGGGTTCTGGAAAACGTCGTTGCGGCATCTTCGCTAATCAACAATTCGCACAGGGCGTCTTAGATAAAACCAAAGAAAGAAAAGACGCTATGGAGGAATGTTGAGGGTTGTGGGGTTGCCGAAAATTTCAGGGCATTTAATTTCTGGGTCAGAATTTTTTGTTGGACGGCCTTGGGATCGTAGGGTGTGTAGTTTTGGAAAGGGGATACACTTGGCACAGGTCCTGGTGCTGGAGCTGGTAAAGCCGTGAAATTGGAAAGGAAGTTGAATGAATCTTTAGCGGTTGTGAGGACTGTGGATGTTAAGCCTTGGTTTAGGACAATGATGGCGTAGCCGTGGCCACCACGGCCTGGATCTTGAACATCATTGGTATCTGCCGAACCACCACCACCTCCTGTTCCCCAATAATTTTCTCCCCACTCTGCTCCAGTGCCATCGCCATTTGACACTGCACCATTGCCTCCTTTGCCGCCACCTATTCCGCCTCCTCCACCACCACCTGCAGAATCGTCATTGCTAGCTCCTTTTTGCCCACTTCCACCTGTTCCGCCAAAATAGGATTGGCCTCCAGCAGATGGTTCATTATTTTTAGCAGCTGCACCGCCAGAATTTGCACCTGCGCCACCACCAGGACCATCATCATTTGAATTATCACCCACACTTCCACCATCTGCGGTTGCTAAAGATGTTGACGAACCATCTTTTAAGAATGTGTCTGCACCATTTGCACTAGATACCCATCTACCACCAGAACCTATTTGCACAGTATATGTTTTGTTTGCATCAATTTCTATGAAATCGGGTTGTGTCTTGCCATTCGCATTATTGGTTTTCCAAGCTTTGGAATCATACACATGAACTGTGTCACTGGATTCAGAACAGTATTTCCACGCTTTATCTTGAGGTCCTCCAGTCTTATAGACAGGCAATGCACACCATCGTTGAGTATTTCCTGATGTTGTTGTTCTGGAAATATTGCTTTCAATAACGGTCCCATCTGAATTGTAATATGTCCAATTTGTTAGGCATGCGGTATCGTTTTCATCGGTTGTGTATTTCCAATGTACCCCTTGTCTTCCACCAGAAATATATGCGGGCATCATACACCAACACTTATTGTCACTTTCAAATATACAACCTGTATGTGGTCCCGTTGTAACATTATTTCCTTTATCATATGACCACGAAGCAACACAACCATCTGATGAACACCCAGCACCGTTGGGAGATGTAGCTTTTGGTATCTCAAAGACACTCCCTTTTTGACTTGCCTTAAAATGACCACTTCCACCTCCACCTGCTCCAAAATTGTGATTCGTGTCAGTAACAGTCCCACCCCCACCACCCCCACCTACCAACAGGTAGTCTAGGGTTTTATAGCCTTCTGTAGGGATTCCGAGAGGTTTATTCACAGGTATTATAAACTCAGGGTTAATTGGAATCTGTATTTGCTTGTCAGTTGATGATATTTCAAATCCAATCATTTTCTCATTTGGCACATCCCTGTTAGGAAAAATTTGTTTTATAGTCAACGTTTGCTCATATTTCCCACTAGACTCATATTTAGTTTGCATTGCTCCGATTTCTAACTGCTCTTGTGTTACACCTTTTGGCACAACTACATATGGAATTCTGTTATATCCCCAATAAGATGAAGCTTTAACAACGAGAATGTCACCCACATTAAGAGAATTTACAACGCTCAGCATATATCCTGATAAGTCAGAATATGAGTAATTAATTACAGGCTTAGTTCCCCAAGGATTGTAATTAGATATCGGTTTATTGAGTGTTCCATCTCCATTTCTTAATGACTTTAATGGAATAGATAACCCTTGATAAGAAATCTTCTTCTCCTCCTTGATTTTCTCCACTTCCTCCCGTATCTTCTGCATGACCGACGAATACACAAAAAATACGGGCATCACGGTGTCTTTCAAGAAGGGTCTGAACGCGAATTGTGTAGTGCCTCCAAAATTCCAGGTGTAGACGTTTTCAGACCCTGTAGGAAAGGCCGGCCATGCATCTGTCGCAGGTATAAATTCCTTAAATGTAGTTTCATCGGTATCGGCAAAATTGCTTGACATAAAATCCCTATAATTCTGCGGTAAAATCTTGTACCACTTTGTATCCTTGTTATCATCGTAAAACTTCTTGATTTTCTTGAATAACGAATTATCATTTTCATCTTCATCGCCTACCAATTTACTGCGTACTTCTTTCAAAAGATAGTTGCGAATGGAATAAATGGACCCTGGTTTCTCAGTAGAATTTGTATTAATTTTATCAATCGCATCTTTCAATGTAGGGTCGGCATTTCCGTCAATTTTAAGATAAAGGGATGCCGGATTTGCATAAGTGTCGTGTGCATCTGTTAGCTTGCCCGTTGGAAATAATCTAGCATTCGTATTTATTGGCCATTGTGTAGAGTTCCCTGGCAATTTTTCGGTTCCCACAGGAGCCGCAGACACCACTTTCCATGTGCGCATATACTCTACATAAATGCCCCCAAGAACGCCCTTGACGCGTGCTAATTCATATTCGTATGCAAACGCCTGTTGCCGAATCTTTGCGTACCGCTCCATATATATGCGCACGATGTTGGGATTATGATATGTGTAGGTATTCTCGCCCTGTGCTGTTACACCACTCACACCACATATATCACGTGTATACAAAAGTTCATTCACGCGTGTAAAGACATCTGCACGCGCCGTATCGTTCAAAAAAGAAATATCTGTCGACAATCCATTGAAAAACGCTAAGTCCGCGTCATACGAAGAACATATTTGAATATCTGATTCTGCACTCAGAATGCCCCAATAATTGGCGCCTGTACTAAGACTATTGTACTTTACACCATCCAACTCTGTCAATTTGTCCTTATAGTCATCTTGAAATTTTTTGAATTTTGTCAGCAGGTCCTCACCCACATTCTTAACATAGTCAAATAATTTCTTGAATCGCCCATCCCATTGATTGGCAGCAGTCCCAGTGTACCGCCCTTCCAATGCTAGAACGACAGCTTCATCCTGTAAAATATCGGAGGTAGATGTCTTTGTAGCATACAATGTATTCAAATCCTCATTGTAACCCGCGTACAAGGTGTTTACTGTACCAGCGATAAGCTTATAATTGGTATTTTCTAGCATCGTGAGTGGCGAGTAATTTATTTCTTGCCCATTATTGTCAGACGATGTAAAAAAATTAATGGAGTATGTTTTACTATTTGTAGTTATATTGCTAAGCAAGTGAATTTTATTTGTCTTTATGATATAATACACGAATTTAGCATCGGTTAGTGTTGAGGATTCCAACGCACTATCTAAGTCAGCATCCGCTATCGTCAAAGTGCAACCCGTTATTTTTGTTAAGCGTTGTGGACTATAAATTTTATCGTTTTTATCCCCAAACCCGTATCCGCAAAAGCCAATGTTACGGCTTACTAATTGACTATTTATTTCCTCTTTTGTTGGCCTCCTGACATCTGCATCTGCAAGACCGAAAAGTGTCTTTAAAGAGGTAGTTATGCCGGTAATATCACCAGCAACTACATTGCTATCATCAGCGGGCTTCACATACACCATGTACTCGTACACTTGTGACGCATCGCGTGGGTGAGGAATGGATGCCGGTGTGCGAAGTGTGCTCCACCGTGTTCCAGAAACGCCAGGAACATCTACAAACGCCTCGTACAGTTTCTTATAGTATAGGATGGTCTTACGCACCCGCTTCTTGACCCGGTTCAGTTGAATGGCTTCCCGCACGCGTCTCAACATACCCTTCGGTTTATTGGCCTCCAAGAACGGTTCCAGGATTTCCTTGGCGTTATAGAGGCGCACGTACATCGCCTGGAGGGCCGCAATATTCTCAACATCGGCATTATACCATTCCGTATTGTTCCTATTTGCCACATCGGTTCCAGCCTGCGGTTTCTTCACCACAAAGTTCTGGCATGCGTTAGCTCCATCTCCATGACATCGCAGTACACCACGTGGTCCCAACATATCCTGAAAGCCCCTGGTTTCACTCGCAGCGGGGGTCGGATTGGTCTTGAGCTTATCAACAACCGCATACACGAGTGTAGGTGCATAGGGTTGTGTTGCAATACGATAGTCCTCCTCCAATTCCTTGAAATACACTTTCTCAACCGGTGCCGTCGTTACACTTCCGTCGGCACTGTTTACAGTTGCCTCCAGTCGCCTCCAACTCCTCAACTCTAGTAGCCCGCCCGTTGCTGTTGCATCTGGGTCTGGGTCGCGCGTCTCGTACAAAGCCTTGAACTCGGTCCACAATCCCTCTATGGCCCGCAACGTACATGACCAGAGGTCATTATCCACACGTTCGTACTTATCCATAATCTGGTTGGTATACAGGTAGTCCAGGTAACGGTCCCGCAACGTCGTGAGTTCCTTGATATCTACAGAGCCTGACGCCCTCAAGCGGTCGGCATCTCTGGAAGCCTTCACCGGCAATTTCATAGAGAGCGTCGTAATAACCGACGAAACGCGCCCATAATAATCCTCAAATAGCTCAATCATCTGCACGGCCCGCATACGGGCCACGGCGAGCTCCCTATCCTTCACCAACTTCTCCAGGTAGTTATCGTACAGCTTGCTCATATTCAGGACAAACTCCTTGCCCTCGTAGGGTCCTCCATCGCGCAGGTTTTTCTTGCCACCCATCGTAATCGCCCAGAGGTCCCTGTTATCCACGACAATTTGGGACGTACCGGTGGTCGCATCCACTGTAAAGAGCCCCTTCAGTTCCTCTGAATAATACTCGGCGTAGTCAACGGGTATCTGGATTTCGCGGGTAAACGAGAGACCCGTTGCCATCGGCTCCGTGACCGTCGTATAGTTGTAGGAATCAAAGAAGAACTTCATCTTCGCGTTCACGTAGGTCTTCATTTGAAGAAAGACCTGGTCTGGAAGGGATGTGGGGGGTTCCTGGGCACGCGGATTCTCAAAGAGACCCGTCGTCTGTGCAATGGACGCCGCAGGTATCGTGGCGGGTAGCGAGGATACCTGTTGGTTCATGACGTTTGTGCGCACGAGCGAATCATATGCCTCGGTATACTTTTTGTACATATCCAAGAGGGCCTTGAAATTTGTCGTATCCAGCTTGCCCAAGTCATCCGTAGGATTTAACACGATACGGGTTTCCTTCATCTTCTCGGGATTCGCGAGGTCCTGTTGAGTGTATCGGACTGTTACACTGGCTATCATTCTTGATGGTGTGGGTCCTGCTGTTGGACTAGCGGCGGGTCCTGCTGTGGGTCCAGCCGTTGGTCCTGCTGTTGGTCCTGCTGTTGGTCCTGCTGTTGGTCCTGCTGTGGGTCCTGGTGCAGCTACATTTGCACCCTCAACATCCGTTAAACGAATCGTGATGCCGCGTGTCGTGTCGGAAGTACAGGTTTTCGCGAAATCAAAGACCTTCGGCACAAGGACCTCCAGCTCCTTTTTCAGCTCATCACGCAACCGGATAACGCAGGCGGATTGTAGAGGTTCAACGACATAGATGGCCGTTCCTACAAAATTCCCCGTGATATTTTGGATATTCTTAACAGTCAATGCACCCTTTGTTGTTTCACTGTAGGATGCTACGACCGCCTCAAATGCATTCGCGGTATTCGCTTTTTGATACACACGAACACCCATATTCACCGATTTGTCGTAGGCAAGGGGCGGATATGTTCCGGACAAATCGGTAATGACGAGGGTACTGTCCTTCACAGGCGCCAGGCGTAGCTCGCTCCTTGTTTCGGTTACGTAGCTATACGCCTGGATAGTTAAGGGGTTGCCGGCGGACAGTGATGTAGTATCGGTGGGCTGAATATTATTCACATTACTGAAAATAATATCACCACTGGTTTTATTATAGGAGTAAATGCGGGCGTCAAAAGACGCCGATGTGCCATCCTGGACAACACGCACGGGCATGTTGGGAATAAGAGGTAAATCCACGGGAATCTTGACTGCCGCGGTATTATTGTTGGGGTCCAGGGCCAATGGGTTACCAAGCGGTGCCAGTGTACGCGGATTAGTCAACATACCGGCGGTGTAAATGTATTTTTGCAACATACCGTTCAATTTGGTATTACTTACATCTGGGTCACGGATGTCCCGTTGGTCCCGTTCAACATCCGAAAAGCACCCCGCTACACGCGACTGTATTGTGGCCGGCAATTGTACAATGGTCTTCTTGAATTCCTCAACATAGACGGATAACATATCTTGTGTCGCCACACGCATATGCGCCACAAGCGAGGTTTTGGACTTATTGACTAGCGATGATGTCTCCGTTGTACTTGTGAGGGAAGGGGTACCGAGCGATTTCAGGGCATCTGGAACGACACGGGTTCCAACAATATGCAGCGTCGTCCATTTCGGCGAATCCAGTTTCATATTGTCCATGAAGGCCGCTGAGCCGATGTCCGTGGACCATACCGCGTCGTCATTGGACCCTTGGAGGACCCAGCCATCTGCAGGGGGCTTAGACAGCTTCATGTCGGTACCCCAATTATAGCCGTCAAAGGCTTGGGGGTCTGTGAATCGCACCATGAGCACACCGTTGGCGAACTTTTGGTTCGTTTGTTGGACACGGGGGGTGGGTGCTGAAACAAGCTGGCTTCCAATACGGGATTGGAACCCCTCTGTCGGTTCCCTGGCAAAAGTGCGAATAACGTCTTTTTCCAGCTTATGGAATCCGAAATCAAACGTGGGCACGGTACCCTGCAATTGGTTGGGAATGACGGAACATTGTCCTGGGTTGGTGAAATTCCAGCGATAGTATTTATAGGCCGCGTCCCAAGGTGTTCGTACTGGCAGTGTATTCATATTCTGGGTTTCACCGGTATACTTTTCACTCCATCGCGAGTATGTGCCAGCACTACGCTCCTTCAAATACTCCCTATAGTAGCCAAGAATGGTTCGGACATTTTCTGGCAGGTCCGCCTCGCTACCCAAGAACTGCCCGCTTGGAATGTAGACGTTCTTCAGGAAATCCTCCACGGATTTTTGGACACCGATGACAGCTGCATCTTGTTCGGTTACGATGACGTATTCGGATGGTGCCAAACTTACTGTTCCAACAGAAATGGATGTTGTTGGTGTAGAGATTACGGCGTCTCTCTCTTCACCACCACGTCTGTCTTGCACAGTTGGAACAGGAACAGGGTCTTCAAACCCCTCCGTGGTTCCCCACAGACGACCGGACCAATCGGGTCTTGCAAGAGTTCGCTGCCCTTGCAAGGTCCTTGAAGATTGCGGTATGAACCGCATATCGTTTAACTTCGGGGGGATAGCCCACTCCATCTCTTCTAATTGATTGCGTATTTTTTATAGATTCCGTTTAAACAGTCTATGTTGTTGCGTAAGCTGTCACTCTCAACAAGTTGCCTATCCGTCGTGATTTCTCTGTCGGAGCGTGGGTCCGTCACAAGCGCAATACCGGAAAAAGCACCTGCTGCTCCTGCTGCTGTTGCTCCAGCACCCGTTCCAAACATTCTATTGCGAACAGCCAGCACACGGTCAAAAATCGCATCCGCTGTGCGTTCCTTAAACAGCTTTTCAAACATACCCTCGCTTCTCAACAGTTCCTTGAGGTCCTTAAATGCCGTAATAGCCTCCAGGGTTTTGGCTTTCAACTCAGGATACGTCATATCCTTGGGATTACTCAGAACCACCGAGAAGGCATTCGGGTCCGCTGTTGTTACGAGATTGCGACCTAGGGACGTGTAGGTCGTGCAGGTTTCCTCCTGGCTATTAAAGGTATATGCAACACAATCGCCTGTACACTTCTCCTCACACTCCTTGGCATAAGTATAGGTCCCCGTTTGCTGTGTGGGCTTGACCTCTGCGGTCTCGGCAAACTTCTGGCCGTAATACGCCTTGGAGTTGTAGGAAACGGAGATACCTGCTCCGCTCGCGGGGACAGCGTCAAAGGGACACGTGATGGGCTTTGCAGTTGCATCGGTTGTAGTAGGTGCGGGTGCTGGCGAAGCAACTGTCGCCACATCCGATGTCTTAAAATTCGGAATTTGACTCACCATGTAACCGGGTTTCTGGGCAAGCAGGCGTTGACGTGTACCCCTTTCCTTGCCGTAACCAAATGCTGGTCGCTCTTGCGCATTGTATGTAGTCGCCGCCGATGGACCCTCCGCCTCCTGCTTGAGTATATCCAGGGCTGCTGCCTGGCTCCCCTGGAATCCTTCCGTGCCACCCGTTGTCTTGGTGCGGTCGTATACGTGAAACCAGCCAATAACCCATGTACCTATATCTTTGTTGAGAACGTAGACATCCAGGGACCGCGTGCCAGTCAAGCCCGATATGGCACGTGTTTGGGATTGCAAATTACCTGTGACCGGCTGGCTGTTCAAATGTACAGCGACTGTGAGCTGCCGAGCAGTGGTATTCCTCGTCATTTGTATGGCAATGGTATTCCATGCACCGCTTTTGAAAGCGGCCAATGGTACGGTGGCAAATGTCACCTTCTCAAATGCATTCCTCACCTCATATTGAACCGAGAAATCATCGCCCATTTGTTGAAGTGTGCAGGTTTCCACATAATTTGCTGCTGTGGAATCCTGAAGGCGGAAGAGCGTTAGGCGTTGCACCGCTTTATCCACCCAGACACGCACGGATACAATGCTAAGAAGGTTCTCGCGCAGGGCCGGTCGCATACGTATACCGTCGCCCAATACGAGATCTTTCGTCCACCCAAGGCCGACAGCATCTCCTGCACCTACCTTGCGTATTTCAGTCCCTTGGGTCGTCTCCAGGGTCCCTACACGATTCGCATCCCCCACAAAGCCCTTGAAAAAGTCAAAGGATATGAGCGGCTTTGTGGAGTCCTGGTAGAGTTGGAACAGGTCCAAATTCATATCTATGTAGCGATACTTGGGAAGACCCCAGTTCATAGAGGTACGCAGACCATCCCACTCTATTTCCAACATATTCCGCTCCGGCGACTTGAGTATAACGACACCCCCTTCACCCACGTATTGTTTGGAATTCGTGATGCGATACGTTTTCAGGGTATTCCAGTTCGTATCAGGGTGCATTACCACCGCGTTTGGAACACTGACCATTGTGCGGGCCATGTAAGAAGCACGGGGGTATAGCTGGCCACTCTTCAGCAGGTTCCGCAAGTCTCTAGAAGCCGCATCTGCATTCGGTTTTGGCTCAGGGTCCATCAGGAGACCTGTTGCGGAGTAGAGGTGACCAATGAGCGTTTTGGCGCTTCCAATGCCGTCGTACACGAAGTATTCAATGCCCCGTTCATTACAATAGTCGCTAGGGGTGGGCGCGGATGTTGAGGCAAACTGTACATCCCTATTTAAGCATTGGCGCAGCGCTTCGCGCTGCTGCTGTTCGCTTTCCGCATTAAACATGAGCGTATGCAAGTCCTCGTACTCTTTCGTGATATCCGCAAAAGATTTCGCTTCTTTTCGGATATCTGTGGGGTATCCGGCACCCGCCGGTTGGCACCCCGCCTTGCGCCAGGCACGCTGGAGGACCTCTATAGAATAGGCGCCCATGGGCGTCGCTGCCGTCCCCTCACTCGCCGCGGTTGCCTCCAAATAGTAGTTTTCGGGCAAGAACACCCGCCCATCCAACAGATAGCCGAAATACAACATTTGGCTCAGGTCGCGTACGAAGCGGTCGTAGGAGGCCGTGAGATTGCGGACGTACTGGATGCGCCGGCGGAAGTAGATATCCACAGCACTGCCTTCCACACCGGCAAGATGGTTCATCGTTATCCGCATATCTGTTGGGGTTTTGGCACGTCCATAGACGACGTCCAGGACAATGCGGCAGAGCGCCGTCTGCTCCGCTGCAACCACGTTATTCAGGCGCAACCAGGCTTTCTCACGCACACCCTCCGTATCCAACAGCTGCTTCACACATCCGATACGCTTTTCTGCAGTATCTGCCTCTAAGCAAAAGGCATAGGTTGCTGGGCAATTTTCGGGACGCGTTACAAGGTTCGGATTCGCTGCACTGGCTTCATTGCGATTGTAGGGAACACCGTAGCCATTGGTTTTATCAAACGCACATGCGTCTCTGGCGGGGTCCAGAAGTCCACAGTTCTTGATGCGTTTACACTTCTTCTCGTTTTCGGCAGCCAAGGCCTCCGCCTTCTGGGTATGCCAGAACCAACGCGGACCCGTTGGACTCAGCGTTATGGTCGTGGGCTGCGCACTGCCTATTTGCAGCTGAATGCGTCCATCGGGTCCCGCCGCCGTTCCAAAGAGTGCACGCGATTCCATAGCACCCGACGACGAATCCGGCATAAACAACCACCCACATGTCGCATCCGACCCCGTCGGTAAATCCTCTAAACGCAGAATACTATTACAGCCGTCAAACTTCACCCGATCGGGGTCTGTGTTTTGAATAGTATGTACAAAGCGATAGTATTCGGGGTCGGGAGGGCCACTCGTCCCAGTCATCGCCGTTTCTAGAGCGGACTGGAGACGTGTAGGGAAATCCGGAATAGCACTGACGGTATCGGCATTCGCGAAAATTGCCTTATTGGACAACTGCTTGTGAAAGTAGTCGGTTTTATCCTCAAAATAGGTGGAGTAGCGCCCTGCGGCGCGCGCTGCCTCCTCGTCATGCCGAAAAGGGTTCAGAAAACCCTCTTCGTTAGTGCCACGAAGAAAGACCCAAAGGACTCCTACAATTCCTACAAAAAGTAAAAGAGTCCATAGTATATTGTGCCGGTCCATTCGTTATATGGAAACCCCTATCTAGTAAGTGGGTTAATTTCGGGCTGCTGTGGGTGGCCGCACAGGCTGTCGCACAAGAACGTTGGCCTCAATCTGTGAGTATTGTGCGTTATCGTAGTTCAGGTCGCGGCCGACCTGGGAGGCGCTAAGTGTTGCGCCGTAAATATGAAACCACGCAAGGCCCCCACTTACACCAGGACCCCCTACAACGAGCCGTGTAAACGCCGTTCCATCGGGATAGATGGCACCAGTGGCCATGACGTCCTGTGTAGACGTCGCATCTACGCCATTGATGTAGATGCGGCTCGCCTGAAGCGCATCTGCAACGGTGACGGCAATATGATTCCAGCCCACCTTGACAAGGCCCGTTGCGCGCACCTGGAATATGGACGTGCCGGATTGGACAGTCCAGACGGGCTTCAGGTCGTCCTGGACCTGCAGAGACATCCTGGTTTCCGCCGTACCACCGGAACCCTGGTCCAGGCGCCATAGGGTCGCCTGTCCTGTTGGAAGTGCCTCAAAATGCACCATAATGGCCACGGTTTTCACAGCCTCCATTCCAATGCCTCGCGACGGCAGGGATTTGATGGACGCACCAGCAAGGGGTGCGGCCCAACGGCCACCACCGCCCTCCAGGCGCACCGGCTTGGGCGGTGCATCCAGATCTAGGAAACGATTCTCGTCCACCAGCTCGTCCTTCTGCGCCCTTACACTCACCACGGGTTTCCAGGCACTCTGAGCCAAATACATCGGTGGGGATACACGGGCACCTGTGTTGGTAATGAAGGTAAGAGCGGGGGCACCAAAGTGAAGCGCCGTAGTACTGTTGCCCTCAAAGCGAACCTCCAATTCATTGCGCGTATATTGCAACAAGAGGGCGCGGTATTGCGCACCATTGGTACCGGTGAGCGGCGTGATTTTTTGGCGGTTTACGAAGAAGCCATAGAAGGCCGCGGCTGCACCTGCAGGCACGGTGAGCACGGCGGTCAGGGGGGCATCCGTAACCTCCACAAAGGTGCGCGCAGTCCAGCCTCGGGTTCCCCCTTTCGCGCCAAGGAGCTCCAGGAAGGCGGAGCCCTGCGCGGAGCTCTCCGCTACAAGCTGTAAGGGTTCCTCACGCATGAGCCGCTGGGCGTAAAGAACGCGGGAGCCGATTGTAGGGATTGTGGCAAACCAGTATTCAATGCCGCGCTCCCTACAGACATTCGGATTATCCTCGTATGTTGTATCAGTGGCGCGCTGTACTTCAATGCCGAGGCATTGTCGGATGGTCTCGTCCTGTTGTCGGACGTTCTTGAAATCGTCTAGGCGGTCCATGCGGTCATGGAGGTCGCGGAACTGCGTTTTAATGGCGCCGTAACTCATGCCGGCAAAGGCCTTGAGGTTCTCCTCGGTCTGGGGATACCGTGTGCCCGCCGCTTGGCATCCCGCCTTACGGAACTCACGCTGTATGCACTCCAGGGGGAAGGTTTCACCTGGCTTCATGGGAACATCGCCATCGTTGAAATCGCAGGGATTGAAGGGTGTTTCGTTGAGGAACCAGAGGGCCGCACCGCGCGTTTGTGAAGGGCGACCCGATGTCGCGGTCGCATAGAGACTCTGCATGAAGGATTCGGCGTCTGCCTTGGAAAGCGCCGGTGCTGCCGCGGCATCTATTGGCAGCCAGAGGGCGGGCGAAAAGGTAATGGCCGCCCGCTTTTCCAGGTAGAACTTGGCTACACGGTCGGTTTCCGTGAGATTCCCCTCTTGTTCAATGATGCGATGGAGGCCCTTGCCTTTCGTACATTTTGCCAGCTCTTCGCACATGAGTAGGCGACAGGTCTTGGTAAGCCGGCCGTTTTCTAGGGCACAGGGGTCTCGCACACGAATACCTCGTGGATTTTTAATGGCATCGTATACACCATCCTTTACAGGATTACCATTCATATCGTAATTGAAATCACCGGAGTAGTACCGAGCTGTAATGGTCAAGTCCGTACATTTGCTTGTCTCCGTTATAATACTGTTGGCATTTCCACAATTCCCGTCGGGGTCCGTTGGGTAAAGAATCACACCGTTTTTCACGGGAATCGCGTATCCCTTGGAAGGACAGTAGCCACAGTCCACGGACTCCTCGCCGGCAATCAGACTGCACGTCTTGATGCGTTTACAGCGTTTGATGTCCTCAGCCTGAATGGCTCCACCAAGGTCCCATATCCACCGGCCACCGGCAGGGAGAGCGCTAGGTACGGCGGGACCTACAGCGCGGTCCCCCGTTTCGGTGGTCTTTGTTGTATTGGTGCCGTAGCCGAAGGCGGCGACGGAGGGGGTTTCAGGGTCCTCTACAAACCACCAACCGCAGCCGCTATCTTCGCGAATCTGACTGTTGGGCCGACCACGCCGATTGTTCACGAGCTCACGAGGATTCCCTATAGCACGGCATTTCTCGTCTTCGGACATGTTGGGATTGCGGCCATCAAAGAAATGCTTGGCGGGAGACTGGGATTTGGCGGAGGCGGAGCCGTAGTCGGCGGTGAGAATCCCTTCATCTGTGCGCCGCACAAGGTCCGCTATACCGGGACCCATCGCAATAGGAATACCCGCCGGATTTTCCACGGGCGACATTTGGTAATGAAAGAAATCGCGGAGGGCATCCCATGTTGAGGGCTCCGTGACCTGGAATCCCTCTGCTGCAAGCAATTCACCCAACAAATACCAAACTATGGAGCATACGAGTATTAAAAATACGACGATCCATAATACGGACATAGTCCCCTCTGTTTCAGGGTAGACTTTTCTAGTTTACACACATAGGCCGCGGTAGCGGCAGCAAGTGCTAGCGCTAGCGGCAGCAAGCGCTAGCAAGCACCTACGAGGCAGCGGGATACAAGCGCCAGGAGGCAAGGAAGGTATCCTTGTCGTTGTTGAGGTCAATGATTTTGGCCTTGGCCTTGCCCCCATCGGCAATCAGGTAATACCCAGGATTATTGGCGCTTTCCAGCGATACAAAGGCATAGGCGCCGTTGACAGCGGGACGAATGGCCCAATCGGTCGTTTGTATGCTAGCCACTCCTTTTGCCGCTGTAAGCACGGCATTGGTTGTCACATTGCGCGACAATATCTTGGCAGCATCGTCATTCTCAACAATAGAATAAATGGGTATTGTACTATCCGTGAAACTGGCGGTACTCTGTTTAGGGGCCAAGCGGAATTTGGTCACCACGGTTTCATCGGTGATTTGAGGGACGTCACCGGTCTTTTGTAGGAAGTACCGGCGTCCAAGGGCCGATTCCAGACGGAAAATGGTCGTGCCCGCCGTATTTTGGTTTTGAATGCTGGTGTAGGGCATGAGGGGACGTACATCTTCCTGTAGGAAATTCAGGGTTGCAGTGGCCACGCCGGCACCGAGGCGAAGTACCTTTTGTGCCACAACACCATCCGTATCCTTTACAAGTATCATGTATTCAATCGCGTCAGTGGAGACATTTCGTGTCAATTCCACAGAGGATACGGTTGCGTTCGCAGAAGGAAGGGTGAAATAGGGTTGATAGACCTCGCAACATGTGGACGTGCATCCTTCTGATGTTAGGGATTCGCCAAAAATCTTACGGTCATTGGTTCCTATACAAGCAGTGCGTGATGCACCCGTCGCAGCATCATACCGATTCGCCTTCAATCCGATGCGGATATTGGCTATTCCAATTCCAACCGCGTTTTTGCTATCCACTGTTGTTGATGTTGATGCAGACGCGTCATTAAACGTAGTAATTAAAGCGGATTCTTCAATGGTCGTGGTATTGTTTTTAAACTTAGCCTTATCAACCCGAAGATTCAGAGTTGTTCCATTTACAGTGGCCTCAACCGATATCATGCGTAAAATATTACTGGTGGCATCTGTTACACCAAAATAAAATAGAACAGAATTATTTGTCAAGGGGCCTTTTGCAATATAGTCCGCACTTTTAGATTTGCCTGGTATACTGCTTCCAATGAGTGATGCCGATTGTACAACAACTTGCGCCAAAATATCTCTTGGTGTAATTGGAAAATATATATCCGTTATGACTCCTGTTGGAGTTGTGGTCAATGCTGATTCACGATATATCAGCTTGTACTCACTTTGCGCTTCGGATACACTGGCTCCATTCACCTTTACAAGGGAAAGGTCTTGACGCCCGACAGGCTTTCCGTTTGCCAAGTTGTATATATACAACATGGAGCCGGCGATACCATTGCAGTTTGTTGGGAATGTCTTTTTGCGAATGCCGTAGCAGCGTTCAATGGCCTCTTCTTGCTTTGCTGCGTCAGCCGTTCTATCATTTGCCATCTGGTACATATCATTGTATACCTTTATGGCCTTTTGAATATCTGAGGTCACCCCAGTCTCACGCGGTATTGCTGCATTGACTTCGTCAATACCTGTTTGATTGGGTGTTCCATCGGCCCGCAAAGGCGCCCAGGACCCCGCAGGTGTGCATGTGCGGTAGGGAAACGCGGCAATTTCATCGGCCGTGGCTGTTGTATATTCACCCCCTGGCTTATTGAGACCTGAATATCGTGCACCTATGCTCTCATAGGTGGCTTTTTTGAGCGCGTCCATTGTTTGCGTGGTGTCATCCGCGGTATTCCTGTAGAGAACATCTAGACACTGGGCATCAAACGGCGCGGTTTGAGGCATAATGCTGTATTTACCGGTAGCATCCACGACCATTCGTTCACATGGACCAATCGCATTGCGCCCATAGAGCATTTGGGAGGCCTCGTTCATGGCTATGGTCCGTTCGGCCGTCGTAAGGCCCCGCAAACGGTCCGATGTACCCCGCACAATATCCACGATTCCCAACAAATAGGCGCGCACTTCCTCTTGTGTGCGTTTCATTTTGAGGGGCTTGGATATATCGCGCTCATTGTAATCGTTGTAAAGAAGCCGGCGGATATTGTTGGATTTCATGGTCGGGTCCGCGGAATTAGGACTAAGTTTTCCAGCATTGGTGCCACCCACAAGCTTAAAAAGGGAATCCAAGCAGCCCGAGGAATCCGTATCATCCATTCCATTATCACAGGACGTTGTAATGGCACGATTCAAATTATCAGCCGATGTGTAAAGAACGCTGCTCCTGCATTTGGGTTCATCCTCAATATGTGTGGGAATGTTGAAGTATCCAGGAATCTTAACAGTCGCCTCAAATGTCGCGGATTGCGTGGTACCTTCATGGGGTGCCCATATCCAGTACTGGTTCCCATTTATGAGGGAAAATACATTGGGGTTCTGACCTTGTGCAGGGGGTTTTGGCGTTGCAATGCGTTCACTATCGTTGAAACGGCCATTGCGCGAATAATGTGATAGTCGCTGCGATATATTTTTTACGTTTGATATGCCCGTGTTGCCCACTTTTGTAATATAATCCTCAAATCCAACAGATAGTGGTTCGTACGTGTTCGTATCGTCAGTATTGCGTTCCATTTGAATGCAAATGCCACGGTAATTGGGTCGTTGCGTTTCGTCACCATTAATTATTGTGTAAATGCTATTTTTTGCGGCATCCGAAACACCACTTTCGTTCGTTAGCGCATAATTTGTGTAAAAATTAGACACATTTGGTTTTAATATGGAAATGCCTGAAATGGTTCCCTCTGAAAGGAAGTTTTGCATCGGTTTAATACCCCAGCACCATACGCCTGCGGGGGTCTCGTTATTAGAGGACCCAGGTGGCGCGGCAGTTGGTCCCAATTGGGCAATATCAACTGCACCCCCCCTATTCGGAAAAACAGTACATAATTCACGAGAACTTCCACTGGGCGGAAGTGTTGAAGTGAATGGATTTTCAGAGGACACGGCATTTGAACGCACAATGTATTTTACACCATTTCTTGCATTATCCGTTGTACGTGCCCATCCGAGTTTACAGAATTGCATACCACGCTGTTGAGCCGCGGTTAACTGGGCAACCGTTGCAACGGTGCAATCTATGCTATCTGCCAATTGTTCGGCATTCGCATATATTTTTTCAGAGTCACGGAGATCAGGGTCAGTCCATTCTAAGAAAAAGACCTCCTTTTCACCGCGTGGACGATGGGGGAATTCCTGAATAGCGGAAATCGTCAATTCTTCATCTGGTGATGCGCCAGTATTAAGCACATAATAAAATGTATTATTTCTGATAGAAGTTGTTGTTCCATCACTATTTACAGGAGTTGCAGTAGTAGCGTAAATAGTAAATGGTCCATATGATGTTGACCCTAAGGTAAATTTAATTTTTGTACGACCGGTTCCTGATGGCACAACTATACGCAAACGCACACTATCGGGACTTTTATTGTCCACAGGCGTCGGCTTGTAATACGCATAATTAATGGAGGTCCCCTGTACACAGGCACGGCACAAGGAACCGTCAAGATCCGTTCCATCCTTGGCTGTGGCGTTCAATCCCAAAAATCCACCCTGTTCCGCAATTTCCTCGCAGTTCAGCCGCTGCGCGGCCTTCAAGCATTTCACCTGCTCACCTGGTACAAAGAAGTACCCTTCTGCACACGAACCGGCAGTTGGCGTGTAGGACTTTCCAGCGCGATCGGCTATATTCTTATCCATTTGTGAGAGAAACAGGGCGCCAATACCATTGTAGGAATTTCTGGTTTTATTGTACACCGAAGGGTCTGAAAAGGGTTTCGCGTCTTTGATGCACACACCACACATCTTTGTGGCGGATTCTGTTGGAAACGCATCCACTATTTCACGATTCGTATTGGCATTATTGCCAGTAGTACTGGTGTTCAACCGTGCACACAAGTCCTCTCTCTTAATAGCTACACCACGGGCTTCACCAAACGTCGTTACATCCGTGCCCGTGGCACCCGTTTTCCGAATAGTATACATATTATTGACCTCGCATTTTGCGGCATTCACCAGGGTATCATCATCCGGTGGCAACCGCTCCTCAACATAGCCGTAACGCGCATCGGTTATGCGACCGGTTGTCGTAGCCTCCTGTTGAAACGTATAAGGATCTTTCAGGAGCATACGGCTATTGGCCGGTGCACCCGTTGGTGCATACTCAGCTTTCAGTTCCGGTTTCTTAATAAGTTCTGGGTCGCGCGGTACAATTTCCACCGTCTCAAAGGCCTTGCGTATATTCGCATTGAGCTTCTGTAGGGGTGATTGACCAGGTGTTGGGCCAGATGTGATGGGCACCGAGTTATCAATGGAACCCATGGGTGCCCCCGCCTCCGTAAAGAGCCGTTTGCCTCCCATGGTTTGCAGGAACCCCAAGAAGTTGTACTTCTGTTTTCCCAACTCCACGGTATCCGCCCACGATTGCCCCATTCCTGCAGGTGGCAAATACACTGGCGTCGTCGTTGTTGAACTCTTACACGCCTCATCACCCACAAAAGGCTCTTCTATCTTTTTTGATACCCAGGGCATCAAAAACGATAATAACACTATTATCAACACCATAATAATAGCTAAATCTAGAATATTCATCTCTGAATGATTCCTCCCTATCTAGGGTCCCCACGTTTCTTACACGTTGTCGGGACGTATGTTGGAGGCCGCATCCATGTCACGGGTCACGACACGGAGTACGAAATGGGTCTGGCGGCTCAGGTTTATGAGGGCAGCCGTGCTTGTGGTTGTTGCATAGGAGGCATTCATGCGTGTCGCCAATTCATCATCGCTTGCAGAGCCCCCAAAGAAAGAACGACTCGTGGAACCTGTTGAGGGGTCGGCAAATCGGGAACGGACAATAATAACATTGGCATAGCCGGCGGCATTGACACCTGATTCAATATCGGCATTGGGCGTGGTATTCTCAACATAAGCCACTGCTACTACATTCAGTGCACCTGGAGCATTGATGTAATTCTCAAAATCTAAGCGGGCTGCATCTGTAGGTGTTCCTGTTCCGGCAGTAGATGACACGGTATAGCCTTGTATATTTATGAGGTCACCCTCTACAATAGCCGAACCCGGAAAGTAGGCGTCGGTTTGAATATAGATGTACCCGTTATTCGCAGCAGCATAGTTCGTATTATCAGCACCCGTTCCAACGCGTATGGACGTCGTCACATTGCTCAAACAAATACGACGGATGCTAAATACATCAGGGTCATTGCTGAGTACCACACCGTCGTGGCGTTCCATGCGCACCGTCATCTTCTGAAGACCCGCCAAGGGCGTGGGCTCATAAACGCGCTGGCACTTCAGGAACTTCGGTATCATAGCAGTGTATCCAACAGCACTCATAGCTCCCGCCGCGGAAGTAGAGGCTTGATTGATGGCTGTGTTAGAATTCCAGGTTGCGTCGTATTGCACCAGGGCGAATGTATTATCCTCACGGGGATTTGTTGAGAATCCGTTATTGTTTAGTTCGGCAATACGGACACCTACAAACGGCAAAGAGAGCACATTGACAACACGGTCTGCATTCAATGTGCCTGCTGCGGTCGCAGTAGACCGGATGAGCTGTGTCAAGGACTCCGTGGGCACAATGGCCTTGACGAACTCAATGCGCTCAATGTTCCGGAAGCGTTCCTGTACACTCGGCGAATAGCCGTAGCCCGTGCGATTACCTGGATTGAAGGTAACCGAGAAATTATAACGATTCTCAGTACGGTTGCGGAACCAGTCGCGGTCGCTACTCGTCATGAAAATGTTGTATTCCGTGTTGCGGTACTTCACCACGGGTTCCTGGGGGATAATGTAATCCTGGGGGAGGGGCGCAGTACGAATGGGGGGAGGCTGGGCCTGCGGTGTCGGGTCCACGGAGGTCGTGGCCATCTCGGCCACTTCCATACGGGGTGCCGCTTTGCCCGCCAACATCTCACCCTCCCGCTGCTTCTGGGCCTTTTTCATGAGAAGTACCGGGTCCTCCTCCTCTTCCTCCACAGCCTGGGGCCACACAGCAGCAGTAGCAGCCCTTTGTTGAGGAATGTTGACTGTACTAGGGCTGAACAGGGCCGCTACATCCTCATAGGAGGCGCCTGTACCAGTGCTAACGCTAGTACCTTGAGGCATACCTGTAGGTGTTGCGGGAACACGGGGGCGTGCATACGCCGCCGCGGATACCGTGGTAGCCTTGGGAATGACGGGAGGTGGTATAGCCGCCGGCTGAATAGGCATAGGCGGTATGAAGGCGTCCGAGCGACGCAACCATTCATCTAGGGACTGTGTGGAGGCCCGTACAACCTCCTGGTCCAATTGCTGTATTGGCTTCGCGGTTCCGTGGGTCTTCGCCACCTCCGTCATAAAATGCTGGACCGTTTTCTGAATACGACCATCCATACGTTCGGGAATACTGTTGGTGCCGAGGCGACCTGCATAATGCTTTCGCAGGAATCCGACAACCGTCTGATAATTCCCGTTGGAAAGGAATTGTGACTGATTGAGTGACATTTCTATAGAGCGCATAGCAATGATTTTCTTAGGTCTTCGCTGCTGTTGCTGCGCCTGGCGTTGTCGCAGGCAGCAGCTTCAGGGCCCGCTCCAGTAAACCCTTGCGTGGCGCATCCGTCGCAAAAAAGACGTCGCGCAACCCGTTCATCGTATCATCATCTACAATGCGCGTCGCGACCTCGTAGAAAGACCGGCCTCCCAACAGACTAATAATAGTATACAGGCAGTACATTCCGCATTCGGAGCCCTTTCGCTGATGGCGCACGTCGTTGTAATACGTATGTTGAATACCCTGCTTTCGGAGGCGGTCAAAGAGGACCACGACCTCCTTGGGGGGCTCATAGCCGTAAGAATCAAAGTAATACGCCGCGGACTTGGGTATATCTATGAAGGCACATACCCAGTGCGAACCCGGTTCATCGTGCTTATCCAAGTTAAAGATGATACCGATTTGTTGAGTCCCCGAGGCTACCGCGGCCTGAATATCCAACTTACACAGCTCATCCACAATACACTTCCCCCACTCCCCATCCGGTGCATCAAAATCTATGGGGACCGGACCAATAAACTCAAACGCGGGAAAGGCCTCCTCGTACTGTTCCATGACATCCTCAATATTGAAACTATCCAGCCACGTGGTCGGCTTCTTCTTCCAGGCCTCCGGCATAGCGGGTTTGAAGAAGCCCCGCAAATTCCCGCGCTCATCCCGTGTGAGTCCAGGCAATTTATCCACAACACAATACTCCGTATAGCATTTGTAGCGCTTGGCCATCATGGCCCGAATGAGCCGCCAAAGGTTGCGACCCTGGCCGACTTTACGGGTACCCGCTGCTGCTGCAGTGGCGGCGCTAGCGGTAGCAGCAGACCCCCGTAAACGAATAGGCTCATCCGGATGCAGGCGATTCCAAACACGCTGGATTTTTTGTAGAGAGTTGGGGGGTATACAGGTTTCCCCTGGTCGGCGCTTGAGCGCCGGATTGCATTGGAACGTGGAATCCTCCGTGGCGGCCATTCTATTTCGTAGGGCGATTTAGAATGGACGATACAACATACGTCCCCATAAACGACGTCTATTACCGACGCCTCTTCATTCCCGTGATGGTAACCGGCCTCCTTTTTATCGGCTGCTTCCTAATCATTCGGGGGTCACCCGGCATTGAGTGGTCACCGGTTGGTGGGAATAGCACCGTTGTTCGTATGGCAGGCGGTGCCCTGAAAGCCGCTACAAAGTACCTTGCTCTTTAAGGTGTCCATGATAGGGGAACTACCGACATGGATAAACGGGTATTTTTAGTCATAATTGTAGTATTGTCCTTTGTATGCAGTGGCTTACACGCTGCCTACATTAGCCGTCGTGATACCTATGCTATGGAGAAATATATGAAGGTAATGACCGTGTGGACCTACATGGCCGCCGCAATTCTTTACATTCTCGCACTCTATTACTTTGATAAGGACGAAACCTATGTTCAACAGGCTATTCTCGCCCTCGTGATGCTCGTATGCCTTCCGGCCGCACTCGTGTCGGTTAGCGTTGCATTTATAGTAGGCGGCAATGTGTAGAGGAACCCATTCGCATAATGGATATGTATTTTGTTGTGGCATCCGGATTGTGTGTCGTCCTGTTGTTTTTCATGGGACTTTCCTATGGCAAAACACTTGCTCCATCGGGCTCCCAGAATACGAGTTTGATTGGCCTTGTTATCTTCACATCCCTCGCCTTTGGTATTGTTGGATGGTTGTTGGCAGTATGGGGATTTGGAGGCAATGCCGGTATTCAAACGAAGTTCCTGTTGGCCTTTGCGATTCTCGTGCTCTTCCCCACAACACTCATTTCCGCGACAGTATCGTCCTCGCAACTCTACGGTATTCGTAATGCTATTGCGGCCAATCAGCAAGCCGTGGTCTAAGGTGGGCTGCCCCTTAGACCTTCTAAAGTGGCAAGTAACCAATATGCAACGTTTATTTACACCTTGGTGTTTTATGGGACCCTCAGGGTCCGGTAAAGCGTCTCTCGCACACCGCTGGATAGAAGAGGCACACGGCGTGAAGCTCTCCTATCCGTTGGAATCGCGCGTATTTTCTGTAGGAGATGGCTACGAAGCGCGGGTTCTAGCGAGTCCCTATCATTTTGAGATAGATATTCCCAACTTGTCTATGCAAGATAAGCAGATTATTGGGGACCTGTTGACAATGTTTCTATCGTCCGCGGATGTTCTGAACTCTCTACATACCTCTACGCGCAAGCTCGTTCTGCTGCGACGGGCGCATTGTTTGTCGCTACCGGCCGCTATTCGTGTACGCGCCATTTTGCAGCAAATGGTATTTCCCGCGGGTGCATCCGGCATGCTGTGGATAACGACACGCGAAATGACGGGTGCCTTGGCCCTGTTGAGCGACGGCTTTGTGCGTGTACCCGTGCCGCGCGTCAGCGCGGCTGCCTGGAGCACCATGGCGACTATACCGGATGCCTACAGGACGGCGGAGGCGTGGGACCGCTTGGAGGGTCATCCTGAACGCGCTTCGGCGATGGCTGCGCTCTTTCCGAAGGGGCCGGCGCATAGTGCGCAGTGGCCCCGGCGCATTCAGGATTTCTATGATGAACTCGTGGCCGAAATGATGCGTAATCGCTTCCGAAAAGAGCCGAATCTGGATATTGTGCTGTGGATTCGTGCGCGCGTCTATGACGCCCTGAGCTTTTGTCAGACGGGCCCCGAAATCGTGGATTCCTGTGCAGCCGCCATGGTGCGATATTACGAAAACACCGCAACCGCAACCGCAACCAACACAACGGTACCAGCACCACCCGCTATTTTGTGGGAAGTGATGCGCGTCCTAGCGGAATCGGAACCCCATACATCGTACCGCACACCTCTCGCGCTGGAGTGGGCCATGTTGAAAATGTATGATGTTATGCGGCGAAAAACCCTGACCGATGTAAATGAACGCAGCAACAGCGGCAGCCTGGGCCGCCTTTCAGGATGTGCCCAAACCGTTGCGCAGCCAGCAGCAGTCACTGCGCAGCAACCAGCCAAGACCCCTAACAAAGTCCGAAAACGCCCTTCACCAAAAAACCCTGGCGGAAACAACCTGGGATGAAGGCGCCATTCGTGCGTTTGTAGAGAGCACCGGTATTCAAGGAACCGCCTATGATGTGGGACCGCACAAGGTCCTCTTCTTTGGAACAGCCGCGGATACGGCAAAGGAAGGAAAGCGCATCGCGGAGACATGTTGGAAATTGTGGACCTGGCTCGGAACACCACGACCCTTTACACTCTTCCTCTGGTGGCGCACCGACCCCCGTTGGCTCGCCGCGGATGCATGGCCATCCCGTGCCACCGTCAATGGGGGATGGACGTCCCAAAACGCCTCTACAATTCACGTGTACCGCGCCGAGGAATGGGACCGCGTCTTTTTGCACGAAATGATACACGCGCTCAACTGGGATTGGGCGATGCCCGAGCGACCGCTCGCGTGTTGGGGACTCCCTACAGACGCCGAAACGCATCCCGCCCTCTTTGAGGCCTGGACGGAGCTGTACGCGGAATGGCTCTGGTGCTGTTGGCATTTCAGGGATGTGGGGGCATGGTGGAAACAGCGGGAATGGCAGGATGCCCAGGCGGTGCAGATATTGGCCCGACAACGCAACACTGCCTGGTCCGAAAATACATCCGTGTTTGCCTATTATGTACTGAAGGCGGCCCTCGCTCCCCACATCGCCTCCCTCCTCCTCTTTGGCCGAGGCGATGATACGACGCTATGTAGGTATACGGGGTCCACGTTGGCGACACTGCGGGAGAAGGCGACACACACTGCACTGCAAGCCCTGTCTTTGCGTATGAGCTCACCAAAGTTGATGGTCAAGGGGGCCTAGATTGCCGGCATTCTCAACATACTCCCCTCCCCTCCCTTATCCCCGCCCCCGTCCCACTCCCTTTCAACGCAATATGGGAATTCGTAATTTAATGCGTTGGGTGAACTGGACCGGTACAATGACGGTCGCCGATTGGGAGCCGTTTCGCGGCAAGCGGATAGGTGTGGATATTCTGAGTCTGCTTTACAAGGCACGCACCGAGGCGCACCAGCTCTTTCGTATGCTGGCGGATATCATCGGACAGGTGAGGGCCCTCGGTGCGGAACCGGTATTTATCTTTGATGGGCGGAGTCCCCGTGAAAAGGACGGGACACGTTCGGCGCGTCGCCGCCATAGGAGCCGCGTTGCCGCGGAAACGGACGCCGAGCAACCCCGCATTTCCACGGGGGACCGCCTGGAAGTGAAGCAGTTCTTCTACGCCATGGGCGTACTTGCCATAAATGCTGAACAGGAGGCCGACTCTGTCCTTGCCCACCTGGCACGCACCGGTGAGCTCGCGGCCATCGTGACCTCGGATATGGACTTTGTACCCCGCGGCGTGGAATGGGTGCTGCTGCCCGACTTCCAGACGCCCGTCGCAGCCTGGCGGGCCATACGTCTCTCGGCGCTCCTGGAAAAAACGAAACTCACATATCCCCAGTTTGTGGATATGTGCGTTCTTATGGGTTGTGACTACGCGCCCTACATTCCGACCATTTCCTACCAATCAGCCTATTGGCTCATTCGGAGTGGGAAATCCATGTTGGATATTCTGGGCGGCGAAGGCGTCCGTACAGCAACGGCCTGGGAACGGTCCGCAACGTTGTTGAAAGGCACCGAGGATACATGGGAGAACCTCGTGAGCGAACGCCAACGTGAAAAATGGGCAGCGGGTGCTCCAGCACCCGAACCGGATGCCGCCATTCTTCAGAGGGGTATAGGTACTTAGTAATCACTATATATCTCGTAATAGGCTTCTGTGGCGGCAGTGGCAGCATCCTCACAGGGGTCCGTGGGGTCCGCGAGGTCCATCAACACATACCAGAAGGCCTGGCGATGCTGGTGGAAAGTGGCATCAAAGAGGATATACGAGGGGAAGGACATGTTGGGAATGTGGGGAATGTGGGAATGTGGGGATTGTAGGGAAGGAAAGGATAGGAGGAACAGGGGGTGACCAAACCCGTTCTCGGGAAGTTTCAATTTTTCACGACACGATGGCAACCGATGTAGGAATCCCACCGGATCGCATTACAATCCAGAACGTTCCTATAGTCAGTATGAAAAGTATCAGGAATAATATGGCCGAGAGCAATATGTATGGGAAAACCCGTTGAATGATATGACTAACAATCGGGTCCATGATAGTTTGTAGGCGGGCCTGGTTTTCCGGATGGCGTAGTACAGTGAGTACCTTTTCCCCAATATGGGACGCCATATCTTGGGTGGCTTCCTTGTAACGGTCTCGCTCCATTCTATCTAACCGCACGGGGGATTTTGAATTGCCATGGGCGACGCAGCAACCACACACATCTAAGGCAATAGATATTAATTTAACGCATCCGGAACACCCATGGAGGTTTTTGAAGTACCCGAACGTCAGGTGGACGGTTCTTTTAAGGTAAAGTTTGCACATCCTCCGGTATTGACTGTGGCCGAGTTGCGATGGGAACGGGATGCCACACTTCCAACACCCGAGCTTTCGCTCCAATCCGCCATAAATGCCCTTCGTGAGAAGACGCTCCGTGATTTAACGAAGAATAAGGCACTCTTTTCGGCAACCCCCTCACTTGCCACACTTAGCGCGATGACACCTATGTGGGGAATGTTGGTGCGTGCTGGTGGTGTACCAGAATGGAGTCGGCAGGATTTATGGGGGAAACGGCCAGAGTCTGTCGTGGGCAAGCGTGTCGTTGTGCAGTTAATTGCAGAGGCCGTTGTTATCTCCCGGCAGAGTATTGTTCCTGTTTGGGGTTACGTGATTAAGAAAGTTCTCCCCGAGGCGGCGGCAGTCATAGACCTGGACTTTGGGTCCGCCGGCGCGGAGGAGGAGGACGGTATGTCGGTGCATTCGGACGATTTGGTAGCCGAGGAGGGTGTAGTGAACCTGAAGGATCCGGATCAGCGCAAGCAACATATGAAGGCCCATGTTCGCCAGCTCCTGCAGGCAGCCCAGGATGCCAAGGTGGTAGCAGACAAGGCTATGAACGAGTTCTTTTCAGAATTTGATCTCTCCGACACCGAATCTGGTTTTTCGGATTGGGAGGACTCCGAGGAAGATGATTGAAATGATTGAATGAAAAGAGGCCAGAAAAAATAACTCTGTCGGCAGATAGATAAAGCACTATGGCAGATACATCCCGGAATATTCTTCTGGTCCTCCTCGTTGTCGGTGTCCTCCTCGCCGTGTTTTACATGATGGATCCTACCTTTGGAGGCCTCTTTGCCAAGGAGGGATTCCAAGATATGATGGCTCCTAGCGCGGCCAGCACTATGCCCGCTGTCCAGGTTCCTTCCCAGTCCGCTCAACAGCCTGTCCTTCCTCCCAACAACCCTGCATCTGTTACCGGTATGCAGGTGGAGAAGTTCCAGAGCGGTCCCGATCAAAAGAAAGAGTTGGACGGCCTCTTGGCTGCCTCCGATGCCCTTGGTAAGGCCCTGGCCAAGGCGGCCAAGAAGGGTACCGCAGCCGGCTTCGCGAATCAAAAAAAAGAACACTTCGTGAACTTTGAAAAGAAGAAGGAGTATTTCCAGGGTGCCACTGGTGATATGGTAATGGGTGCCCCCGAAAAGGAGGAGGAGAAGCACGCCTCTGTTGGTGCTATGGAGGGCTTCCAGAACCCCGCTTCCACTCCTTTCCCTGAGGCTGCCCAGCCCGCCAATTGCTACCCTAAGAACCAATTGGCGCCCCAGGAGCTCCTACCAGCAGACCAGGCCAGTAAGTGGGCCCAGGTCAATCCTACTGGCCAAGGTGATATCAGCGGCAAGAACTTCCTCGGTGCCGGTGCTCTCATCGGTGTGAATACCGTCGGCCAGAGCTTGCGTAACGCCAACCAACAGCTCCGTTCTGAGCCCCCATGCCCACAGGTACAGGTCAGCATCTGGAACCAGACTACCATTGAGCCTGACCTCCAGCGCCGCCCTCTTGAGGGCTTTTAAGAAGGGGTAGCTTCGCAACCCCTCTGAAGCTCCGAAATTGGCGCAGCCAATTTTGGAGCCTGAACCGTCGGGCTTTGCCCGACGGTGACCCCTCCCTTTAAGGGCTTCTAATCAATGCGACATCGCATTCATGCATTCTTTACACAAACAAAAGCATATAGTATACTTTTGTTGATGTTGATGGTATTCCAAGAACCCTATTAGAGTATTGCAACAAAAGGATGGATGCTGTTGGGAACGCGGGAGGTGGCTCCGGTATGGCCTGGACCTTTCTCATTCTCGTTATCATCGTTGGTTATGTGGCTCTTTCCATAAAACAGTCTAAATATCCTATGTCCTATGTGGAATCCCGTGTGGATAAGCAGCGGTATTATGTGCGCAATCTGCCGGATAAACAGGAAGCCGCAGACCGCCTCGCCCGCATCCGACAACGCCTCTGTGACCTCAAAAATCACCTAGGTGCCAAATACGAGCGTAAACCCTTTGTGGCCCAACTCGTTCGCAACTTTACCTGTACATCCGACCAATTCTCCGAATCCACACCCGAAGCCGTGCATACTTCTTACACGGTGGATAAGGAAAAGGTATTCATGTGCCTTCGCCAACGTAACGACAAAGAGGAACTCGTCTCCGAAAACGTCCTCCTCTTCGTGGCTCTCCATGAAATGGCCCATATGGGTACTACAACGATTGGGCATAGCCCCGATTTTTGGAATAACTTTGCCTGGCTCCTAACACAGGCCGAAGAACTCGGTATTTATACTTATACCGACTTCGCGGCCCATCCTGTTGAGTATTGTGGTGTACATATAACGGACTCTCCTACATATAAGTCAGGAGTAGCAGATGATATTATAGAACCGTCATAGAGGAAGGGAGATCCCATGAATATCATAGCTCCACCCCGGATTGATTCCTTGGAATCCAAGACAATCCGAGTCATTGAACATACGGGTACAGCAAAGGCCACTGCACCTTGGACATTCCAGGCCTACCCCTTTGATTCCATTCTATTCGTCAAGCAACAGATTGCCCTGCATTATAACGCACGAGGTTACTTGCCCAATCACCTCTTTATTGCCGAGAAAACGACGACGGGCACCTATCGTCCCCTAGAATTCCGCTGGCCCTTCACGGCTGCTCTTGCGGACCCCTTGGATGCCACCGTATGGGGAAAGCCGAGCACCGACCTTATGGAGGGGGATGTGCGCAAACCGGTATTCCCTACACTCCTCGCCGGTGTAACTCTGGAATCCATGTCTCTCAACACAACCGCGAACGAAATACACGTCTGGTCTCTTGCTACCGTGTTGGAGGCAAATGCACAGTCCTTGGATGTATCGCCAACCGTGGTCGCCGGATTCCTACAACTCTACTTTCCTATGTTGGAAACACCGGCGGATGCTGAGGCGGTTTTAGGACCCCTGACGGCCGCTGAAACGCAGTCCTTGGAGGCTATTCGGCTCTTCCAGGAACAGCGGGGTGCCCGCCTCACGAAATTGGAGGGGTTCCTGAAATCTCTACAGGGTCCCGTGCCTCAGCTCCACGACTTGAGGGCCCTGCGTATCCTCTTGCCGTCGCAGCCCCTCGGCGAATCGCTGGATATCCTCTTTCATACCATGACCCCTACAAAAGCCCTGCCCATCCTCCGCTATTTCGCTGCGAACCAGCGCACACCGCCCCTTCTCAAGCTCGCCCTGAATCCTGCGGGCATTCCCTTGCTCGCCGATGCGAAACTCCTGCGCACCCTGCTGGGAGATGCCCCCGCCGCCGAACAGGGCGCCATGATTGTGGGCAAGGCGCCCATCCTGCATCCCAAGGCACCCTACGGGACTGCGTGGGTTCTGCGCATCTATGAAGATGGAAGTGGGGAGATTGTGTTGGGTGCTCCGAGACGCGATGCGCCTCTCACACGCGATGTGGTGGCCGAGGCCTTCCAACAACTCCGCGGGTGCCTCGCGGTATCCCCGTGGAAGGATAGCGCTATCGTCACAGCCGGTGATTTCAGCGCGACGCGCCTGGAGGAACTCACGGCCACCTACAAATACACCCTACAACAGGATATTCGCAAACCGACCAAGTTGGAACTCCGTAAGCGTGGTGAACCCTTTGCGCCCCTGTTCAAGGAAGAGGCGCCCCTGACGGGCGAGGCGGCCCTCGGCCTCCGTTGGAAGGCCGTATCCAACTTTGCGCCGGAACGCGACCCCGTTATGTCGTACATCAGCGACCTGTTTCTTAAAGAGGCGTCACTCTCCGTGGAGAAGATTCCCGTGGGTGCTTACGTGGCCGCTATTACACGCGAATTTGGCCTAGGGCCCGTGGAGGCGGGACAGGCACTCTCAACATGGATAAACCGCCACGCCGAATATGTCCTTGTGGACGCCGATGCGCCCGAAAAAGCCGTGGCCAAGCATGGCATCGGTGCAGCAGTCACGCTTTACAATCATCACCCTGATTACCTTTTTGGGGTCGCGGGTGTATCGGGCTTCGTGGATTTACAGCGCATCTTATCCATGTTGGAAATTTGGGTATCCCATACGGCTGCGGACCTAAAGATGGAGGGTCCAGCACTCACGGCCATTGAGGAAGAGTTGCCGGTTGGTCCGCCGGCTCCTCTAGTGCCAGCTCCGCTAGCAGCACCAGAAGAGGAGGAGGCCACGAATTACGGCCAAATGGATGACTGGTTTCAAGCCATGGAAATGTACGGGCAAATGGGGGAGGAAGATGTTGGGGATGTTGGGGATGTTGGGAACCTTGGAATCGCTCACCAAGACGAAACGACCACCGCTATCCAGGACGCGCAACCGCTGCCCGCAGAACCTACACAGGTCCTCGCCCTGGAAAAAGACGTGCGCTATCCGGACCCTATTGGAGCCGACGAGGCTCCCCTGCCGCCCCTAGATAAGTTCCTCATTACCCGCTTGCAAGCCCATGATAGCGACCTCTTCAGCTATAAAACCGAACAGTCCACCAAACTCTTCTCGCGCACCTGCCAAAGCTCCTCCAACAAGCAACCGAACGTCATGTCCCCTGAGGCATACCGGCGTGTCCGCTCCCTCTATGGTGATAGTGTCCATTGGGTAGAGGCACCCCTTTCCAAATACGACACCACGGCCATCTACTTTACATCCAAGGTTCTCGGTGAACGTATGAAGGAAGCCAAGACACAGAAGAAATCCCTACAGGATGTGTTGGATTACGAGAAACGCATTCTCTCGCTCGGTATTCCCCTGAAAGACGGGCTATCCGTGGTCAGCAAATGGAAGGATGCGCCCGTGGGCGCCCGCGAGGAAGTGGAGACCCTACAAACGTTCCAGAAATCCAAGCCCCTGTGGCTCGTGGTGCGTGCTGGAACCGCCAAGGCGAACTACTACATCTGCGCCGAGTGGTGGTGCATTCGCGACGACCTGCCTCTCATTGATGCTGAGTTTACCGGCAAAGTGTCGCGACGTGGTCTTACTAAGCCGGCGAATACGTGCCCCTTCTGCGGT
>JACCDY010305049.1_pt1 | contig 33446 bp, 33 predicted proteins | sample 7446391 | NCBI WGS metagenome assembly JACCDY01 (sample SAMN15323451, study PRJNA562643) | freshwater metagenome | isolation source: river surface water | place: USA:Blue River Watershed | collected 2017-08-18 | reverse complement strand
CGAAAAGGTTGCCTGCTCGTTTGTGACCGAAGGGAAACAAACAAGCGACAACCTGTACTGCGGCTGTAGGCCGAGAATATCCCTCCCTCCACCCAACCATTGACAAATCCAAAAAAAATATTACAATCACACCCCATTGAAAGGCGCACAGCTTTGGTACGTCATAAAGGTACTACTGCTCTGCAGCCAGCTCATTTCACTCCACATTATCCTGTTTCGCACAGATTGTTGTGATCTGCCAGCTGGTTTTGTTGTGACACGAGCAATTTCAAATCACCACGTATGACCTACTCAAAGAAACGTTTCTTTATTCACGCCATCAGTATTGGCGTATTTTTTAGTATGCTCGCCTTTGTCGCTTTCGCCACCGCCATTCACATCTCTGAAGCTGATAACGAGATCGTCTGGGGTGTTGATTTTTCCGCCAGCCAGGCGACGTACTTAGGACTTGACCCTAAAGAGACATACCTTGCCATTATTGACGACCTCGGTGCACGACACATCAAGATCCACACCAACTGGAACGCCACTGAACCAACACCTGGTGTCTACGATTTTTCTATGCTCGATTGGCAGGTGCGCGAAGCTGAGAGGAAGGATGTGAAACTTATCTTGGTGCTTGGGATGAAGACGGGCCGCTGGCCTGAGTGCCATACTCCGAGCTGGCTCAGCGCTGTACCTGAAGCCGAACGACAAGCCACCATTATCCGCTACGTTGCAACGATGGTCACACGATACAAAGACAGTGACGCCGTCCAGTACTGGCAGATCGAAAACGAGCCCATGCTCGAATTTGGCACCTGCCCTGATTGGTACTACGACTACGACACCTCCCTGCTCGAAGCAGAGATGGCGGCCGTGAAAGCAATTGACGAGACGCGTGAAGTTATCATCTCTGACTCGGGTGAACTCTCGTCGTGGACCGATGTGGCAAAGATTGCCGACATCGTTGGCATTACCATGTACCGCAGCAGCTGGGACTCGAGCGAAGACCTTTTTGGCCTGAACCCGTACACGTTCCTCTCCCCCACCTTCTACGCCAAGAAAGCAGCTTTTATTCAGCAATACTATGACAAGCCGGTCATCAGTATTGAGCTCCAAGCTGAACCGTGGGCGAGCACGGGACTCGCTGAAGCGAGCTTAGAGGAACAGGCGCTCTCCATGAACCCTGCACTCTTTCGAGAGAACATTGCCTTTGCGCGCGAGGCTGGCCTTAGGGCCTACTACCTCTGGGGTGCGGAGTGGTGGTACTCCATGAAAACAAAGCACGAGCAACCGGAAATCTGGGATGAGGCACGTAGACTCTTTCATCACCGCCTATAAATTTCGTGTAGGTATTGATTAAATTCGCGTAGTACGCACCTAGGCCGCAAGGTTGATTGAGCACTGAGCTTTATTGACGAAGCACCGGCGTACCCGCTATGCTTAGAGGGAAGCTGATCTTTAGGAGGATCATATGCACCTCTATCGATTCCTCGCTCTTTTCTTTCTCACGCTACCAACGCCATCTGCTGCACTCACCAGACAGGAGGCACAGGCCTGTGTTGATCACGGCGTTGAACGTTTCCTTAGCGGTGAACCGATCGATGTCTTGATCGATATCCCATACATGATCAAGAGAGAGAGGCTGACGGCCAGTCAAGAAAATGTCGCAGCACTCATCAACCAGCGAGCAGGGGCAAACCTCGGTTGGTACCGTAACGTCACTACAACGGTAGTTGGGAAACCGCAGCAGAAGTCCGGTGGATTTTTTCTCATTTCTGGCTATGTGCGGGGTGACGAAAAAGATAAAGGTACCGGTCGATGGAAAAAGTTCAATTACAACTACATCATCTGGGCTCGACTTGATGGCGATCATTGCCGTATTGGTCGACTCACTGTCGAAGAATGGTTTCGTCTTGGCTCATGGGTCAAGCAGAATATCTGATTGATCGTAGTGCGCAAAGGCCGGCGCTATCGCGCCGGCCTTTTTCCTATGTTTAACCCGTGAGGTTAAACGGTGACAGCCTCAACAACCTTGGCTGGCTTGGTCGTTTTGCGTCCACCTTTTTTTGATACCTCAAATGCCAGCTCACCTTTCTTCATGCATACCTTTACGCTGCCACCATTCAGCATCCCCTCGCTCACCATCTGGTTTGCCACCGGTGTGAGGATCTTGCTCTGAATGACGCGCTTGAGCGGCCTGGCACCAAACTTCGGGTCGTACCCCTCTTTGGCTAGGAAGTCGTAGACTTCGGGCGTGAGCGTCAATGCAATCTCCTTCTGCGCCAAGCGCTTCTGCACTTCAGCAACCTGAAGCTCGACAATCGACCGAATCGTCTCCGGTGAGAGGATGTCAAACACAATGATCTCATCGAGGCGGTTGAGAAACTCTGGACGGAAAAAGTTCTTTAAACTCTCCATCACTTTATCTTTGGCCTGAGTGTACTGCGCCACCTCATCACGGTCATTGGTGAACCCGAAGTTCGACATGCGATCGATGTGCTCAGCACCGATGTTTGAGGTCATAATGATAACTGTATTCTTAAAGTTTACCTTGCGCCCCTTGGCGTCGGTTAGGTGCCCCGAATCCAAAACTTGCAAGAGCACGTTGAACACTTCCGGGTGTGCCTTCTCGACTTCGTCGAAGAGAATGACCGCGTACGGGCGGTGGCGTACTTTCTCCGTAATTGAGCCGCCCTCTTCGTGGCCGACGTACCCCGGCGGCGAACCAATGATCTTTGAGACCGAGTGCTTCTCCATGAACTCCGACATATCGATGCGGATGAGTGCGTCTTTGTCGTCAAAGAGGAAGTCAGCCAGCGCTTTGGAGAGCTCCGTCTTTCCAACGCCGGTTGGTCCCAGAAAGAGGAACGAACCAATTGGGCGGTTCGGGTCGGCGATGCCGGCACGCGAACGTTTGACTGCATCGGTAATGAGTTTTACCGCCGTATCTTGGCCCACCACGCGCACCTTGAGGTCTTCTGCCATCCGCGCGAGCTTCTGTGCCTCTGCCTCGAGCATGCGCGACACGGGAATACCGGTCCAGCGCGAGACCACAGTGGCAATGTCCTCTTCGGTGATTTCTTCTTTGAGCAACCGGCGACCACGTTGGAGCTGCTTGAGACGCTTCGTCTTTTGCTCAAGTTCTTTTTCCGCCGTCGGAATTGAGTCGTAACGGATCTCTGCAGCGCGGGTGAGGTCAGCCATAGCTTCTGCCGTCTCCGCTTCAATACGCAGCTCCTCCAGCTCTTTCTTGAGCGCCCGGATGTCGTTCAGCGCCGTTTTTTCGTTGTTCCATTTAGCATCGAGCGCCGCGGTCTTTTCGCGCAACTCGCCAATTTCTGCATCAATTTCCGTGAGGCGCATTTTCAACTTCTTTTTTCCGGCCGTATCAGCAATTTGCTCATCTTTCTTCAAGGCCTCTTTTTCGATCTCCAGTCGACGAACACTTCGATCCGCTACGACTAGTTCATCAGGCTTATTCTCAAGTGAAATACGCAGGGCTGATGCCGCTTCGTCGATGAGATCAACTGCCTTATCAGGCAGAAATCGATCGGTAATGTAGCGGCTCGAGAAGTGGACGGCAGCCACGATCGCATCGTCGGTAATGCGGACACCATGGAACAGTTCATACTTTTCGGCTAAGCCACGTAAGATGGCAATGGCATCCTCCTCGGTTGGCTCAAGGACGTGCACCGGCTGGAATCGCCGCGTGAGCGCCGGATCACGCTCAATGTGCTTTTGGTACTCTTTGAGTGTCGTTGCCCCAATGACGCGAATCTCACCGCGCGCTAGGGCTGGCTTCAGCATGTTTGACGCGTCCATCGAACCCTCTGACGCACCAGCCCCCACGATGGTATGAAGCTCATCGATGAAGAGAATGACTCCCCCCTTTGACTGTTCAACTTCTTTCATGACATTCTTGAGTCGCTCTTCAAATTCACCACGGAACTTTGTGCCGGCAACGAGGAGACCGAGATCGAGCGAGAGGATCTCTTTGTCTTTGACGGATTCGGGCACATTTCCGAGTACGATCTGCTGCGCCAGCCCTTCGGCAATAGCCGTCTTCCCTACGCCGGCTTCGCCGATCAAAACCGGATTGTTCTTCGTGCGACGAGAGAGAATCTGGATCACGCGTTGCACCTCAGTATCGCGGCCAATCACTGGGTCGAGCTTATTCTCCTGGGCGAGCTTCGTTAAGTTACGCGTGTATTTTGAGAGCGCGCGGAACTTCTTTGGTTGCTGCACATCGTGCACGTTGTGCTCACGAATATCCTGAACCGCTTTAGCTACCGCTTCACGATTGATTTGGAGCCGCTGGAGGATCTCAATGGCTGGTCCTGGAAACTCTAAGACCGCCATGAGGAGGTGCTCGACACCAACGTAGGAATCACCGAGTTGCTCAGCAACCTGGGCTGACTTTTCGAGTGCTTTAGCAAGTTCTGGCGTAAGGTAGAGTTGGTATGACTGCGATACAGAGGAGGCACCCTCTGGACCTTCGAGTGATTCGAGCAGAAGGTCGGTAAGTTCAATGATATCAACTTGGAGCTGGTCGAGGATCGACACGACCGCACTCTCGTCTTGCATCGCGAGGGCCGTTAAGAGGTGGACGGGGCTGACGTGGTTTTGCCCACGTTCAATCGCGAGCTCGTGCGCTTTACGTATCGCCTCCTTAGCGCGCGAAGTAAAATTGTGAAAATTAGGCATAGAAAAAATCAATTACAAGGTGCGTACCGTGGTGTCATACAGGCGAAGACGGACAAGCAGCAGCGTTCGTACGCAATGGGTATATATTGCAATAAAATGGTTATGAAGTCAAAACGAGAAAGCGCCGCCCTTTGGGCGGCGCTTTCTTATCACTTTTCAAGGTTTATAATTCCTATAGGATGTTCACCTCCAACTACTTTAGTCTGAAAAGTCGACATTTTATCAACCTGCGTTTTGAGCGCCTGCGCCGTTTTGGTCAATTCAGCGGCCGTTGTCTGTGGCCCAAGGGTAAAGCGGATGGTGGAAGTGGCGCGGGCGGCTTGTCTGCCAGAGAACTCGTGGCGGGCGTCACCAATCATCGCCATGACCACCGTGCTCCCACCGCCGCCCGCACCCGAACAGGCCGACTTGGTGCTCGCGGCAATACCGGCTTCATCGAGACAAACGACTGCGAACTCACTATCAAGGCCAGGGATTGAAATATTTACATTGTTCGCCACCCGCTCCTCTCTGTCTCCATTTAAGACCACGCCATCAATATTCAAAAGGTCGGTGATGAACCGGTCGCGGAGTACACGGACACGCGCGCTTCGTGCTTCGTACTCTTGCTGCGCGAGCATAAGCGCTTCTGCTGCCCCCACAATCCCAATCACATGTTCTGTGGCCGGGCGCAAGCCACTCTCTTGTGGCCCACCAAAAAGTACCGGGGCGAGCGCTACGCCGTGACGCATTGCCAGGACGCCCACTCCTTTGGGGCCACCACACTTCCCAGCGTCCAATGCCATCAGGTCGACATGAAGCCGATCGAGCTGACACGGCAACCACAGCGGTGCTTGCGCTGCATCAACATGCACAGTGATAGTTGCGCTAAACTTCCGTTCAGCATCTCGCACGGCACGAGCTAGCTTTGAAACACGTTGTACCACTCCCACCTCGCTGTTCACGTACGCAAACGAAACCAGGACGGTTTTTTCCGTAAGTGCCGCTACAAACTGCTCATACACAATGTGTCCTAGCTCTGTGACCGGTACCCGCACCACCCTCACCCCCAGCGCTTCTACGTGTTCCATCGCCCGTACGACCGATGGGTGCTCAATCGCTGTGGTCACGACTTCCATCTCAGTGTACGAAATGCCGTCTTGGTGTCGCGCCTCAAGGCTGCCAATGATCGCAAGGTTGTTACTTTCGGTACCGCTTCCAGTAAACACAATACCCTGTTCGCGCACGTGAAAGAGGCGCGCGAGCCTCGCTCGCGCGCGCTCGACCACCTGCCTCGCTGCCACTCCCTCGGTGTGAATCGCGCTCGGGTTCGCAAAATGAGTCTCTTCCGTGCGCCGCATTACCCGAACCACCTCAGGCAACAGCGGCGTTGCTGCCGCATGATCAAGGTATATACGGGCTGGTTTTCCTACTATCCGCTGCCAAAGGTGCCACATACGTCCCCGCATCATGCCACAGTGGAAGCAAATAGCCAATAGAACAATTATATGGTAGAGTGTGCGCACATGACTGCCGTCAATACACGGCCTTTTTCATTACCAGCCTACTCACTCACGTAATACGCCTATGGCAAAACATACCACACAAAAAAGTAATACCATCAAGCGACCGCCAGTCGTGGTGATCATGGGTCATATTGATCATGGTAAGTCCACCCTGCTCGACTACCTCCGCAAGTCGAACGTGGTAGCTGGTGAAGCTGGTGGTATCACCCAGCACCTTTCGGCCTACGTCGTTCCCCACACAACTAAGGACGGCGCGAAAGAAACCATCACGTTTCTTGACACGCCTGGCCACGCTGCCTTTCAACAAATGCGGCTGCGCGGTGCAGATGTTGCCGACGTTGCCATCCTCATCGTCTCGGCTGAGGACGGTGTGAAACCACAGACACTCGAGGCACTCGAGAGCATCAAAGCGGCGAACATCCCCTACATCGTCGCCATCAATAAAATTGACAAACCTGGTGCTGACCTTGTCCGTACCCAATCAAGCCTCATTGAGCACGAGATCTACATCGAAGGTATGGGTGGAGACATTCCATGGGCAGCTATCTCTGCAAAGACTGGACAGGGCGTTGATGAGTTGCTCGACATTGTCATTCTGGCTGCCGACATTGCTGAACTCACTGGTGATACGCACGCACCAGCACTAGGGACGGTGCTTGAGGGCAACCTCGATCCAAAGCGCGGCAACACCGCGACGCTGCTCATCAAGGACGGCACGCTCAAGAGTGGCATGTTCGTCGTTGCAGGAGCCGGCTTCGCACCCGTCCGCATCATGGAAGATTTTACTGGCAAGAGTATTAAAGAAGCTAGCCTATCTGCACCAGTACAGATTGTTGGATTTTCAGAAGTGCCAGCCGTCGGGAGTGAATTCGTGACCGTGAGCAGCAAAAAAGAAGCTGAGGCATTGGTCGCAGTCAATAAGTCGGTCGCGGTAAATGAAAACTTTGCACCAACCAAGCTGCCAATCGTTCCGGTACTCATCAAGGCTGACGTCCTCGGAACAATTGATGCCATCAAGCACGAACTCTCCCACTTTACCTCAGACCGCATTGCAGTCCGCGTCATTGACGCCCACGTTGGCGACATCAGCGCTAACGACGTCCAGAACGTAAGTGCCACTGAAAATGCCATTATTGTCGGCTTCAATGTCAAAGTTGAGCGGGCAGCAGTGGACCTTGCCGAACGTCTCGGTGTAGAGATCGAGACGTTTTCCATCATCTACGAGCTGTCTGAGTGGCTCAACACCGCTCTTAAAAGTCGTACCCCAAAGCGCGAAGAGGAACACGTTACCGGTAAAGCCAAGATCCTCAAACATTTCAGCACGCAAAAGCACGTGCTCGTATTGGGTGGACGGGCGGAAGAAGGAGTCTTGAAACTTAACCAGCGTGTCCGCATTCTCCGCCGGGACATTGAAGTTGGTAAGGGTAAGCTGATTAATCTCCAGCAGCTGAAATCAAATGTACAAGAAATTCGGGAAGGTGAATTTGGCATGCAAGTAGAGTCAAAGGCTGACATTGCGGCCGGCGATGTTATTGAGGCCTTCGACCTCGTTGTCACCTAGCCTATGAGTGCAGATCGACACACAAAAGTTGCAGAAGAAATTGCTCACTTCGTCGCGCAATTCATTCAGAAAGAGGCTAATGACGACCCGCTCATCACCGTAACGCGTGCAGCGGTTAACCGCGACTACTCACAGGCAACTATTTTCATTACTACCATTCCCGAGGAAAGACAAGATGCCGCGCTCATCTTCTTGAAGCGGGCCGGTGGCGACATGCGCCAGTACGTGAAAAAGCACATGCGCATCAAGCAGATACCGTTTCTGAGCTTCGAAGTTGACTTCGGTGAGCGCCACCGGCAACACATTGACGACATCGTCCGTGAGGCCGGCATTGAAAGCACCTTTGAAATACCAAAGGAGTAACTACCTTGAAAAAAAGTGGTACGTAGGGTACACTCTCCCGATCCGCCCATAGCTCAGTTGGTAGAGCAGGTCGCTCTTAACGACAAGGTCCTAGGTTCGAGCCCTAGTGGGCGGACACGAGCAAAACCAAAAAGCGCAATTCATGAGAATTGCGCTTTTTGGTTTTAGCACCTGCCCTGCGGTAGGTGCGGCTCGTGTCCGAGCCGCAGCGATGCTGGAAGCGAGCGAGGTGGGGTCGCGAACACTTACGATTTGAGGAGTTTACGACGAACAATCGTTAGTGATTCGTGACGACAAAATAAACGTATCCATAACGTGTACAGTGCCTGTAAACAAGTTTGCCTTCTACACTCACTCGAAAATAGTAATGTTAACATTACTTATTTAGTGTTGTGCCGGGAATGGGACTTGAACCCATATGAGCTTTCGCTCACAACATTTTAAGTGTTGCGCGTCTACCGATTTCGCCACCCCGGCGTTTTTGATTTTTTCCTCGATGTGTTGGTTGCAAACTATGACAATTTGGACAAAGAATTCGTAGATTCTCAATGCGATTATCATAGCGATCCCCATTTATATGATCGAGTTCGACAGGGATTCTACCATCAGGCGAGCGTTCTGCCCAGCCGCACAATTCGCATGTTGGTTCTTTCATATTTGCACGAAAAAGGCGCTGTTTTAGTTTAAAACTTTGGAAGTGTGAGTTCTTTGTTAAAATCTCTTGTAGCGGTGTCTTAGGACTAAAAACAAATGTTTTATTTTTTCGCCACCCCATTCCTGTAAAGTGGGCTATATCAATTTTGAGTCTTACTATTTCATTTTTTACTTGTTCATAATTGCCACCAGCCGGTACAAGACCAAGTTGTATAAGTACTCCACGAATACTCAACGAATTACTAATCGCTACTCTGAGGTGTTCTTCATTCCAACGTTTTTTTCGTGACATAAAATAATGGAAAACATATATAAATATATTATACTATATCTATTCCAGAATAATACACTTTGTTTTTCAACTCTTTTAATGCTACAGTGTCACGGTCTGGCTAGGTGGCGAAGTGGAAACGCGGCGGTTTGCAAAACCGATATGCACGGGTTCGATTCCCGTCCTGGCCTCAAAATAAACGAACAGTGTGCTGTGGTTTATTTTGGCCAGAGGGAAGCGAAAAGGGTGCCAGCTGCTTGCAGTAACAACCTGTACTGAACATGTAATGTTCGATTCCCGTCCTGGCCTTAAAGTACATAGTGTGCGTGGGTGGTGAAACGGTAGACACGCCTGCCTTAGGAGCAGGTGCCGCGAGGCATGGAGGTTCAAGTCCTCTCCCACGCACAGTGTGTATTTACGAAGTAAAAAACGTGAGCCAAATGGACTCCCGTTTTTTAATGACTACCCGTGCAACTTAGCTTTCCTGAACTGTTCGCTTTTGCGGCGCGCATTGTACCAACGAGCGTACTTTTTCTTCCAACTAATAGGCAACCGGTCAAACGTCATGCAGTAGTACGAGCAGTAGCCGCGCTTCTTTTCTAGGCAGCTGTCACACCCAAGAAAGAGCACGTGACAGACTTGGTTCTTACAGTGGTAGTGTGCATCGCTCTTATTGGTACGGCAAAGATGGCAATGGGAGATAATTTCCTCGCCAATCCTTTCACCGAGTCGCTCATCAAACACGAAATTTTTGCCCTTATAGTAGTTCGGCAACCCCTCGCGCGCTACCTGGTGCTTGTAGTCGATCACGCCGCCTTTAAGGTGCTTCACGTCAGTAAAACCATTGTGCTTGAGCCACGCACTCGCTTTCTCACAGCGGATTCCCCCCGTACAGTAGAGAGCCACTTTCTTTCCTTTGTGTTCTTTAAGAATCTCCGGTGCAAGTGCAAGCTCTTCGCGGAACGTATCAACTTGGGGGCGAATGGCACCTTCAAAGTGACCGATCTCGCTCTCGTAGCTGTTACGCATGTCGACTACAATCGCGTCCGGATCATTGACGTACTCATTCATTTCGCGCGCGGTGAGGTACAGACCGGTGTCAGTGACGTCGAAGCTTTCGTCATTGAGACCGTCAGCGACAACTTTTCTTCGAACTTTGATCGTGAGCTTATAGAATGAGGGAACTGGTCCCTCTTCCACGGCAAACTTGTAGGGGATGCCGACAAACTCTGGCTTATGCTTCATGTACGCATCAAATTGATCCCAATTGTGCTTCGGCACGTTCATTTGTGCGTTGATCCCCTCGTGGGCCACGTAGATACGCCCGAAGCACCCGAGCGCACCCCAACGCATTAGAAGCTCGGTGCGAAGAGCCTCTGGGTTCTCGATCTTCACGTACTTGTAGAACGAAAGTGTAACGCGCGCAATACCATCACGCTCCACCGACGCCTTTTGCTCTGCCTTCGGCCGCAGGTCACGCTTCAACCCACCGGAGCGTGCATGTTTTACGACTGCTGTGTCTGGTTGCATACAGAGATTTACAGGTAGACCCACTAACGGATTTTATGTGCGCAAGCATACACCGAAGCGAGCACTCTGACAAGGAAAAAAACTGTGACCAAAGTTAAATCATGGCTCAACAGAGCCATGACATTGCGGTCTGTCACTTGACTTTCTATGTAATTTATGATAGCATACCGGCAGAGTGGCAGCGGGCCACAGCGAAAATTGCGGGCAGCGCCCTGCTGCCCGCCCGATCTTTGAAAGGTGTGAAATGACAAATGAAACTCACCCACTTGATTCATTCATAACCAGAAATCGCTTCAAGCGGTTTCTGGTTATGATAGTAATGATCACCGTTTTCCTCGGCGGTAGTTTTCTCCTTGGCCGGTCTCTGGGTTGGCAATTATTTGAGACCGGGACAATGACCACCATTGGGGGAATACTAGGCGCTGGTTTTGGCGCTCTCATGATGGCAATGGTGTTTGAGAAGGTCTTCGTGGTGCGGAATCCTACGACGGGCATGTTCATCACCCAGGATGTCCTACAGTCGTTGTTAGGCGGAGATAGTGTCAACGTTCTCTATGGGCCGGGCGTGCACATTGCCTTCCCTTGGGAACGCAGACTTGAGGAGAACAATCTCTCTCTCCAAGAAGCATCAAACTTGTTCACGTTCATCGTGCAGTGCATCGATGGCACCCTTGAGGGAGAAGGTTCGTTCCGTCTACGACCGGACATGAACAATCCGGTTGCCTTTCTGTCCGGTGTTGCTGCAGTTGCTGAAGAAATCAAGGACCTTTTCGTTGCGCGTATCATCGAGCACACGAGCGGCAAAAAGATGCAACAGGTTATGAGTGACCTAAAGGGTCTCAATGAATTTTTGCAGGGGTTCCGCGATGGTGGTTTCAACGTCGAACAACAATTCGGTGTCAGTATCACCGATGTTACCGTAAGTAAGCTTTTGCCGAGCAAAGAAGTGCAAAAGACCCTCTCGGCACTTTCAGAAGCGCGAGCGGTCAAGCAGGGCACCGCTATCCTGCTCGGCATGAGCATGACAGAGGTACAACAGCGGTTGAAAGCGGGCGAACTGTCCCCTGCTGAGTACAACCATGCCCGTGATCGGTTTCTGGCCATGTCGGGCAACCTCGAGGGCATGAACATCAACCGCACCGAAATCGACTTCTCAGTTCACGGTGTCACTACTGAAGCGCTTAAGGAACTTCGCGAACTTGCACAAACACCGGCGGCTCAGACCGCTGCTGCGGCCATGTCGTCAAGGGCGAAAGGAAGTAAGAAATGACGACACAGCCTTCAACCGGTATCGTCGGTAACACCCAAGCGGCACAAGCGGCTGCCACCACTGCTCGTCAAGCAGCGAAAAAGTCACAGCCAGGTGCCTGGTACATCAAGGTGATCATTGCGGTAACACTTGGCACCATCGCCCTGACGCTGGTAAATCTCGACCTCAGCCTCTTCTGGGAGCTACTGGTTGGATTTGCACTCTGCTACGCCGGAGCAGCCCTTGGCAAGAACAAGGACAAGTCCGCGTACAAGGATCTACTCTGGTACTGGCCTGAAGTGATCCAGACCAGCGGTGTACTGACCATCGTTGTCGTGTTGCTCGGCTCGGGGGTTGGCCAACTTGCCAAGCGCGGCGTGGAGAAATTCGACAGTTTTACTAGCTGTGCGGCAAACCCAAGTCAAGAGAAGTGCCTGTCGAGGGGAAGCCAAATCAATACGTCAACCCAGCAGGTTTCGTACGTTCAGCTCCCCGCCTGTCACGAGGGATGGAGTAACGAAGTGCAAATAAGGCCGGGAAGCGGTTTCGATTGGTCCTGGACCGTCAAAGCCCAGTATCGCTGGAACGGCAGTGGGTGGTTGGACCATGTTCCTTTTTCTTCCCCTAACGCTGAAGCCTTCCGCTTCTGCGCGAAAGAGGCTCAGCACGTCGGCAAAGACATGCCAATAACTTGGAGATGAAGCTGCCCTCGGCACGTACTATGTGCCGAGGGTTTTCTTTTGCCTACGAACAAATGGCTACTGAGTAAGTGCATTCGATCTGCCACGAGGTCTGACCGCTACCTGGTACAGGTGGAATCTCTTGCCAGCGGCCACCGGTCGCATTGGAGCTTTGGATGTCATAACCGGTTTGACACTGATTTTTAGCTACCTGACAGACCGGATCAGCACCGCAAGAAATTATACGCACACGGTCTTCAATGATACATGAGGAAGCGGGTGGAGGCGCATCCGCCAGAGATGGATCACTAAGCCCGCCACTAACAGCACCGCCACCCGTAGTTGGTGGCGCATCGCTGCTTGGCAGGTTGATTGTGTCTGTGCTTGGTGCAGTACCGCCGGCAAAGCTGCCAGCGGGTGCAGTGGTAAAGCTAGACCTATTGAAGCTGCTCGAAGTCGGGCTGCTGGCATCGTTGCAGTTTACTCTATCGATGCCTAGCCCAAACGTACCCGCAGCAATGCTGAGCAAAGCAAACGCTGAGAGCATGACCAGGAGTCCGATGATGCCGTAGAGGATGTGTCTCTGCCCCATTTCGCGAGCGCTGTCGCTGTCGGCATTCCTAACGTACTCGAAGCAGCCGTACAAAAATACCAAGAAGGCAAAGGCGCTCATGAGTGCAATGAGAGGAAACAAAATCGCACCATTGAGTTTATCAACCAAGCACTGCGCTGCGGAAGCAGCCTTAATGTTGCTCACTGCGGCTACGTAGTCTAACGGATTCATACTCTCCTATTATGGCACGGTAGAAACGACAAAACCGGCGGTGGGCGCCGGTTGTGTGCATTGAGGATGTTCTCTAGCGATTGGTGGTCGGAACGTTCGGAATGTTCTGAATGTTCTCTTCATCAGAGAAACCTAAGCCCCCAGCAATGAGGTTCACGATACCAAAGACCGATACCATAGCGACAAAGCCAATGATCGCGTAGAGCATGAGCTGGCGACCGGTCTCTCGGTTGCCATCATCATCGCCGCCCATGATGAAGTACTTGAACATTCCATAGATGAACGTCAGCAGGGCGATGGCAAATACGAGCGGAATCAGCGTCCCGTTGATGAATGAAGAAATATCGTCGAGGAAGTCATTGATTTCACCAAACTGTGCAAATGTCACTACCGGTAGTACCAAGAGTGCCAGTGCTGCAAAAAATCTTCCCGTCTGTTTCATAGTGTATGGTTACAAATGTTTAAGTGAGTGCCTCTATTATACCTAAAATACGCCTCAAAAGTGAGTACTGGGGTTGAACTGTGTATAAATCTAGAGACCGAGTGACCGCTGGAGCACTGCGAGGATGCCCCAAATGCCGACCATGAATACGAGCGCGACTACCCCGGCAATGGCAATTTTCTTGCCTTCGTCGACACTTCCCTGATCGCCGCCGTTGATGATCCAGGCCTTGATGATACCCCACGAGAGGTAGAGGATCGTGAGTGCAAACAGCACTGGTACCAAGAGGTTGATGAACCCAATGAGCAGCTGTACTAGTTCGGTAAAGGTGGTTGGTGTTGATCCCATATACTAACCATTAGCTCGTTTAATAATAGTTTCGGCAGAAAACCAAGTTACACTGTCAATGGTGTTAGTAATAATATCAAGGATCGCCCGAGCCCCGAAAATAAGGAGGCCACCAATGATGGCGTAGAGTAGCGCTTTATGCGCCTGTTCGATGACGCTCGCGTTGCCCCGCGCAGTCACGTAGAGGAACCCGGCGTAGATAATGAAGAAGACAACAAACGGAATCGCAAAGACGAGGAGAATGTCGAGAATCGCGAGAAAAAAAGCAGGGATCGAGCTGATGCTGGGGTCGAGAGGGTTACCTAGGCTTGTGCTCCCAGGATTTTGTCCTCCACCCTGTGATGTATTTTGTCCACCGTTTTGGCCACTATCTTGCGCGCCACCTTGTGCTAGGACCAACAGTGGGGCAAACGTAAGCGTAGTACAAACTAAAAAAATAAAAAGGGAACGCATGAGAAAATAAGATTAATACTCCAACACTAACCGATTAATTGCGTCACTTACTGCCATACCGACACGCGAGCGGTTTGAGACAACATCCTCGACCATCTGCATGAAAATACTATCAGAAGCGACTGGGTCTGGGTCGAGCCAACCACGCGCAATGAGCGCTGACTGGAGCATGACTGACCGATACGCGTCACTCGATCCGGCTCCTACGAGGTCACGCCGGACCGGCGCCATATTGAGCGCGGTAGTGAGTTCATTTGCATACTTTGCGCTCGTGATGCGCTGCGCTGCCGCGTAGGCACCACTGACGTTCTTTACCGCCGCGCGTGGCAGGGCAAAGCCGTAGAACGTACCGTAGGTGCGACGAGCCGTTGCGGTTCCGCCTTGCGGTACTGGCGCAGCATCAAAATTTAAGTTTGGATTCTTACTATCAATACCAGGTGCTTCAGAGCCACGACCGAAGTAGAGTGCGAGATCACCGGCGATAAAGACTTCAGTATCGCGCGGTAAGGCGCGATTCCAAGAGTATGAGGCGCTATTGGCGTTGCTGAAATCAGTAAAGAACTGAAGTGCTGATTCCATAGGAGCACGCGAGCCTTGCTGGCCCACGCTCTCATTGAGGCCGACCATGTACCCACGTTCGTTTTCACTCACCCCACCGCTGCCCGACTGAAGCGCGAGGAGCAGGAGCGTGTCTTTAGCGCGTAACACGTTTCGAAACTCACCAAACGCAACGCTACTCTGTACGATGTCGCGCCCAGCATCGCGCACGGTAGTACGCGGTACCACGTTACCGAGCACGTCCTCCCAGGTAGTAGGAGGTTGCGCTAGTCCATTACTCGCGAAGATGTCACGGTTCCAGTACATCACGAGAGGATCGACCGCAAAAGGAATGGCGTAGATACCGTCGCGCAGTGCAAAAATTTCTGCGCCATCGACGTAGGCATCACGAAAATCACGGATCGGGCTATTTTCATAAGGAATCGCCAGCAACTTCGCCCGGTGCTTTACGAGATTTTCAGAGGAGAGGATGATGAGGTCTGGTGATCGTCCCTCCGCAATGGCGTTCAGAAATTCATCATCAAAACTGCGTTCATCGATCCGCTGGTAGCGGACAACGGCAAACGCTTTATCTTCCTGCGTGATATTTTGGAATACTCGATCAACTACCGCACCGTCGAGGGTACCCCAAATGACCACCTCATCGCCATACGCAAATTCCTCGGTCGTCGGCGTATCTTCATAATTCATGAGCAGGATGAGGGCGATGATTGCCATGACGGCAAAACCAGCCAGGAGGAAGATTTGAAACGGTCGTATGTGCATAGGTAGCTCTATTATATACCGAGGGTCACCGCCAGCGGTGACTTACCTACAGCTTACGGAACGCCAGCCCATAGTGATGGTCACCGGCGTCAAACGAATGCTCAAAGACAAAACCGCAAGACTCGGTCTCTGCTTGCGCCACAGCTTGCGGTACTACCTGTGCAGGCTGCGGGCCAAGGCCACCAAACGAATCACTCCAATCAATGAGGAAAAACTTTCCGCCAGAACGGAGCGTGCGGGCAACTTCCGCGAGCGCAGTAGCTCGCGCTTCAAATTGGAAGTAGGTATTTACCATAAGGGCGACATCGAGTGCTCCATCAGGGATTTTACTACCGCCAATCACCTCGACATCAGCCCAAAGCGGTTGTACCTGTGCTAGACCGTTGCTGCGCGCAAGATCGCCAATTTTGTCGAGGAGATTCCTTTGAATTTCGCACGCATAGACGCGACCAGTTGAACCAACGAGACGAGCAAGGGTCGGAATAAAGTAGCCACTTCCAGCACCAAAATCAGCCACCACGTCGCCCTCTCTGAGGTGGAAGTGCGTCGCCGCCACGTCTGGCACAACGAAACGTCCCTGCACGAAAGATTCCATATGGCACTAGTATACCGTACTGCTGACTAAGAATACGCTGTGGGCGTGAAAAACACCTGGCGGGCACTTCGTGCCCGCCAGGTGTTTTTCACTTTCTTTCACTCTTCGGTCGGCAATACTTTGCAAAACTTTCAGAAATACTTGAGCTGCGAAGCGACAAACTTTACCACCGCGAGCCGTATTCAATATACGGTGAGCGATGGGAAAGTGAAGGCAACGATGCAGATCTGGATTTGTGGAAGTTTTGTTAGAAGTAAACCATTGTGGCGATAGAATCGCCAGAACGAAGTTTCATCACCCGTACGCCCTGCGTATCGCGACTGAGCATCGGCACATCTTTCAGTGGAAGTTTAATTACCTGACCTTTCTGGCTCATGACCACTAATTCACCGTCAGTACGCTCTTCTTTGGTGAGCGCAGCGCCGCCGATCACCTTGCCGGTCTTCGAGGTTATCTTCGCTGTTTTAATGCCACTACCACCGCGGTTCTGCACCTTATATTCTTTCGCTGATGTAGTCTTACCAAAACCGTTCTCCATCACCACAAGGATCTCCCGATCACCCTCTCCCTTAGGAATGATGTCGGCTGAAACAATACGATCGCCCTTCTTTAGCTTCATACCAGTGACGCCCGCGGCAGTCCGCCCCATTTCACGTACATCAGCTTCTTTAAAGCGAATCGCCTGTCCGTCACGGGTAATGAGTGATATTTCGTCTCCCTTACCTACGAACTTCGCCGCGATGAGTTCGTCGCCCTCTTTAAGCGTCAAAGCAATGAGACCGCTCCGGCGCACATCCCTGAAAGCGGAAGCATCGGACTTCTTGGTGACTCCGTCACGAGTAACCATGAGCAGGCTCCATTGTCCTTCCCAATCCTCACGGCGCACTGGCAAAACTGAGGTTACATGTTCGTCACCCGCCATCGATAAGAAGTTCATAATTGACTTGCCTTTTGTGGCACGCCGACCCTCGGGGATATCGAACATTCGGCACTGGTAGACCTTGCCCTTGTCGGTAAAGAAAAGAAGGTCGCTGTGCGTAGACGTGGTGAGGAGTTTTGTTACCACATCTTCTTCTTTCGTGTTGAGATCAACGACGCCCACGCCGCCGCGCTTCTGGGTTTTGTACTCAGATGGGTTGGTGCGCTTCACGTAACCACCCTTAGTGAGAACGAGCACACTCTCCTCGTCAGCAATGAGATCTTCAGGGTTTAGGTTTTTAACACCACCTTTGACGATTTTCGTGCGGCGATCATCCCCATACTTATCAGCAATTTCCTCAAGTTCAGCTTTGATGATCTTCATCATTTTGGCCTTACTCTTCAAGATACTCTCGAGCTCCCTGATGAGTGCCTGCACCTCTTTGAGCTCATCTTCGATCTTCTTGCGTTCAAGCCCAGCCAGCTTCTGGAGGCGCATGTCGAGAATGGCCTGTGCTTGAATGGCTGAGAACTTAAACTCCTTCATCAGCGCTGCGTGTGCAGATGGAACGTCTTTTGCAGCACGAATGAGCTTAATGATCTTATCGATATGGTCGAGTGCCTTCTTGAGGCCTAGGAGGATATGCTCGCGATCTTGAGCTTTTTTAAGATCGTACTCAGTGCGACGACGCACCACCTCGGTACGATGCTTTACGTACTCCTCGAGAATTGCTTTAAGGGAGAGAGTTTGGGGTACGCCATCGACGAGGGCCACCATGTTGTAGTGAAACGTTTCCTCCAGCTGCGTAAGCTTGTAGAGCTTGTTCAAGACCGTTTGTGGGTTAGCACCGCTCTTCAGCTCGATCACGACACGAATGTCTGAGGTAGATTCGTCGCGCATCTCCCGAATGCCTTCGATCTTCTTATCACGAACGTGCGTCGCAATCTTCTCCAACATGTCGGCCTTATTCACCCGAAAGGGCACTGAGGTAATGATGATCGAGTAGTTCCCCTTTTTATCTTCAGCAATCTCTGCCTCGCCACGACACACCACGCCACCGCGCCCATTAGCGTACGCGTGCGCAATGTCTTTCTTATTAAAGGCAACGCCACCCATGGGGAAATCAGGACCCTGGATGAAGTTTAAGAGGTCGTCGGTGGTAGCATTTGGATCATCAATGAGGTGGCTCGTTGCTGCTACCACTTCACGGAGGTTATGCGGAGGGATATTCGTTGCCATACCAACGGCAATACCTAACGTCCCTAAGAGCAGTAAATTTGGTACACCCGCCGGCAGCACTTCTGGTTCCTTTTTGGTCCCATCAAAGTTGGGGCGCCAATTTACGGTGTCTTTCTCGAGATCCCGGAGCATTTCTTCGGCCATCTTCGACATTTTGGCCTCGGTGTAGCGGTACGCCGCTGCGCTGTCGCCGTCGATCGAGCCGAAGTTCCCTTGTCCAAGAATGAGCGGGTAGCGCGTAGAGAAATCCTGTGCCAACTTCACCATAGCCTCATAGACCGCAACGTCGCCGTGCGGGTGAAAACTACCGAGCACGTCGCCAACCACCGTCGCCGACTTTTTGAACTTTGCACTCGCGGTGAGCCCATTGAGGCGCATTGAGTAGAGAATGCGCCGATGTACTGGCTTTAAGCCATCGCGCACATCGGGAAGAGCACGGGAGGTGATGACCGACATGGCGTAGTTTAGGTAGGATGTCTGCATTTCCTCGGTAATGCTCTGTGACACAATACCGCGCGCATCCGATGGTAGCGCATCCTCTTTCATGGTCTTTTTCGGCATAGGAATTTCAGTCTATGGCTAACAATCTAGAATAATACGCGCTATTGTATCACAGGTGTCGTCGTTGCGGGACCGCGACTGCTCGTGCTTGCCACAGCACTTGAAGTGCTGATCAGTACAGGTTCGGCGTCAGGAACCACCCCTCCAGTCTCCCTCGCTTCCAGACGTTCCGTCCACACCATCGGAGTTGATGTCGCGTGAGGTACACTGGGCTCTGTATCTTTTACGATCGTTGTGACCATTGCTGCCAGTGAGTGGTACGCTGCTACCACAGCTGCTGCTACGTGTTCGTAGCGACCTGGTGCTTCAGGCATTTGGACAGGCACTACCGCTGACTCCTCGCGTGGCTCCACGGGTACCGCTTCGTGCACGGTGAGCTTGGCTAACCTCACAGGCACTGTCGTAACCCATATTCCTAAGAGACACAGTGTGACTAAGCCAGCACCGAGAAGAGCATACCGCTCTCTAACATGCTTTGGCTTTTTTTGTAATGCTGTAAGTCGATCCTGCATGCTCAAAAGCCATGATTACCCTTGTAGCACCACCACCTCGCCATCCATCGCTAGGACATCTCTCTTCTTAACGGTCAGTTTATCGATTGGCTTCACGGCATCTGCACTTTCTTCTTTAAGGAACGCTTTAAGAGCATTCTGATCGTAGTGCATAGGAATGACGCACTTAGCTTCAAGCTTGACCGCCAACTTTGACGCTTGCGGTACCTCAAGCACATCGCCACCTCCGATTGGCACAAAGAGAATATCAATGTCGCCGAATTCGCCGAGGATCTTTGGATCGATATCGGGTTCACCCAGGGCACCGAGGAACACTATGTTCATACCTTCAAGTGTGACTTGGTAGATAGTATTGAAACGTTTCTTACCCTCGTACGTTGTCTCTACACCGTATCCACGAGCTGTTACTTCGCCGATCTCGTATTCCCCTGGGCCATCGACAACAAACGGTTCTTTGGTTCCAAAGGATACCTGGTCCGCACCATTAAAATGTGGATGGCGAAGCGATATAAAGGCTACGTCAGCGCCGAACTTGACCGGTGATAACTGTTTGGACTGCTTTGAGATCGGATCAAAGGCCAGTGTGGTATCACCAAACGACACCTTAAAACACTGCCCACCGTGATGTGTGATTACCATAACAGTGACAAGTATACGCTAGAAATAAGCGAAATCAAAAAACGCCTGTCCAAAAACAAGCGTTGTAGCTGACAGGAATGATTCTCTGCAGCGAGAATTGTCGATACGGGACTGAAGGAGCATAAGGCCTATCTCCCTACCCTCTATGGCGTGGTCTCTAACCACTTCTGAACTCACTCGGACCCGTGTGCGCGACGGGTGCTACGTATCGCTCATCCCTGTCAGCACCAACAATATAGCTGTCCACAGGACCAATGGCAACATTTTGCTGTCTAGACAAACATTCTTTTCTATATTACTATACCACCACTTCGTTAAGAAGTTTATCAATTTCTAGCGGCACACGTTTAACCCTGCGCTCATGGACATGGCTCCAGAGATACCGGTTGCGCAGACGCGTGTCGTCGGAACTAAACACATATATTGTATATGTCAGAAGTCAACACTGGAGTTATGGCTCCAAAGGGTGTCATGGGCACCTACGTGAACGACACCCCAACGCCACCGAAGAATGGCGATATTGTCGAAGGCACCGTATCAGCGATCGGCCGCGCTCGCGTGTTCGTAAACATTCCACCGTTTGGTACTGGTCTCATTTTTGGCCGTGAGTACATGAATGCTCGCGATATCTTGCGCAAAGTATCGGTTGGCGACACCATCGCTGCCAAGGTGGTTGATAGCGGCAACGAGGACGGTTACATTGAGCTCTCGCTCAAGGAAGCTCGCCAGGCCCTCATCTGGTCAGACGCTGAGGCGGCAGTCAAGAGCCAGACCGTAATGAGTCTCGAAGTTAAAGAGGCAAACAAGGGCGGACTCATCCTCGAGTGGCAGGGTATCCAGGGGTTCTTGCCAGCTTCTCAGCTCGCAGCAGAACACTACCCACGCGTGGCTGACGGCGATAAGGACAAGATCCTCTTGGAGCTTCAGAACCTTGTCGGCAAGCACCTCTCGGTCGTTATCATCACCGCCGACCAAAAAGAAGCAAAACTCATCTTCTCTGAGAAAGGTCCCCAGGAAAAAGAAGCCAAGGAAGAGAAAGTCAATAAGTACGAAGTGGGTGCCATCCTCGACGGAGAAGTCACCGGCGCGGTTGATTTTGGTGTCTTCGTCAAGATCGAAGACGGGCTCGAAGGCTTGGTCCACATTTCTGAGCTCGACTGGGGTCTCGTTGAAGACACCCGCGCCCTCTACAAGGTTGGCGATAAGGTGAGGGTCAAGGTGATCGAAGTGAAAGATGACAAAATCTCTCTCTCGATCAAGCAGCTCCGCGAGAACCCATGGGTTTCAGCTGCGAGCAAGTACAAGAAGGACGATATCGTCAACGGCGTTGTCATCAAGTACAACAAGCACGGCGCGCTTGCCTCGATCGAAGAGGGGGTGGCCGGCTTGGTCCACATTTCTGAGTTTGAGAACGAAGAAGGACTCAAGAACACGCTCCCACTCGGTGGCGTCCAGAAGTTCAAGATCACCCTCTTTGAACCAAAGGATCAACGTATGACGTTGTCCTTTAAGGACGCAAACAGCGTCTAAGGAAAATGTCCCCCGCGGACAATTTCCTAGCTGTTTGAGACGGAGCGTTGTACCGGCTATCCCTAATGCCGGAACCGCGAGTCCGGGGAGGAAGTTCTATGAGCGTCAGCGAATTAGAAACTTGACCCAACGCAGCATAGTAGAACTCCACGGTTTGGCAAATTTCTTTGTTGCTTCGTCCTCAAAGCTTCGCCGTATACCTGATACGTCTCAACTTTTCGGTCCTCGACGCCTTGAACTTCATCCAAACCCTGAAGTTCTGTCAGCGAGGAGATTGATGAAGATGGTTATGTAAAGAATCAGCCGGCACCCCTACGGGGTGCCGGCTGATTTATTTCTCTATCTGGAGCACCGGGATGAGTAGACGGTATTGCGTAGTTGCTCCGTCCGCACTCTTAATAAGAATCTCATTACCTTTCTGATGTTCTTCAATCAGCGCAGCGTACACGAGGACAACGCGTCGGATAACGGCTGAGATATCGCTTTCACCCGTCCTATCCTGTATGTTCAGTAGTTTTTCACGCGACCCTGCTGGCAGCGTTACGTGCATACGCTCTGCTTTTTGCCCTTTTGTCCGCATCTACAACCTCCCAACGAGACGACCTGCGTCGAGCATACCACAATCCAGAATTAATTGTACCGATTCATCGCGGCAACATACCCTTCCTTTATGATCGTCTCAAGTACCTCCGCAACGCGCTTCCCCACCTCCCCGACCTTCACGAGTTCACGTTTTGTGAAATTACCAAGCACGTAGCGCTGGAGCTTATCGCCGACCGGACGTTTCGTTTTACCGCTAAATAAGGCCATCGGTGAGATGCCGACACGTACGCGAATAAAATCCTTCGTATCAAGTGCAGCAATGACGGAAGCTATACCGTTGTGACCGCCGTCACCGCGCCCAAAACTGACTCGCACCTCACCGAGAGCCAGATCCACATCGTCGTAAACGACTATCAGCTGTTCAGCCTCAGCCCTAGGCACCAGTTTCTGTACCGCGCTACCGGATCTATTCATAAAAGTCTCTGGAAAAAGCACGGTCACCGGTGAATCAAAAACCACCCCCTCGCTCAGGCTACCAGCGTACTTACTCGAGTGGACTAAACCGGGCAGGTTGGCGTGGACGAGAAACGAATTGGTCACCAGCCACCCCACGTTGTGTCGAGTCGTCGCGTATTCTGCTCCAGGGTTACCGAGCGCCAGAATGTAATACATACGTGACATTGTACATCAAAATCCTAAAAGTTTGTGGAGTATGAAAAATTTTCGTATACTACTCATGAACATTTTTTCTTAGCTAGCACACCATGAGTACACACCCTGAGCTTGAGACCACGTTTAACGATGAGGTGGCGCGCACCACACCAGTGATCGCTCGTGAACCGCACCCGTTAACCGAAATCATCCAATTTGCACTCATTGCACTGATTATTGTTGTGCCAGTACGCTGGTTCATTGCGCAGCCATTCATAGTGTCTGGTGCTTCAATGGAGGACACGTTCTACTCTGGCGAGTACCTGATCGTCGATCAGCTCTCGTACCACCTCGAGGAACCTGAGGCTGGCGACGTGATTGTTTTTCGCTACCCCAAGAACCCCTCAACATTCTTTATTAAGCGCATTATCGGGGTACCTGGTGACACCGTCACCATCGACGGCAACGTTGTCACGATAACAAACGAGGCACACCCCGGCGGCCTTGTCCTTGATGAACCGTACATCCATTCAATGGCACCAAACACGTTCCTCACCGAAACGCTCGGTGACCGCGAATACTTTGTCATGGGTGACAACCGGGATCGCAGCTCTGACTCACGCGTATGGGGCATTTTGCAGCGGGAGAACATTGTCGGTCGAGCCTTTCTGCGGCTCTTTCCTTTTTCAAGACTCGACTACCTACCCGGGGCGACTGCACTCGCTGGATCGGATATACGCGACGTTAGTAGTGTACAGTAATTAATTTCATTTAGGTCTATGGAAATCACCGCTACATCATTCATCAAGAATGCCGCCGCCACTGCAGAATACTTTGGATTCAGCAGCCTCGACACCCTCAAAGACCATCCCAGCTGCAAGAACTGCAGCAGCAAACTTGCACACGCGACGTCTGCTCAAGATCGGCGTATTGATGCGCTCCACGGTCTCCTCGCTGGCGGCGTGCAGACGTTCTGTGATGCCCGGCTGCATGAGATCACCGAGCCGTTATTTTTCTATACCATTCAAGAAGTGCCGCGTACTGGCGAAGTGGCGCTCGGCCTCCAAATTTATAACGTTGATAAGAGTATTGCTGAAGCAACGCTCATCCAAGCGAGTCGGGCCTTAGCTGATGACCTCGGCTTCAGTAATCAGCGCATTCGCATTAATTCTCTTGGCGACAAAGAATCTTCAACACGCTATACGCGTGAGCTGACCAACTACTTGCGCAAGCGATTAGACGATATGCCCGAAGTGGCTCGAGAATTAATGAAAGAGCACGCCATGATCGCACTGACCCACCTCATTGAAAAAGAGCACGATCTGGCCTACCGCAGTCCAAACCCCCTCGAGTACCTCTCAGACCAGAGCCGCAAGCATTTTCGGGAGATTGTCGAATTCCTCGATATGGCAGAGATGCACTACGAAATTGATCCGAAGCTAATTGGCCACCACGAATGTTACAGCGACGCGCTTTTCGCAGTTGACATCCTCGACGATGATCAACTACCAATTACCAATGCGCCGCTCTATATCCGCGGCGGTCGCTACAATGAGTTCGTCAACCGCGCCCTAAAGAAGAATGTGCCAGCAGCTGGTGCGGTCGTCGTGCTTCGGGACAAAAAGGCACCGGCGCGAGTACCAAAAGCGAAAGCGCTCACCCCGAGTGTTTACGTTGTGCAACTCGGCTTCGGACCAAAGATCAAAAGCCTGGTCCTCATTGACCACCTTCGTAAGGCCGGCGTTAACGTGTTTCAAAACTTAGCGAGCGATTCCCTGTCGGTTCAGCTGCGTGATGCTGAAGCACGCGGAGTCAAGCACGTCGTTATTATGGGTCAAAAAGAGTTCGTTGAGAATACTGTTATCCTTCGCGATATGGAGGCTCGTAACCAGGAACAGGTGAAAATCGACCAATTGCCGCAGAAACTCAAGCGAAGCCAAGACCGTAGAGTAGCTCGTGTGGCCTAAGCCCTCCCTTGCGCGATTTCGAACAAAATGTTATTCTGGCGCGCACATATGACATTAAACGTCCAAGTTGAGAAGAATACCAACGAAAGCAGCGCAAACGTCATTCGTCGTTTTACTAAGCGTATGCAGGGTTCGGGGGTAATTCCGCGCATGCGAGGGGAGCGCTACCACGAGCGCGAGAAGAGTGCGAATGTCCGCAAGACGGCACGTCTCAAGAAGCTCGTAAAGAAGGTAAACTACGAGAAACTACTGAAGCTCGGCAAAGTCCAAGAGCGGACCCGCCGCCGATAGCTAGCGCTAAAAGACCGTTCATAAGAGCGGTCTTTTTTATTTTCGATGTGCTACACTGCTGTCACAGGGCTATGTTTTCTCTCTCGCATACAGCACGCACCTACCCAGTCCTTCCTTACGAGGCCATCAAAAAGGCCATTCTGGGGAAGCAGTACGTTCTCTCACTTGCTTTTGTTGGCGCCACGCGCGCACAAGCACTCAACCAAGCGCACCGTGGCAAAGCCTACGTACCTAACGTTCTGTCTTTTCCTCTCGATGCAGGAACGGGCGAAATCGTCATAGCACCCGCGGTCGCTAAAAAAGAAGCGGCTAAATTTCACATGACCTACGAGGGATACGTCGGCTTTTTGTTTATCCACGGCTGCCTCCATTTGAAAGGCTATGACCATGGGGATACAATGGATAGAGCGGAACAGAAGTACTGTAAGCTGTTTAAGCTTACCTGAGCTAACCTTATGGCGGATCGCATCATTACCGGCATTGACGTAGGCACCTTCCAAGTGAAGGTGGTGATTGTGCGCGTCCCCAAGCAAAAAAGCGACCGTGCCCTGCCGCAAATCATCGGCACTGGGTACGCTGAGAGCCGTGGGCTCCGCAATGGCTATATTATTAATGCCGCCGACGTTGTGCGGAGTGTCCGGAGCGCAGTTGCGCAAGCTGAAAAGGCTGCCGGAGTTGAAGTTAAAAAAGCCTACATAGCCGTCGGAGGTATCGGTATCGACGAAATCACCTCGCGCGGCGAAATAATTACCTCGCGCGCTGACTCAGAGATCACCCAACACGACCTTGAGAAAGCGATGCAGGATAGCGAAGAGCGTATTATGGAGCACATTCCCAATCGCAAAGTGCTCCACGCAATTCCTCTATCGTACCGGATCGATAATGAGACCGTGTTGGGTAAGCCGCACGGGATGTTTGGCACCAAACTAGAAGTAGATGCACTGTTTATCACCACGTTTGAGCAACACCTCAACGACCTCATTACTGCGATCGAAAGCTCGGGTATTGCTGTTGAAGATGTGATGGCCTCGCCGCTCGCTGCCAGCTTCGTTATGCTCACCAAAGCCCAGAAGCGTGCTGGATGCGTACTCGCCAACATTGGTGCTGAAACGGTGTCCATTGCGGTCTTCGAAAACAGCCTCCCTATTTCTGTGAAAGTGTTTCCTATCGGCTCAAACGACGTCACAAATGACATTGCCCTCGGTCTCAAGATACCTCTTGAAGAAGCTGAAAAGATCAAGCGTGGCGGTATGACGAGCACCAATTTTTCACGACGCAAACTCGACGAGATCATTGCTGCACGCCTCACCGATATCTTCGAACTCATTGACGCGCACCTCAAGAAAATAAAGCGAGATGGCTTGCTGCCGGCTGGCATCATCATCACCGGTGGTGGTTCTGGTACCGCAACGGTACAAGACCTTGCACGAGCCGCACTCAAGCTTCCCTCACGAGTGGCAACCCTAGACCCAGGACAGAACGGAAAGATCCGTGATGCTTCCTGGGCAGTCTCGTATGGTCTCTGCATGTGGGGTGCCAGTGACGAGCACGAGCAATCACCCATTGGCATCGCGCGCCAGACTAAGCGAACCATCTTGGGCTGGGTCAGCCAATTCCTCCCCTAGAACAAGCTATTGTATACGGAAGATAGAGTATTTATACCGATTGTCAATCGCACGAAAGAGGTTTTTGTCAATATGGTGACAGATAGTTTTTAGGCGTGTATCATTGTGCTCACGCTTTATTAGTACCTCTTGGGATGGAGAGGCTGTAGCAGTTTTAATCAGGTATGGAACAAATTAAATCAGACGTTGAATCTTTCGCACGTATTCGAGTCGTTGGTGTTGGCGGTTCAGGCAACAACGCCGTCAACCACATGGTGGCCAATAAAATTAAAGGTGTCGAATTTATCGCTATCAATAGTGACGCACAAGACTTGCACCACTCACTAGCTAAGAAGAAGATCCACATTGGCAAGAACCTCACTCGAGGCCTTGGTGCTGGTGGAAACCCCGACATGGGCCGACGCGCCGCTGAAGAAACTCGCGAAGAGATTGCCAACTCACTCAAGGGTTCAGACATGATCTTCATTACTGGCGGTATGGGTGGTGGGACCGGTACGGGTGCTGCTCCCGTGGTAGCCAAAATTGCCCGCGATAGCGGTGCATTAACTGTCGGTGTGGTCACCAAACCATTCCTCTTTGAAGGGCAAGAGCGTATGCGCTCAGCACTCCAGGGTATCGAGGAGCTTAAGAAAGAAGTGGACGCCCTCATCACCATCCCGAACGATCGCCTCCTCGCTATTGTTGATAAGGAAACCACGATCAAGAGCGCATTTGCTATGTGCGACGACATCTTGAAGCAGGCGGTCGAGGGTATTTCTGATCTCATCACGATGCCAGGTATCATCAACGTTGACTTTGCCGATATTCGTTCGGTAATGGAAAATGCCGGCTCAGCGCTCATGGGTATTGGTACCTCGACCGGTGAGAAGCGAGCAGAGGAAGCAGCCCAGGCAGCGATCAACTCTCCTCTCCTTGAGGTTTCAATCACCGGTGCTAAAGGTGTCCTCTTTGCGATTGCAGGCGGCGATGATCTCGGTATGCTCGAGATCCAGGACGCCGCACGTGTTATTACTGAATCAATTGATCCACACGCGAAAGTTATCTTCGGTGCCATCAGAGATGAGAAGCTTAAAAAGAATGAGCTTAAGGTAACGGTTATTGCTACTGGCTTCCCTGAAAAAGATACGCCGCATGGACATAGTACGATCGTGCGCACACCACTTGCTCGATCGGCAGCGCCAACCGCTGAAATGGAAGCTATGGAAGAAGAAGTGCCGGAGTCGCGCGGTCGTATCTTCAACTCGCTCGGAACCCCGCGCAAGCGTGAAGCCGAACCAGCACCCGCTGAGGAAGCACCTGCAGTACGTTCAGTCGATTCAACTATTAAACGTGAACCACGTCCCGTCGACCCTATCGATGAAGAGGACGATGAGGACTGGGGAGCCGTACCAGCTTTCCTCAGACGCTCTAAATTAAAGTAGAATTCAAAAAAGTTTTATCCGATTCGATCAGAGTTGACGGCGCCCCAGTGGGGCAAAAAACGTAAACAAAACGAGACCTGCGTCTCGTTTTGTAGTTTTTTGAGACGGAGCGTTGCTCCTGGCTCATTCCTAGAGCCAGGAGCCGCGAGTCGGGGCAGCAAGTACTTATGAACGTAGTGAATTAGTAACTTGTGACCGGTCATTGCATTCCCTCCGCCGATCAAAGCTTACAAGAGTCTGGAGTTCACGTAAGCAGTCTATATACAAAACGCTCCGCACGCCCTTGGGCGCGCGGAGCGTTTATTTATATCTACTCAATAGCACAGACGTTCCCCGGGCATACTGGTTTGTACGCTGGCATAGCGAGCACGCCACGGGCGAGCAGGAAATTGTACAGCTTGCACCCCGCACAAATACCAAAACTTGTTTCTAAAAACATGAACGTAAAGCAGATGCTGCATATGATCTGATTTGGCAGCCCCTGAACATCAAAGCCGTAGGTCAATAGGAGCATAGTGGTGGAGAGTGCTAGCCCGATTGACTACGCGAAGCGCTTCTGAACTGCTCCGACGTACTCGGGTACTTGCGCCCGCACGATCCAAGCAGCAATGCGCGAGACTGGCGAGAACTTGGTTCCCACGATCACCTTCATCGTAAAATCAAAAGCGAATAGGGGTACCAGCACGCGGATGTACGTGAAGTCATGCAGATAGAATGCATTGAAGAACGCAAACAAACCTAAGACAAACATGATGCCGGCGCCAGCTCGGATCGCCCGTTCATTCAGTACTGGATACGGCGCGGGCTTACCATGCAGTACGAGCCCAGGAATCATTTGTCCGTAGGTAAAAAAACCGTGTGACTTGAGTGTTGTGAAAATTGATTGCATATCGAATATTTGTTCAGCGGAAGTATACCCCATAGGGTATACTTGTCGAGAGGTACGTGCTATTCTAGTGTGTATTACCTATAAAATATTTTCCTGAATAGACATGTACGACCTCGTGATCATTGGTGGTGGACCGGCTGGAATCGCCGCTGGTGTGTACGCCTCCCGCAAGCAGCTCTCTACCCTACTCGCCACGACTGAATGGGGTGGACAGAGCACCGTATCTCCCGACATACAGAACTGGATCGGTACACCATCTATCTCTGGCGCGCAGCTAGCGAAAGACTTAGAGCAACACCTCCGCACGTACGCTGGGCAGTACGTCACCATTAAGGCAGGCAGTGCGGCAACAGCGATTGTTAAAACCGACACCGGCTTCACGGTGAGCTTTAAGGACGGCAACACCGTCGAGACTAAAACGATACTTATTGCTTCTGGTTCGAAGCGTCGAACGCTCAGTGTCCCCGGTGCAGCCGAGTTTGAGCACAAGGGCCTGACCTACTGTGCGACCTGCGACGGGCCGCTGTTTGCTGGCCAGGATATTGCAGTGATCGGCGGGGGGAACGCTGGTTTTGAAACCGCTGCGCAGCTCTTGGCCTACGCGAAAAGCGTAACGCTCCTGCAGCACGGTGACCACTACAAAGCCGACCCGGTAACCGTCGAAAAAGTACTCGCCCACGAGAACATGACCGGTATTCTCAGCGCAGAAATCGTTGCTGTACATGGAGAGAAGTTCGTCAATGGACTCACGTACAAGGACACGGTGAGCGGAAGCGAAGTGCCCCTCCCAGTGACCGGCATCTTTATTGAAATTGGCATGATTCCGAACACCGACTTTGCTGCCAGCGTGGTGGAGCTTGACGAGTACAAGCGGGTAAAGATCGATCCTTGGACGCAGCAGACCTCCGCACCAGGCATCTGGGCCGCTGGGGACTGTACCAATGTTAAGTACCACCAGAACAACATCTCAGCCGGCGATGCAGTCCGTGCGCTCGAAGACATCTACATCAGCCTTAAGACACGCTAATGCTTCCCCTTACCACCTATGGCTACGTCACCAACGAAGGTTACCGAGCAGTACTACAACAAAAACTTCATCCACTGGACCGAGCGTAAGACAAACTCTTTCCATCACGAGATGCCGTTCACCAAAATGATGAAGCTGTGGCCTGAGCGCGGGCATATTCTTGACATCGGCTGCGCGCACGGTATCCATGTACCGCTCTTTCTCGGTATTGGTCGGAAGCTCAAGTATACCGGCATCGACATCAGCAAGAATTTTCTCAAGATAGCAACGAGACGCTACCCACAGCTCACCTTTTTGAAAGCTGATATCGGTAATCCAGGCTCACTCCCCAAAAAGAAATTTGATGGCTTCTGGGCAGCAGCCGTCTTGATGCATGTCCCCCGTGAGCAATGGGACGATACGTTCGTCGGAATTACCACCACGATGAAACCAGGTGCACTTGGGTACCTCTCGCTACCCATCGCTCACCCGAGTGGCACCCCAACTGAAGGTGATACCCGACACTTCACCATTTTAAATGAAGCTGAACAGCGGAGCTACATCACTGACCGGGGCTGGAAGATCAAAGCAAGCGGCCACCTCGACGGCTTCACCTCAGAAGATATCTGGCGCTGGTACATAGTTGAACTGCCACAGAAGAAGTAGGTGTTTCTATTCGGCACACCGACAAAGGCGCCCGGAGGCGCCTTTGTGCGTACAACGTAGAGCTTTGGGTCTGCGTGCCCTGCTTGGTTTTGCCCAAGCTGAGTATTAAATCACCACCACGCAAACCTTCTACTATGTTCCCATACAGAAAAAATCGGTCAATACCCAACACTATACGTCTTAAAATGGCTCAAGTAAGCCAAACTGTGGAAAACGAGGGGAAAAGTCAGTAGATAACTATGTGCGTGAGTGTGAATATAACACGGTGCAAAAATACGTGTATACCCCACTACCCAGCAAAGAATGTACCGACGACATACGCCAGCGCAGCCGCCGTAGCACCCACCGCAACCACTTCAAAAAGCGAGGCGGAAAGTCGTGCGCCAATGACCCGCCACTTGAGGAGTCCGAGTGCAATGAGCGCTACAAAGGTGCCAATGACCGAGAGACCAAACGTCGCTGAGGCATCACCATTATCAGCGAACATGAATGGGAGGAGCGGGATCGCTCCAAAGAGCATGAATGAGAAAAAGGTAGCGAGGCCCGTGAACACTTCGTTTTCTCCGCGTGGATCGGACAGCTCGAGCTCATGCTGCATCATAAAGTCAGTCCAGTACACTTCGTTGGTGCGGTAAATTGTGGCGAGGGCGGTAGCTTGCTCAACACTAAAGCCCTTAGCGACCATGATCGAAATGGTCTCAGCTACCTCAGCGTCCGCACTGGTACGCAAAGCCTCCTGTTCCCGTGCCCGGGCGGCGAAGTAGAGGTCCTTCTCGGAACGTACCGAGAGAAAGTTCCCCAGCCCCATTGAGGCCGCATCGGCAAACAGATTAGCCAGTCCAAAGAGGAGCACGACCATGAACGAGAGCTCGGTTGCAGCGTTGCCAGAGAGCGCAGCTCCTGAGAACCCAGCGACGACAGCAAAGGTGGTCACGATACCGTCGATGCCGCCGTAAATAATCTCTTTAAAGTAATCAGCGAAGGGTGAACGTTTGTGCTCAGCCTGTAAGTCTGAGACGGCACTTAATGTATCCATACCGAAGCAGTATAGCAGACCAGTAAGGGGTTACTGAAAGCACTACGCGACTAGCTTTTTTTTACTTTTTTGGTACTATGGTGGCCACGTTTAGGTACGAGAGGCTCCGCATTCGTTCGGCTTCGCTGGTCCCTTACAGGGACTGTACACCTTGTCGATATTTCTTTCCAAGTATTCAAGAAATATCAGGCAAGGTCTTGCGAAGCTCCAAGTGTTCGCTTCTCACCCGTCGTCTACGACGATGGAACCAAACGTCATTTCATTCCGTCCGGTCCCATCGTCTAACGGCTAGGACAGCGCCCTTTCACGGCGTAAATCGGGGTTCGATTCCCCGTGGGATCACACAGACAGTCAACAAAACATCCTATCATTAAGATAGGATGTTTTGTTGACTAGAAGCTGAACTGCTTCAGCTTCGTCCTTGTACCCCACCAACCCTACAAAACTCTGCTATACTGGCCGCCTAATCGGTAACCTTGTAATATGAAGCGCCTCACCACTAAGACTAAGATTGTCGGCACACTCGGCCCTAAATCGACCGACCAAAAAATGATCGAGAAGATGCTCGCCGCTGGCCTCACCGTTGCCCGCATTAACATGAGCCACGGCGACCATCCCACCCATGCCACGGTAATTAAAAATGCCCGCGCCGCTGCGCAAAGAACCAAGCGACCGCTCGCCATTCTCCAAGATCTCTCAGGGCCGAAAATTCGCATTGGCGATTTCGAGACTGAGGACGTGACGCTCGTCCCGGGTGCACCGCTCACCCTCTCTACAAAGCCATGCATCGGTACTGCGGCGCACGTCTTCGTTAACTACGCCAAGCTTCCTGAAGAGGTAGAAGTTGGCATGTCGATCTACCTCAACGATGGCAAGCAGCAGTTAACGGTGACCAAACTCACGAAGACCGAGATACACACGACGGTTGTCGTTGGTGGCACGATCAAGGGGCGCCGCGGCGTGAACGTACCAGACGCCAACCTCTCCATTTCTTCCCTGACTGCCAAAGATAGAAAAGACCTCAAGTTCGGACTCGCCCAGAACGTCGATTTTATGACCCTCTCCTTTGTTCGCACAGCAGCCGACATCAAGCTGCTCCGCAAGCTCATTGGTACAGATCGCAAGATCGCCATCGTTGCTAAGATCGAGACGAAGTCAGCCATTGAGAACCTTGAAGAGATCGTCGAGGCGGCCGACGTGATCATGGTAGCGCGCGGCGATTTGGCCATTGAGATGCCGCTCGAGAAAGTGCCGCTACTCCAAAAGAAGATCATCACGACTGCCAACCAGAAGAGTAAGCCAGTCATCACGGCGACCCAGATGCTCGACTCGATGCGCATCGCGACCGTCCCAACCCGCGCCGAGGTGGCCGATATCGCGAACGCTATCATCGACGGCACCGATGCACTCATGCTCTCAGACGAGACCACGATCGGCAATCACCCCGACCGCGCCATTACGGTCATGGCACAGGTGGCGCGCGAGGTAGAGAACGATCCGTACT
>JACCDY010427190.1_pt1 | contig 33465 bp, 35 predicted proteins | sample 7446391 | NCBI WGS metagenome assembly JACCDY01 (sample SAMN15323451, study PRJNA562643) | freshwater metagenome | isolation source: river surface water | place: USA:Blue River Watershed | collected 2017-08-18 | reverse complement strand
CAAGCAGGCGCTGGCCTGCGGCATCACCCCGATCGTCTGTGTGGGTGAGACCTTGGTGCAGCGCGATGCAGGCGAGACCGAAGCCGTGGTCAAGCGCCAGCTGGCGGCGGTGATCCATGAAAACGGCCACTGCATCAGTGAAATTGTGGTGGCTTACGAGCCGGTCTGGGCCATTGGCACAGGGCGCACCGCCACACCCGAACAAGCCCAGGCGGTGCATGCCGTGCTGCGTGCGCAGCTGAAGGCGGCCACGCCGCACCACGAGCGCGTGGCCATCCTGTATGGCGGCAGCATGAACGCGGCCAATGCGGCCGAGTTGCTGGCCCAGCCCGATGTGGACGGTGGCCTGATCGGTGGCGCTGCCCTCAAGGCGGCCGACTTTTTGACCATATTGCGTGCCGCTTCGCGTTGAGGCGGCCAGAAACTGAACTCTGGAGTAAACAATGAGCGTTTTGATGACCTTGATCCTGGTGGTGCAGATGCTGTCCGCTCTGGCCATGATCGGCCTGGTGCTGGTGCAGCACGGTAAAGGCGCCGACATGGGGGCGGCTTTTGGCAGCGGCTCTTCGGGCAGCCTGTTTGGTGCCACGGGCGGTGCCAACTTCCTGTCGCGTACCACTGCGGTGCTGGCCGCTGTGTTCTTTGCCTGCACCTTGCTGCTGGCCTATTTCGGCAATGTTCGTCCGCAATCCTCGGGCAGCGTGCTCGAAAATGCGGCAGTGACTGCGCCGGCCCCTGTCGCTGACAACAGTCCCGCGGCACAGATTCCTGGCAATGCCCCTGCCGGGCAGCCTGCTTCTGTGCCGGTTGCGCCCATCAAGTAAGATTCGAATCAGCTTCAGATTTCCTTCGCAAATTTCAGAGGTTCTGCAAGGAAATTGGTCTTCTTTTAAGGGTAGAATCCGGGATTGTCCGGAGAGCAACAACACCTAGAAAGTGGACCTCAGGCAACCCGAGACAAAACATCCCGCCGTCGTGGTGAAATTGGTAGACACGCTATCTTGAGGGGGTAGTGGCGAAAGCTGTGCGAGTTCGAGTCTCGCCGACGGCACCAGACAAACCAAATGGGCTTCAGTCAAGCGGCTGGAGCCCATTTTCAGGTGATCCGTCAGTCTCAAGATGAACCTCGGCCAATACCTCCCCATTCTCTTGTTCATTCTGGTCGGTATCGCGGTCGGCGTACTGCCCCAGGTCATCGGTTACATCCTCGGTCCCAACCGACCCGACGCCGAAAAGAACTCCCCCTATGAATGCGGCTTCGAAGCCTTCGAAGACGCCCGCATGAAATTCGATGTCCGCTACTACCTGGTGGCCATCCTGTTCATCCTGTTCGATCTGGAAATCGCCTTCCTTTTCCCGTGGGCGGCTGCGCTGCGTGAAGTGGGCCTGGCCGGCTTTGTGGCTGCGGTGATTTTCCTGGCCATCCTCGTCGTGGGCTTCGTCTACGAGTGGAAAAAAGGCGCCCTGGACTGGGAATGATCGTTCAACCATTGACCTGCTGAGCCTGCAAAGGATCCCAAATGATTGAAGGCGTGATGAAGGAAGGCTTCATCACCACGAGTTACGACTCGGTGGTGAACTGGGCCAAAACTGGATCGCTGTGGCCCATGACCTTCGGTCTGGCTTGCTGCGCGGTCGAGATGATGCATGCAGCCACAGCGCGCTATGACCTGGCGCGCTTTGGTGCTGAAGTGTTCCGTGCCAGCCCGCGCCAGTCCGACCTGATGATTGTGGCCGGCACGCTGTGCAACAAGATGGCCCCGGCCCTGCGCAAGGTCTATGACCAGATGTCCGAGCCACGCTGGGTCATCTCCATGGGCTCGTGCGCCAATGGTGGCGGCTACTACCACTACAGCTATTCGGTGGTGCGCGGCTGTGACCGTGTGGTGCCGGTCGATGTGTATGTGCCAGGCTGCCCGCCCACGGCCGAAGCCCTGATCTACGGCATCATCCAGCTGCAGCAGAAGATCCGCCGCGAGCACACCATTGCCCGTGTCTGAGGGGAATACACGAATGACCACTTACGCCATCCGCCCCGAAGACCTGCAGGACACCCTCGCTGCCGCGCTGGGTGACCGTGTCAGCAGCATCACCATCGCTCTGGACGAAGTGACGGTGCATGTGTCCGCAGCCAATTACCGCAGCGTCATGCAGACCCTGCAGACGGCTGAAGGCTGCAAGTTCGAGCAACTGATTGATCTTTGCGGCGTGGACTACTCCACTTACCGCGATGTCGGCACCGACGGCCCTCGCTTTGGTGTCACCGTGCACCTGTTGTCCGTGAGCCTGAACCAGCGTGTGCGCGTCAAGGTGCTCTGCCCCGATGACGATCTGCCGCTGGTGGATTCCGTCAACGATCTGTGGAACTCGGCCAACTGGTACGAGCGCGAAGCTTTCGATCTGTTCGGCATCGTGTTCGAAGGGCACAACGATCTGCGCCGCATCCTGACCGACTACGGCTTCATTGGCCATCCCTTCCGCAAGGACTTCCCACTGTCGGGTCATGTGGAAATGCGTTACGACGCCGAGCGCCAGCGCGTGGTTTACGAGCCGGTCAGCATCGAGCCGCGCGAAATCACGCCGCGCGTCATCCGCGAAGAACACTACGGAGGCCTGCAGTGATGGGCTTCGACAAGCTCAGCCCGAACGGAGTCTCAAATGGCTGAAATCAAGAACTACACCCTCAACTTCGGTCCCCAGCATCCGGCCGCCCACGGCGTGTTGCGTCTGGTGCTCGAGCTCGACGGCGAAGTCGTGCAACGCGCTGACCCGCACATTGGTCTGCTGCACCGCGCCACCGAGAAGCTGGCCGAGAACAAGACCTACATCCAGGCGCTGCCCTACATGGACCGACTGGACTACGTGTCGATGATGTCCAACGAGCACGCCTACTGCCTGGCGATCGAAAAGCTGCTGGGCATTGAAGTGCCCATTCGCGCGCAGTACATCCGCGTCATGTTTGCCGAAATCACCCGAATCATGAACCACCTGATGTGGCTGGGTTCGCACGGCAACGACTGCGGCAGCTCGACCATCCTGATCTACTGCTTCCGCGAGCGCGAAGACCTGTTCGACATGTACGAGGCCGTATCCGGCGCACGCATGCATGCCGCCTACTTCCGTCCGGGCGGTGTCTACCGCGACCTGCCTGACAGCATGCCCCAGCACAAGGTCAGCAAGGTCAAGAACGCCAAGGCGATTGCACAGATCAACAAGAACCGTCAGGGTTCGCTGCTGGATTTCATCGACGACTTCACTCAGCGCTTCCCCAAGTGTGTGGACGAATACGAGACCCTGCTGACCGACAACCGCATCTGGAAACAGCGCACGGTCGGTATTGGTGTGGTGCCGCCCGAGCGCGCCCTCAATCTGGGCATGACCGGCCCCATGCTGCGTGGCTCCGGCTTCGCCTGGGACCTGCGCAAGAAGCAGCCGTATGACGCCTACGACAAGGTCGAGTTCGACGTGCCCGTGGGCAAGACCGGCGACAGCTACGACCGATATCTGGTCCGCGTGCAGGAAATGCGTGAGTCCAACCGCATCATCCAGCAATGCGTGGCCTGGCTGCGCGCCAACCCCGGCCCGGTGATCAACGACACCGCCAAGGTGGCGGCTCCCAAACGCGAGGACATGAAGTCCAACATGGAATCGCTGATCCACCACTTCAAGCTCTTCTCCGAAGGCTTCAAGGTGCCCGAGGGCGAGGCCTACGCGGCCGTCGAACACCCGAAAGGCGAGTTCGGCATTTACATGGTCAGCGACGGTGCCAACAAGCCCTACCGCCTCAAGATCCGCGCCCCGGGCTTTGCCCACCTGGCCACCCTCGATGAAATGGCCAAGGGCCACATGCTGGCTGACGCGGTCGCCATCATTGGCACCATGGACATCGTGTTTGGAGAGATTGACCGATGAGCAGCGCAAACCACACGCCCGTGCAGGCCCTGGCCCTGTCCGAGGCCACGCGTGCACGATTTGCCCGCGAAGTGGCCAAGTTCCCGGCTGACCAGAAGCAGTCCGCTGTCATGCCGATCCTGTCCATCCTGCAGCAGGAGCAGGGCTGGGTCAGCCCCGAAGGCGAACTGGCCGTGGCCGAGTACCTGGGCATGCCCGTGATGGCCGTGCACGAAGTCACGACCTTCTACAACATGTACAACCAGAAGCCGGTGGGCCAGTTCAAGCTCAACGTCTGCACCAACCTGCCGTGTCAGCTGCGCGGTGGCCTCAAGGCCCTGCAGCACCTGGAAGGCAAGCTGGGGGTGCATGCCGGTGAAACCACCGCCGATGGCGTTTTCACGCTGCAGCCCAGCGAATGCCAGGGTGCCTGCGCCGACGCGCCGGTGATGCTGGTCAACGACCGCCACATGTGCAGTTTCATGAGCAACGAGAAGCTGGACCAGCTGATCGACAGCCTTCGCACGGCTGCCAAGGCCTGAGGAACGGACAGATGAACATCGAGCAAATCCTCTCGCAATTCCAGGCCACCGGCGTGGAAACCTGCTTCCACGGCCGCCACATCAACCCCCAGATCTACGCTGATCTGAACGGCAGCAACTGGCGCCTCAAGGACTACGAAGCCCGCGGCGGCTATGCGGCCCTGCGCAAGATCCTGGGCAAGGACGGCAGCGAAGGCCTGTCCCAGGACCAGGTGATTGCCACCGTCAAGGAATCCGGCCTGCGCGGTCGCGGCGGCGCTGGTTTTCCCACCGGCCTGAAGTGGAGCTTCATGCCTCGCCAGTTCCCTGGCCAGAAGTACCTGGTCTGCAACTCGGACGAGGGCGAACCCGGCACCTGCAAGGACCGGGACATCATGATGTACAACCCGCACACCGTGATCGAAGGCATGGCCATTGCCGCCTACGCCATGGGCATCAGCGCGGGCTACAACTACATCCACGGTGAAATTTTCCAGGTCTACGAGCGCTTTCAGGAGGCCCTCGAAGAGGCCCGCGCCGCCGGCTACCTGGGTGACAACATCCTGGGCAGCAACTTCAGCTTCCAGCTGCACGCTTCCCACGGTTTTGGCGCCTACATCTGCGGCGAAGAAACCGCGCTGCTCGAGTCGCTCGAAGGCAAGAAAGGCCAGCCGCGCTTCAAGCCGCCGTTCCCCGCCAGCTTTGGCCTGTACGGCAAGCCGACCACCATCAACAACACCGAGACCTTCGCGGCCGTGCCCTGGATCATCCGCAACGGCGGCCAGGCTTACCTGGAGTGCGGCAAGCCCAACAACGGCGGCACCAAGATCTTCTCGGTCAGCGGTGACGTCGAGCGTCCCGGCAACTACGAAGTGCCCATGGGCACGCCCTTTGCCAAGCTGCTGGAACTCGCCGGTGGTGTGCGCGCCGGTCGCCAGCTCAAGGCCGTGATTCCCGGTGGCTCGTCTTCGCCGGTCATTCCTGGCCAGCTGATGATGGACCTGACCATGGACTACGACAGCATCGCCAAAGAGGGCGGCTCCATGCTGGGTTCAGGCGCCGTGATCGTGATGGACGACACCCGCTGTATGGTCAAGAGCCTGCAGCGCCTGTCCTACTTCTACATGCACGAGTCCTGCGGCCAGTGCACGCCTTGCCGCGAAGGCACGGGCTGGCTTTCGCGCGTGGTCGACCGCATTGAAAACGGCCAGGGTCGCGCCTCGGACATGGACCTGCTCGACAGCGTGGCCGGCAACATCATGGGCCGCACGATCTGTGCGCTGGGCGATGCCGCCGCCATGCCGGTGCGCGGCATGCTCAAGCACTACCGCCACGAATTTGAACACCACATCGAGCACAAGACCTGTGTGGTCGGTGCTTATGCGTAAACGGTGATACCCATGGTTGAAATCGAACTCGACGGTAAGAAGGTTCACGTTCCTGAAGGCAGCATGGTCATGCATGCTGCCGAAAAGGCCGGTAACTACATTCCCCACTTCTGCTACCACAAGAAGCTTTCCATCGCCGCCAACTGCCGCATGTGCCTGGTCGACGTGGAAAAGGCCCCCAAGCCCATGCCCGCCTGCGCCACCCCTGTGACGCAGGGCATGATCGTGCGCACCCGTTCCGACAAGGCCGTCTCGGCCCAGAAGTCGGTGATGGAATTCCTGCTGATCAACCACCCGCTGGATTGCCCGATCTGTGACCAGGGCGGCGAGTGCCAGTTGCAGGATCTGGCCGTCGGCTATGGCGGTACCCAGTCGCGCTACGAAGAAGAAAAGCGTGTGGTCTTCCACAAGGAAGTGGGCCCGCTGATCTCGATGGAAGAGATGAGCCGCTGCATCCAGTGCACGCGCTGCGTCCGCTTCGGACAGGAAATTGCCGGCCAGATGGAACTGGGCATGTCCAACCGCGGCGAGCACTCCGAGATCGAGACCTTCCTGGGCTCGACGGTGGACTCCGAGCTGTCGGGCAACATGATCGACATCTGCCCGGTCGGTGCGCTCACCAGCAAGCCTTTCCGCTACACGGCCCGCACCTGGGAACTGTCGCGCCGCAAGTCGGTGGCCGCCCACGACTCGTCTGGCGCCAACCTGATCGTGCAGGTCAAGAACAACCAGGTCATGCGCGTGGTGCCCCTCGAAAACGAAGAGGTCAACGAGTGCTGGATCGCCGACCGCGAGCGTTTCTCGTACGAAGCCCTCAACAGCGACGAGCGCCTGACCCAGCCCATGCTCAAGCAGGGTGGCCAGTGGAAAGAGGTCGACTGGCAGACCGCGCTCGAATACGTGGCCAATGGCCTGAAAAACATCCAGCGTGACCACGGCGCCGCCAGCATTGGCGCGCTGGTGAGCCCGCACAGCACCGTCGAAGAGGCTTACCTCGCCGGTGCCCTGCTGCGTGGCCTGGGCTCCGACAACGTCGACGCCCGCCTGCGCCGCGCCGAATTCGCAGCCGGTGAGGGCGTCCAGTGGCTGGGTACCTCGATCGCTTCCTTGTCCACGCTGCAGCGCGTGCTGGTCGTGGGCTCCAACCTGCGCAAGGACCATCCGCTGTTCGCGCAGCGCATCCGCCAGGCCGCACGCCATGGTGCGCAGGTCAACGCGATCGCCTCTGCCGCGCATAAAGCCAGCGACTGGGCTTTGCCGGTGGCCAACAACCTCGTGACCGGTGCTTCGGGCTGGGCGCAGGCCCTGGCCGATGTGGCCGCCGCGATTGCGGCCGAGAAGGGCCTGGCAGCCCCGGCCGCCGGTACTGTATCTGCCCAGGCGCAAGCCATCGCCAAGTCTTTGCTGGGTGGCGAGCGCAAAGCGGTACTGCTGGGTAACGGCGCCGCGCACCATGCCAACGCGTCCAGTCTGCTGGTCCTGGCCAACTGGATCGGTGAGCAGACTGGCGCCAGCGTCGGCTACCTGACCGAAGCCGCCAACACCGTGGGCGCGCAATGGGCCAAGGCCCAGCCGCAGTCCGGTGGCAAGAACGCCGCCCAGATGCTCGACGGCAGCCTCAAGGCCGCGATCCTGCTGAACACCGAACCCGAGTTCGACACCGCCGCAGGTGCCGCTGCCGTGGCCGCCCTGGACAAGGCCGAGATGGTCGTGACGCTCAGCCCGTTCAAGGCCAACATGGCTTTCAGCGATGTGCTGCTGCCGATCGCGCCGTTCACCGAAACCTCGGGCAGCTTCGTCAATGCCGAAGGCCGTCTGCAGAGCTTCCACGCCGTGGTCAAGCCGCGCGGCGAAACCCGCCCGGCCTGGAAAGTGCTGCGTGTGCTGGGCAACCTGCTCGATGTACCGGGTTTCAACTTCGAAACCTCGCAGGACGTTCTGGCCAAAGTGACGGCCCAGCCCTTGCAACTGTCCAACGCCATCCGCGCCGAAGTGCGTCTGGGTGGCTCTGTGAGCGAGCCTGCTGTGGCTGCCATCTACCAACTCGACGGCATCGTCCGCCGTGCTGCCTCGCTGCAGCAGACGGCTGATGCACGCAAGGAGGTCGCATGATTGACGCGCTGTACAACGGCGGCCTGAACCTTCTGGCCGATGCCTGGTGGACCACGATGGCGTGGCCCGTGATCTGGATCCTGCTCAAGATCGTGGCCGTGCTGGCCCCGCTGATGGGTGCTGTGGCCTACCTGACGCTGTGGGAGCGCAAGCTGCTGGGCTTCATGCAGGTGCGTATGGGTCCCAACCGTGTGGGTCCTTTCGGACTGCTGCAGCCGATCGCTGACGCGCTCAAGCTGCTGACCAAGGAGCTGATCAACCCGACCGCCGCCAGCAAAGGTCTGTTCCGTCTGGGCCCGGTCATGGCCATCATGCCGGCCCTGGCCGCGTGGGTGGCGATTCCCTTCGGTCCTGAAGTCGCGCTGACCAACCTCAACACCGGCCTGCTGCTGGTGATGGCCATCACTTCCATCGAGGTGTATGGGGTGATCATTGCCGGTTGGGCATCGAACTCCAAGTACGCCTTCCTGGGCGCACTGCGTGCGTCGGCCCAGATGGTGAGCTATGAAATCGCCATGGGCTTCTGTTTCCTGGTGGTGGTCATGGTCTCCGGCGGCATGAACCTGACCGAGATCGTGCTGGGTCAGGACAAGGGCATGTTCGCCGACATGGGTCTCAACTTCCTGTCCTGGAACTGGCTGCCCCTGCTGCCGATGTTCATGGTCTACCTGATCTCCGGTGTGGCCGAAACCAACCGCCATCCCTTCGACGTCGTCGAAGGCGAAGCGGAAATCGTGGCCGGTCACATGGTCGAGTACTCGGGCATGGGCTTCGCCATCTTCTTCCTGGCCGAATACGCCAGCATGTGGCTGGTGTCCATCCTCGCCGTGGTCATGTTCCTGGGCGGCTGGCTTTCGCCGATCGACAGCGCGCTGTTCAATGCCATCCCGGGCTGGATCTGGCTGGCCATCAAGACCTTCATCGTGGTGTCCATGTTCATCTGGATTCGCGCCACGTTCCCGCGCTTCCGTTATGACCAGATCATGCGTCTGGGCTGGAAGATTTTCATTCCGGTCACGCTGGTGTGGCTGCTGGTGGTGGGCGCCTGGTTGTTCTCACCCTGGAACATCTGGAAATGAGCGGATCCACCATGACTGCATCCACCTTCTCGATCAAGGACTTCTTCAAGAGCTTCATGCTTGTGGAGTTGTTCAAGGGCATGGCCCTGACCGGCCGTTATGCGCTGGCCCGCAAGGTCACGCTGGAATACCCTGAAGAAAAAACCCCGCTGTCACCGCGCTTCCGTGGCCTGCACGCCCTGCGCCGCTATGAAAACGGCGAAGAGCGCTGCATTGCCTGCAAGCTGTGCGAAGCCGTGTGTCCGGCGATGGCCATCACCATCGAAGCCGGTGAGCGTGCAGACGGCACCCGCCGCACCACGCGTTATGACATCGACCTGACCAAGTGCATCTTCTGCGGCTTCTGCGAAGAAAGCTGCCCGGTGGACTCCATCGTCGAGACGCACATCCTCGAATACCACGGCGAAAAGCGCGGCGACCTGTACTACACCAAGGACATGCTGCTGGCTGTGGGTGACCGCTACGAAAAAGAGATCGCTGCCAACAAGGCCGCCGATGCTCCTTACCGCTGATGCCCGGCTGATGCGATCCCACTGAAAGATTTTTCCATGGACATCCAAACCGGTTTCTTCTACCTCTTCGCGGCGGTGCTGCTGTTCTCGGCCTTCCGGGTCGTGACCGCGCGCAACCCCGTGCACGCCGTGCTGTACCTCATGCTGGCCTTTTCGCAGGCCAGCGGCCTGTGGTTCCTGCTGGGCGCCGAGTTCCTGGCCATCACCCTGGTGCTGGTCTACCTGGGCGCCGTGATGGTGCTGTTCCTGTTTGTCGTGATGATGCTGGACATCAACATGGACACGCTGCGCGCAGGTTTCTGGAAGCACTTCCCGCTGGCCGCCACGCTGGGCGCTGTGGTGGCTTTCGAAATGGCCGCCGTGCTGATGAGCGGTTTCCGCCTGGCCGTGCCGGCAGTGGTGGATGCGGCCGCACAGGCCAACAATGCCAAGGCCCTGGGTATTCTGCTGTATACCGATTACCTGATGCCGATCCAGATTGCTGCGGCCATCCTGCTGGTGGCCATGGTTGCCGCGATTGCCCTGACCCTGCGCCATCGCAAGGACAGCAAGGCGATCGATCCGTCGATCCAGGTGCGCGTGAAGGCGCGTGACCGCCTGCAAGTGGTCAAGGTTGCCACCACGCAGCCGGCGCCTGCCCCCGCGGTGGAAGCGGCTGCAGAGGAGAAGAAATGATGAGCATCACCCTCGGACACTACCTTTCGATTGGCGCCATGCTGTTTGCGCTGGCCGTGGTCGGCATCTTCCTCAACCGCAAGAACCTGATCGTGCTGTTGATGGCGATCGAACTGATGCTGCTGGCGGTCAACATCAACTTCGTGGCCTTCTCTCGCTACCTGGGTGACATGCACGGGCAAGTCTTCGTGTTCTTCATCCTGACGGTGGCGGCGGCCGAATCGGCCATCGGTCTGGCCATCCTGGTGCTGCTGTTCCGCAACAAGAACAGCATCGACGTCCAAGACCTCAACACGCTCAAGGGTTAATACAAAAATGAGTCAGACCCTCAACGCAAGCACTTTGCTGGCCGTGCCGCTGGCGCCCCTGGTGGGTTCGGCGCTGGCTGGTGTCTTTGGCACCCAATTCGGTGGCAACTGGATCGGCCGCAAGCTCTCGCACACCCTGACCATTCTGGGTGTGCTGGTCGCTTTCATCATCTCCGCCATGACGCTCAAGAGCGTGATCGACGGCGCCCGTTTCAACGAAACCCTTTACACCTGGATGGTGGTGGGTGGCCTGAAGATGGAAGTCGGTTTCATGGTCGATGGCCTGACCGCCATGATGATGTGCGTGGTGACCTTCGTGTCCCTGATGGTGCACCTCTACACCATCGGCTACATGGAAGAAGATGAAGGCTACAACCGCTTCTTCGCCTACATCTCGCTGTTCACCTTCTCCATGCTGATGCTCGTCATGAGCAACAACCTGCTGCAGCTGTTTTTCGGCTGGGAAGCCGTGGGTCTGGTGTCCTACCTGCTGATCGGTTTCTGGTTCAACAAGCCGACCGCCATCTTCGCCAACATGAAGGCCTTCCTGGTCAACCGTGTGGGTGACTTCGGCTTCATTCTGGGCATCGGCCTGATCGCGGCTTACGCCGGCACGCTCAACTACACAGAAATCTTCGCCAAGGCTGACGAATTGGGTGGCATCGCCTTCCCCGGCATGGACTGGCAGCTGATCACCGTGGTCTGCATCTGCCTGTTCATTGGCGCCATGGGCAAGTCGGCCCAGTTCCCGCTGCACGTGTGGCTGCCCGACTCGATGGAAGGCCCGACCCCGATTTCCGCGCTGATCCACGCCGCCACCATGGTGACGGCCGGCATCTTCATGGTCTCGCGCATGTCGCCGCTGTTCGAATTGTCGGACACCGCGCTGAACTTCATCATGGTGATCGGCTCGATCACGGCCCTGTTCATGGGCTTCCTGGGCATCATCCAGAACGACATCAAGCGCGTGGTGGCCTACTCCACGCTGTCTCAGCTGGGCTACATGACCGTGGCGCTGGGCGCTTCGGCCTACTCGGTGGCCGTGTTCCACCTGATGACGCACGCCTTCTTCAAGGCGCTGCTGTTCCTCGGTGCCGGCTCCGTCATCATGGGCATGCACCACAACCAAGACATCCGCTGGATGGGGGGCGTGCGCAAATACATGCCCATCACCTGGATCACCTCTTTGCTGGGCTCGCTGGCACTCATCGGCACGCCGTTCTTCTCGGGCTTTTATTCCAAGGACAGCATCATCGAGGCTGTGCACGAGAGCGCGCTGCCCGCCGCCGGCTTTGCCAACTTTGCCGTGTTGGCTGGCGTGTTCGTGACGGCCTTCTACTCGTTCCGCATGTACTTCCTGGTCTTCCACGGCAAGGAGCGTTACGACCAGAACCCCGATGCGCACCATGACGACCATGGCCATGGACACGATGATCACCATGAGCCGCATGAATCGCCCTGGGTGGTGACGGTGCCACTCCTGTTGCTGGCCATCCCGTCGGTCGTGATTGGCTACATGACCATCGAGCCCATGCTGTACGGCGAATTCTTCAAGGACGCCATCTTCGTCAGCGACAAGCACCATGTGATGCACGAGCTTGCAGCTGCTTTCCATGGCCCGGTGGCCATGGCTCAACATGCCGTGAGCACGGCGCCGTTCTGGCTGGCTCTGGCCGGTGTGGTGGTGGCCTGGTACATGTACCTGATCAACCCCGCTGTGCCCGCCTTCTTCGCCAAGGCCCTGCGTCCGCTGATCGTGGTCCTGGAGAACAAATACTTCATGGACTGGATCAACGAAAACATCCTGGCCCGCGGCGCCCGTCTGCTGGGCACCGGCCTGTGGAAGGGCGGTGACCGCGCGCTGATCGACGGCCTGGTGGTCAACGGTTCCTGGAAAGTGGTGGGCTGGGTGTCCGGCGTGGTGCGCTGGTTCCAGTCGGGCTACCTGTACCACTATGCGCTGGTCATGATCCTGGGCATCCTGGTGCTGATGACGTATTTCGTCTGGATGGCCAAGTAACAAGAGGAAAGAACAAAAATGGGATTGTTGAGCCTTGCCATCTGGACGCCGATTGCCTTTGGCGTCATCTTGCTGGCCCTCGGCCGTGACGAGCAGGCCCGCGCGGTGCGCTGGCTGGCCCTGATCGGTGCCCTGGTCAGTTTCCTCGTCACCCTGCCTTTGCTGCAGGGCTTTGACAACAGCACTGCGGCCATGCAGTTCGTCGAGAAGTCCTCGTGGATCGAGCGCTTCAATGTGAACTACCACCTCGGTGTGGACGGTATTTCCTTCTGGTTCGTGCTGCTGACCGCCTTCATCAACGTGATCGTGGTGATCGCCGGCTGGGAAGTCATCGAGCGCAAAGTCAACCAGTACATGGCCGCCTTCCTGATCCTCTCGGGTCTGATGATCGGCGTGTTCTGCGCCCTGGACGGCATCCTGTTCTACGTCTTCTTCGAAGCCACGCTGATCCCGATGTACCTGATCATCGGCATCTGGGGCGGCCCGAACAAGATCTACGCGGCCTTCAAGTTTTTCCTCTATACGCTGATGGGTTCGCTGCTGACCCTGATCGCGCTGGTCTACCTGTACACCGCGTCCAACGGCAGCTTTGACATCCTGAGCTGGCACAAGCTGCCGCTGGCGGGCAACGTGCAGACCCTGCTGTTCTTCGCCTTCTTTGCCGCCTTTGCGGTGAAGGTGCCGATGTGGCCGGTGCACACCTGGTTGCCCGACGTGCACGTCGAAGCGCCCACCGGTGGTTCGGCTGTTCTGGCCGCCATCATGCTCAAGCTGGGCGCTTACGGCTTCCTGCGTTTTTCCATGCCGATCGCACCGGATGCCGCACGCGAGTGGGGCACCCTGATGATCGTGCTGTCGCTGGTCGCCGTGGTCTATGTGGGTCTGGTCGCCATGGTCCAGCAGGACATGAAGAAACTGGTGGCTTACTCGTCGGTGGCCCACATGGGTTTCGTGACGTTGGGCTTCTTCATCTTCAACCCGCTGGGCGTGTCCGGTGGTCTGGTGCAGATGATTGCCCACGGCTTTGTGTCGGGCGCCATGTTCCTGTCGATCGGCGTGCTGTATGACCGCGTGCACTCGCGTGAGATTGCCAGCTACGGCGGTGTGGTCAACACCATGCCCAAGTTCGCCGCGTTTGCGCTGCTGTTCGCCATGGCCAACTGCGGCCTGCCGGGCACGGCCGGTTTCGTGGGCGAGTGGATGGTGATCCTGGGCGCCGTGCAGCACAACTTCTGGATCGGCGCGCTGGCGGCCACCGCCCTGATCTTTGGCGCAGCCTACACGCTGTGGATGTTCAAGCGCGTTTACCTCGGTCCGGTGACCAACAACGATGTGCGCGAGCTGACCGACATCAACGGCCGTGAATTCCTGATGCTGGCCTTGCTGGCGATTGCCGTGCTGTACATGGGCCTCTTTCCGAAACCTTTCACCGACGTGATGGACGTTTCGGTGGCTGAACTGCTCAAGCACGTGGCGCTGTCCAAGCTGCCCCAGTAATGGACATGACTTGTCACTCCCCGAGCCCCTTTTGTCATTCTCCGGCTTGACCGGGGAATCCAGAACCGAAAACAGAAAGTAACGACATGATGGACCCCACCAGCTGGATGACGATCTATCCGGAAATCGTGTTGCTGGTCATGGCCTGCGTGATTGCGCTGGTAGACCTCACGGTCAAGTCGCCCCGCCGCACCGCGACTTATGTGCTCAGCCTGCTGACCCTGGCGGGCGTGGCCTGGCTCAACGCCTCGTACGCCTCGGCCGACCAGACCCTCTACGGCTGGGGGCGCCTGGTCGTCAGCGACCCGCTGGGCCATTGGCTCAAGTGTTTTGCGGCCCTTGCCGTGATGGTCACGCTGGTTTATGCACGCCCCTACGCAGCCGACCGCGACATGCTGCGTGGTGGCGAGTTGTTCAGCCTGAGCTTGTTTGCCTTGCTGGGCATGGACTTCATGATTTCCGGCCAGAACTTTCTGGTGATCTACCTCGGCCTGGAACTGCTCACCCTGTCGAGCTACGCGCTCGTGGCCCTGCGCCGTGACCACACCCCGGCCACCGAAGCCGCAATGAAATATTTCGTGCTGGGTGCCATGGCTTCGGGCTTCCTGCTGTACGGCATGTCCATGCTGTACGGCGCCACTGGCAGTCTGCAGCTCGACGAAGTCCTGCAAGCCATCGCCTCCGGTCAAATCAAGCACCAGGTGCTGGTTTTTGGTCTGGTGTTCATCGTGGCTGGTCTGGCGTTCAAGATCGGTGCCGTGCCTTTCCACATGTGGATTCCCGATGTGTACCAGGGCGCGCCCACAGCCGCCACATTGCTGATTGGCGGTGCCCCCAAGCTGGCGGCTTTCGCCATCATCGTGCGCCTGCTGGTTGAAGGCCTGATGCCGCTGGCCATTGACTGGCAGCAAATGCTGTCCTTGCTGGCCATCGCTTCGCTGCTGATCGGCAACCTGGCCGCCATCGCCCAGACCAACCTCAAGCGCATGCTGGCTTTCTCGACGATTGCGCAGATGGGCTTTGTGCTGCTGGGCTTTGTGGCCGGTGTTGTGAACGGTCAGACCACGCTGGCGGCCAACGCCTACAGCTCGGCCATGTTCTACGTGGTGGGCTATGTGCTGACCACCTTGGCCAGCTTCGGCATCATCATGCTGCTGGCCCGCCAGGGTTTCGAAAGCGAAGAGATCTCCGATCTGGCGGGTCTGAACCAGCGCAGCCCGCTGTACGCCGGCGTCATGGCGATCTGCCTGTTCTCGCTGGCCGGCATTCCGCCGATGGTGGGCTTTTATGCCAAGCTGGCTGTGCTGCAGTCGCTGGTCGCTTCGGGTCAGGGCTTCTACATCGGTCTGGCCATCTTTGCCGTGCTCATGTCGCTGATCGGTGCCTTCTATTACCTGCGAGTCGTCAAGGTCATGTACTTTGACGAACCCGTCACGGCCACCACCGTGTCTGCACCTCTGGATGTGCGCGCGGTGCTGTCGGTCAACGGTCTGCTGGTGCTGGTGCTGGGCATCGTGCCGGGGGCCCTGATGGCCCTGTGCGCACAGGCCGTCAAGAGCATGCTGGCCCTGTAATTCGAAGCATGTCTCAGTCCCTGCAGATTGGCGCGCTGGTCTTGCTGGCCCTGTTGGCCGCCAATCTGCCGTTCATCAACCATCGTCTGCTGGTGATTGGCCCCCTTCGGCAGCCCAAGGCACTGGCCTGGCGCCTGCTGGAATTGGTGCTGTTTTATTTCCTGGTCGGCAGCATCGGCTTGGCGCTTGAGCACAGCGCGGGCCAGATTGCGCCCCAGGGTTGGGAGTTTTACGCGGTCACCGGTGCCATGTTCCTGACGCTGGCTTTTCCGGGCTTCGTTTACCGCTACCTCGTGCATCGCCGAGACTGATGCCCAGCCTTAAGAGGCAAGCCATGTCCGATGAACACCTGATCGAGCAGCGCATTGCGCAGCAGGAACTGTTCAAAGGTCGTTTCCTTCACGCTTTTCGCGACACGGTGCGCCTGCCCGATGGCGGCGAAGCCACACGCGAATATGTGGTGCATCCGGGCGCGGTGGTGGTTGTACCCCTGGTCGAAGGTACCGATGGCCAGACGCGCATCGTGCTGGAGCGCCAGTACCGTTACCCCGTTGGCCAGGTCATGGTCGAGTTGCCAGCGGGCAAGCTGGATGCGGGCGAAGACCCACTGGTGTGCGGCCAGCGCGAGTTGCTGGAAGAAACCGGCTACCAGGCCCGCGAGTGGGCCAAGGCAGGGCATATGCACCTGGCCATTGCCTACTCCACCGAGGTGATCCACATCTGGTTTGCACGTGGCCTGCGTCAGGGCGAACGCCGGCTGGATCAGGGTGAATTTCTCGATGTGTTCTCGGCCACTCCCGACGAGCTGATGGCCTGGTGCCGTGATGGACAAGTGACGGATGCCAAAACCCTCAGCTGCATGGTCTGGGTGCAAAATGTGCTTTCTGGTGCCTGGCCCTTGAACTGGCAGACCCCGGACCCGATATCCCCACCATGAAAGTCCTCAATCTCCAGTGCAGCCACGGCCACGCCTTTGAAGGCTGGTTCGCCTCGCATGAAGACTTCGAGTCGCAGCGCGAGCGTGGCCTGGTCAGCTGCCCGCTGTGCAACGACGCCCAAGTCACCAAGATGCCTTCGGCGCCGCGCCTGAACCTGGGCCACGGTACTCAGCAGAGCGTCCCCGCTGCGTCCGACGGGCTGGCCGCACCCTCGCAGGATGTGGCGCAGATGACGCCTCAGCACCTTCAGGCCGCCTGGATGAAGATGGTGCGCCACGTCATGGCCCATACCGAAGACGTGGGCACGAAGTTCGCCGAAGAAGCCCGCAAGATCCACCACGGCGAAACCGAACACCGCAACATCCGCGGTCAGGCCAGCCGTGAAGAGACTGAAGCCCTGCTCGAAGAGGGCATCGACATCCTGCCCTTGCCCATGCCGGCAGGTTTGAAGGAACCGCTTCAGTAGGAGCGCACCCCTGTGCGCGAACGACATGCGCCGCCTGCACATTCCAGACAGCGAGGTCGAACTCACCGCCATCCGCGCCCAGGGCCCGGGTGGTCAGAACGTCAACAAAGTCTCCAGCGCCATCCAGCTGCGCTTTGATGTGCGCGCCAGCAGCCTGCCCGAGGACATCAAAACCCGCTGGCTGCAGGCACCGGGCAACCAGCTCACGGCCGATGGTGTGCTTATCCTGAAGGCCCAGCGCTACCGCACCCAGGAGGCCAACCGCCAGGATGCCTGGGCGCGGCTGTACCAACTGCTGGCACGCTATGAATGGACACCGAAAGTGCGCAAGGCGACACGGCCCACCAAGGCCTCGGTGCAGAGGCGTTTGCAGGGCAAGGCTCGGCAAAGCCTGCTCAAGGCCAGCCGACGTCAGCGGGAGATGTGAACGGACGCCATGGCGGCATCCAGTGTCTGTTTCAGCGCTTGCGGCGCATCGGCTGCCACCACCGTGCGCTGCGGCATCCCGCGCAGCCAGGTGAGCTGCCGTTTGGCCAGCTGGCGGGTGGCAAAAATGCCGCGTTCGCGGATCTCCGCTGCGCTCCAGCCTTCCTCCAGCCCTTGCCAAGCCTGGCGGTAACCCACGCAGCGCATCGAGGGCAGGTCCGGATTCAAGTCGCCTCGTGCACGCAGTGCACGCACTTCATCCAGAAATCCAGCGGCCAGCATGGCGTCAAAACGCTGTGCAATGCGTTCGTGCAACCAGGCGCGATCCAGAGGTTCCAGGCTGATGACAGGAATGTGCCAGCGGGGCGTCTTGGGCTTGGTGCCCTGGTGGAAGGCCGAGAGGGGCTGACCGGTGATCGTCCAGACTTCCAGGGCTCGACCGATGCGCTGGCTGTCGCCAGGCGCCAGGCGTGCGGCCGTGACCGGATCCACCGCCTGCAGCTGGTCATGCATGGCCGGCCAGCCACGTTCTGCAGCACGTTGCTGGATGTCGGCGCGCACCTGCGGGTCGGACGGCGGCATGTCGTTCAGGCCTTCGAGCAGGGCCTTGAGGTAGAGCATGGTGCCGCCCACCAGCAGTGGGGTCTTGCCGCGCGCACGGATTTCCCCGATCAGGCGCGTGGCGTCTTTGGCAAATTCGGCTGCGCTGTAGCTTTGCAGCGGGTCAATGATGTCGATCAGGTGGTGAGGCACCTGGGCCAGTTCTTCGCGGCTGGGCTTGGCGGTGCCGATGTCCATGCCCCGGTACACCAGGGCAGAGTCCACGCTGATGATCTCGGCGCCGCCGCGCTCTCGCAGGGCTGCAGCCAGGGCCAGTGCAGCGGCCGTCTTGCCGCTGGCGGTGGGGCCGACAAGGGCAATGGCATCCACGCTCATGCGGGTTGAACCACTTCCACAGGGCGTCCGTGGCGCTGCACCAGGGTCCAGGCCACCAGGGCAATGAAACCGCTCCACAGCAACATGCCGTGTGCCAGCGCGAACACCGGCTCGTCCATGTGCTGGCCCAGCCAACCGCCCATGAAGAAGGCGCCCAGCATCATCAAAAAGCCGTTGAGCGCCGAGGCCGTGCCCGCTTTCTGCGGGAAGGGCGCGACGGCGCCGCTTTGGCCGCAGGGTTGGTGCACGCCATGGCCAAACATGAAGAGGTACACCGGCAGCATGACGGCCCAGGCGCCGTACCAGTCCTGTCCTTCGCCGGCGTAGGCCAGCAGGGTCATCAGCACACCGGCACTGAGCGTCAGCACCGCGGCCACGCCGACGGTGCGGTGCACGCTGGTGCGACGCAGCATCCAGCGGCACCAGAAGGTGCCCACGATGTAGGACAGCGACATGGTCAGCATGAACAGGCCGTAGGCGGTCTTGCTGTAACCCAGGCTGCGCGTGAACACAAAAGACGAGCTGGCCAGAAAGGTGAACAGCCCCAGGTAAGAGCCTGAGGACAGGGCGCACCACGCGCGAAAGGTGGGGTGGCGCAGGATGTCAAGGTTGGCGCGCAGCAGCGGCCCCAGGTGCAGGGCCCTGGGATTGGGGTGGGCCAGGGTTTCCTCAAAGCGCCAGACCAGCATGGCCAATGTGACCAGGCCGAAGGTGGTGACCGCCAGCATGGTGAAACGCCAGCCGACGGTGTCGCTCAGCAGCCCACCCACGGGCGCGCAGGTGCAGGCGATCACGCCCAGGCCGGTGAGTGCCTTGGACATGACGGTGGCGCCCTGTGCGGGGGGGTACAGATCGCGCACCACCGCACGGGCGGCCATCACGGCGGCGCCCATGGCCACGCCCTGCACCGCACGGGCAGCGATCAGCCAGCCCATGCCGGGGGCCAGGCTGCACGCCAGGGAGGCCAGCACATAGGCCACGAGGCCGCCGATCAGGATGGGGCGACGGCCAAAGCGATCAGACAGCGGGCCCCAGACCAGTTGTGAAATACCGAAAGCCAGCAGCAGGGCGGTCAGCGTGAGCTGCACATCGCCCATGCTGGCGTCGAAGACTTCGCGGATGGCGGGCAGGGCCGGCAGGTACAGATCGGTGGTGACCGCCTGCAGTCCCAGCAAAAGCGCCAGGATGACCACGACAAGGTTGGCCGACATCAGCGGCCCCGCATGAAGAAGGCGTCCAGATCGCGCAGGGTCATCTGGCGCCAGGTCGGACGACCATGGTTGCACTGGTCCGAGCGCTCGGTTTCTTCCATCTGGCGCAGCAGGGCGTTCATTTCGGTCAGCGTGAGCTGCCGGTTGGCGCGCACCGCGCCGTGACAGGCCATCGTGGCCAGGATCTCGTTTTGCGCGCGCTGTACCACGGTGCTGGCGTCGTGCTGGGCCAGCTCGGCCAGCACGCTGCGCGCCAGCTCCACCGCATCGCCTTGTGCCAAGCTGGTGGGCACGGCGCGCACGGCCAGGGTCTTGGCCGACAGGGGCGAGATTTCCAGACCGAGTTGCGCCAGGGCGTCGGCACAGCCCTCCGCCGTGGCCACTTCGGTGGGCGTGGCGGCGAAGGTGGCCGGGATCAGCAGGGGCTGGCTGGCGATGCGGCCGGCGTCAGGACCGAGCTGCTGCTTGAGTTTTTCGTACACGATGCGCTCGTGTGCGGCGTGCATGTCGACCACCACCAGGCCCTGCGCGTTCTCGGCCAGGATGTAGACGCCATGCAGCTGCGCGATGGCGCGGCCAAGGGGCCAGGTCTGCTCTTCGTTTACGGCACCTCCTGTGGAGGAGCTCGCCCCCGCGCGCGAAGGCCATTCGGCCGCAGGGGCGGCCTCCCACAAATGTTCAGCCGCAGGGGCGGCCTCCCACAAAGGTTCGGCTACAGGGGCGGCCTCCAGCAAAGGTTGGGCCTCCTGGGCCACGGGTGGGGCCTCCCCGGAGGGTTGGGCTTGTTGCGCCAGAGAAGTTGGCTCGGTGCTGTAGGAGCGCGCCCCCGCGCGCGAAAAACCTTTGGCCGCAGGGGCGGCCTGCCACATTGCGGGGCGATCGTTCAGCTCCATGCTGCCTTGCCGCCAGCTGGCGGACTCGGGCAAGGCCTTGGGCACGGGGCCGGGCTCCAGTTTCAGTTCTTCAGGCGCTTCGCTCAGGGCCTGCGAGCGCGGTGCGGCCAGTGCCTGTTCGATCGCGTGGCGCACCGCCTGGTGCACGGCGCGGCTGTCGCGAAAGCGCACCTCGATCTTGGTCGGGTGCACGTTCACATCGACCAGGGTCGGGTCGATCTGCATGAACAGGGCGTAGGCCGGCTGCTTTTGGCCATGCAGCACGTCTTCGTAGGCGCTGCGTGCACCGTGCATGACCACCTTGTCGCGCACAAAGCGGCCGTTCACATAGGCGAACTGGTGGTCCGGGCGCGAGCGGGCGGCGTCGGGTGTGCCGGCGCGGCCGATGATGTGCATGGGCCCGATGTGAAAGTCCACCGGGATGGACTGCGCGACGAACTCGTTGCCCAGCACATCGGCCAGGCGCTGCTCCAGCCCGGCCGGGCCGGGGTGCACGCGCCACTGCTCGACCAGCTTGCCTTCGTGCCAGATGGCAAAGCTCACGTCCGGGCGGGCCAGCGCGTGGCGGCGCACGGCCTCGATGCAGTGCGCCAGCTCGGTGCTGTCGCTCTTGAGGAATTTGCGGCGCGCCGGGGTGGAGAAGAACAGTTCCTTGACTTCCACCGTGGTGCCCACGGCGCGCGGGGCCGGGCGCACTTCGCCGGTGCGGCCGTCCAACGCAAAGGCGCTGGTCTGGCCGTCCATGCGCGAGAGCAGGGTGAGTTCGGACACCGAGTTGATGGCGGCCAGCGCCTCGCCCCGGAAGCCCATGGTCATGACCGATTCGAGTTCATCGAGGTTACCGATCTTGCTGGTCGCGTGGCGCTTGAGGGCGGTGGCCAGTTCCTCGGGGGCAATGCCGCCGCCGTCGTCTTCCACCGAAATCAGCCGGGTGCCGCCACCCAGCAGGCGCAACGTGATGTTTTGCGCGCCGGCGTCCAGCGCGTTGTCCACCAGTTCGCGCACGACCGACGCGGGGCGCTCGACCACCTCGCCAGCGGCGATCTGGCTGATCAGTTCATCGGGGAGTTCGCGGATGGGGCGACGGGAGGGGGCATTCGGGGCAGTCACCCGGCCATTTTAGGCGGTGGGGGCAGGGATAATCGGCGCATGGACATCCTCTTGCAACTCGTCGATTTCATCCTCCATGTGGACCGCTACCTGGAGGCTTTTGTGGGCCAGCACGGCGCCTGGGTCTATGCGCTGCTGTTCCTGATCGTGTTCGTCGAGACCGGTCTGGTGGTGATGCCGTTTTTGCCGGGCGACTCGCTGCTCTTCATCGTGGGGGCGCTGTGCGGGGCCGAGCTGATGAGCCTGCCGCTGGCCATGGGCTTGCTGCTGGCGGCAGCGATCGCGGGGGACCAGACCAACTACACCATCGGGCGCTACTTCGGGCCCAAGGTGTTTCGCTGGGAGAACTCGCGCTTTTTCAATCGCCAGGCGTTTGATCAGGCGCACGCGTTTTATGAAAAGTACGGTGGCATCACCATCGTGCTGGCGCGCTTCATGCCTTTCATCCGCACCTTTGTGCCCTTTGTGGCGGGCGTGGCCGAGATGACCCGCAGCAAGTTCACCGCCTACAACGTTCTCGGTGGTGTGATCTGGGTGGTCGGGTTGTTGCTCGCAGGTTACCTGTTTGGCAACCTGCCGTTTGTGCAGACGCACCTGTCCAAGATCATCTGGGCCTTGATCATCGTGCCGGGTTTGATTGCCATTTTTGGGGCCTGGCGGGCGCGTCATTCGGCCGCGGGGGCGGCCTCCTACAGAGATTGAGTCATTCGGCTGCGGGGGCGGCCTCCTACAGAGATTGAGTCATTCGGCCGCGTGGGCGGCCTCCTGCAGAGATTGAGTTTTTTGTGGGAGCGCGCCCCTGCGCGCGAAAGCGCCTCAAGTGCTGCGGTTGCGCGCCAGCGGCGGGTTGCGTGAGAAGTACTGCACGATGCCGCGCATCAGCGCGTCGACCAGCTGGTCCTGGTAGCGTTCGCTGCGCAGTTTTTCTTCTTCTTCGGGGTTGCTGATGAAGGCGGTCTCGACCAGCACGCTGGGGATGTCGGGCGCCTTGAGCACCGCAAATCCGGCCTGTTCGACGCGCGGCTTGTGCAGCCGTCCCACACCGCCGATTTGCCGCAGCAGGGCATGGCCCAGCTGCAGGCTGTCCTTGATCTGGGCGGTGGTGCTCATGTCCAGCAGGGCACGTTGCACCTGGGCGTCCTGGTTGCCCAGGTTGAGCCCACCGATCAGATCGGCCTTGTTTTCCTTTTGCGCCATCCAGCGCGCAGCGCTGCTGGATGCCGCGCCCTGGCTGAGTGCGAACACGCTGGCGCCGCGCGCCTCGGGCGTGAAGAAAGCGTCGGCATGGATGCTGACGAACAGGTCGGCCTGCACGCGGCGGGCTTTTTGCACCCTCACCTGCAGGGGCACGAAGTAATCGGCCTCGCGGGTGAGGAAGGCGCGCATCGGACTGCCGCCCACCTGGGTGGTGTTGATGCGTTCGCGAAGCTTGTGGGCGATGCGCAGCACCACGTCCTTTTCGCGGGTACCGCCGGGGCCAATCGCTCCAGGGTCTTCGCCACCGTGGCCGGGGTCGAGCGCGACCACGATCAGGCGGTCGGTGCCGGCCTGTGCGCGAGGGGGGTGGTCGGGCGTGTCCATGACCGGGCCGCTGGGCGGCTGCATATCCAGTCGCCGGGTGCCCTGACCCTGACGGGCGATCAGATCCCCCAACGGATCTCCTGCAGGTGCAGGAGGCTGCGCGTTGCCCAGCCGGTCGGCAATGAGCTGTTCCAGTGGATCGGGCGGCGTGCTGGGGTAGAGGTCAAACACCAGCCTGTGCTGGTAGGCCGCCACAGGAGGGAGGGTGAAGACCTGAGGCGAGATGGGCTGCTTGAGGTCAAACACCAGCCGTACCACGCCCGGGCTGTACTGGCCCACACGCACGCCCGCGATGTTGGGGTCATCGGCGCGTACCTTGCCCACCAGCTCGCGCAGCGCAGGGTTGAGTTCCAGTCCCTCGATGTCCACTGCCAGCCGTGGCGGCGAAGGCACGAGGGTCTGGCGGGCCTTGAGTGGCACGTCCGACTCAAGGGTGACGCGACTGTATTCGGCCGCCGGCCACACGCGCACGGCGAGCAGTGTGGCGCCGTGCAGCAGCTCGTGCACGCCCAGCGTCAGGACGACGGTGCCCCATTGCAAAAACTGGCGGCGTTCAGAGCGCATGCGGCCCCTCCAGCCACAACGCCTGGTGCGCACTTTCTAGCCACGCTGAACCACGTTCGGTGCCGGCAAGCACCCGCACGTGACGCGACGATTCGTCTTCGGCCTCGATCGCGATCACCCAGTCGGGCGGGGGCAACTGGCCGGCCACCTTGTCGGGCCATTCCATGAGCTTGAGGCCGGGGCCGGCGAAGATGTCGCGAAAGCCGGCGTCTTCCCACTCGCGTGGGTCGCTGAAGCGGTAAAAGTCGAAATGCCAGATTGGCCAGGGCTGGCCGTCAAGCTCACCCTGATGGGGCTCCACCACCGCATAGGTCGGACTTTTGATGCGGCCCCGCACGCCGCAGGCGCGCAGCAGGTGGCGCACGAAAGTGGTCTTGCCCGCACCCAGATCGCCGCGCAGCTCGATGCAGGCGTCGCGTCCGCCGGGCCATTCGGTCAGGTGCGCCGCGAGCGCGCCAGCCCACCGCTGCGTGGCCTGTTCGTCAGGCCAGTGCAGCGTCCGTACGGGCTGGCTTTTTACAATGGGCGCGTGGCGCTCGCTCATCAACGATTCGATCCTTTGGTTTTGTGGCCCCAGATTCAAGGCTGGGCGCATGGACTCGGATTGTCGCAAATAGGCGTGACCGGTATCGATTTACGGGATGCCGAACCGGGATTTCAGGCCTGGCTGAAGATGGGCTTTCATGGCGGCATGGATTACATGGCCAGCCACGGCATCAAGCGTGCCCGGCCCGCCGAGCTGGTTCCGGGGACGGTCAGCGTCATCACTGTCCGCATGGATTACCTGCCGCAAGGCACCCCCGATGACTGGGTGGCGCAGGAACAGGCAAGGCAAGAACGACCCGAAGAAGCCGTGGTCTCGGTCTATGCGCGGGGCAGGGATTACCACAAGGTCCTGCGCGCGCGCTTGCAGAAGCTGGCCGATCGCATCGCCGCCGTGGTCGGGCCGTTCGGACACCGCGTTTTCACCGATTCGGCGCCCGTCCTGGAAGCCGAGCTCGCCACCCGCAGTGGCCTGGGCTGGCGTGGCAAGCACACGCTGGTGCTCTCGCGAGAGGCGGGTTCCATGTTTTTTCTGGGTGAGCTGTTTGTCGATTTTGACCTGCCGCCCACAGAGCCGGTCAGCGCGCACTGCGGCCAGTGCAGCGCCTGTCTGCAGGTCTGCCCGACGCAAGCCATCGTGGCACCCTACCGGCTGGATGCGCGCCGCTGCATTTCCTACCTGACCATCGAGCATGAGGGGCTGATCCCGCACGAATTGCGGCCTCTCATTGGCAACCGCGTCTATGGCTGCGACGATTGCCAGCTGGTGTGTCCCTGGAACAAGTTTGCGAAAGTCCACGCGCTGCCCGACTGGCAGCCACGCGAGGGGTTGACGGGAAGCGCCATTGCAACGCTGCTGAGCTGGAGCGAGGCCGAGTTCCTGCGCCGCACCGAGGGCAGCGCGATCCGTCGCATCGGCCATGTACGCTGGCTGCGCAACCTGGCGCTGGCGGCGGGCAATGCCCTGCGATCAGGCCAGCTTTCGCCTGCGCAGCAAGAGGCATTGCGTGAAGCCTTGCTGGCGCGGCGTGATCACCCGGATGAAGTCGTCCGCGAGCAGGTGGCCTGGTCCCTCGCCTTGCGGTAGGAGGCCGCCCCCGCGGCCGAATACCTTCGCGCGCAAGGGCGCGCACCTACAAGGACAGACACTCCGAACCCGGCAGGAGACCGTCCCTGCGGCCGAAGGTGTTTCGCTTGCAGCGACACGCTTTTTGGGCTTGTTGTTTGTGTCATCGCAGCACCCCCAGCGCGAAGGGCAGGCTGAGCATGCCTGAAAGCGTCGACAGCGTGACCAGACCTGCGACATAGGGGCCGTTGTAGCCCATGCGGGTGGCCAGGACATAGCAGGTCGAGGCGGTGGGCAGGGCCGAAAATGCCAGCAGCACGGTGGTCTGCGTGGCATCCAGTTGCCAGACGCGGCTCCAGCCCCACGCCAGCAGGGGCAGCCCCAGGTGCTTGCACAGCAGAACGCTTACTCCCAGCACTTTGCCTTGCCGAAGCGAACCCAGCTGCATGCCTGCCCCCGCAGCCAACAGACCCAGGGCCAGCGCCGCAGCGCCGATGCGTTGCACAGTGGGCTCGATCAGGGCAGGCATGCGAAAGCCCAGCAGGTTGGCAATCAGCCCTGAGGCGGTGGCGATGATCAGCGGGTTGCGCAGCAGCTCGCGCAAAAAGTGCGTGTTGCCGTGCCTGGCCATGGGCCATACCGCGCCGATGTTGAAAGTGGGCACGCAAAACCCGATCAGCATCGAGATCATGAGCAGGCCCTGCGGCCCGGCAATCCTCTCGGCCAAGGCCAGGGCTATAAAGGAATTGAAGCGAAAGCCCACCTGGGCACTGGCCGCATGGTCTCGCCGGTCGATGTGACGGCCCAGCACTGGCCACCAGGGCAGGCTGTAGGACAGGGCAATCGCGCTCATGGCCAGGCACAGCCCGGCCCCGATCAGGCTGGACGCTTCGGCCGGGTCCAACGGGCTTTTGACGATCGAGTGGAAAAGCAGGACTGGAAAAAGAAAGTAGTAGACCAGGCTGTCCACCTGTTGCCAGATGGTGCGGTTGAGGGCCGTGAAGCGGCAGACCAGATAGCCGAGCAGGATCAGGGAAAAATCGGGGAAAAGCAGTTGGGCGAAATTCACCGGGCAAGCATACCCGCAGGCCCTGCACGTTTTTGTCACATCCGGGCAAGTCCCCAGCGGGTCTCCATCGTTTTTTGCTTATGATGGATTCGTAGTTTCAACGAGGAGTGATGCAGATGAAACGTCGCAGTTGGGTGGCATTAGCCGCCATGTCGTTGGCCGTGGGCTCGGTCTGGGCTCAGGCTTATCCGAACCGTGTGGTCAAGCTGCAGGTGCCGTTTGCGCCGGGCGGTACCACCGACATCGTGGCCCGCACCATCGCCGAGCCGCTGGGCAAGGCCCTGGGCCAGTCGGTGATTGTGGAAAACAAGGCCGGTGGCGGCGGAGTGGTGGGAGCCAACGAAACAGCCAAGGCCGCCCCTGACGGCTACAGCCTGGGCATGGCCACGGTGTCCACCACGGCCGCCAACCCGGCCATCAACCCCAAGATCCCGTACAACGCGCTGACCGATTTCACCCCCATCATCAATGTGGCGGCGACGCCCAATGTGATTGCGGTGCACCCGAGCTTTCCGGCGCGTGACTACGCCGGCTTCATGGCCGAGCTGAAAAAGAACCCGGGCAAGTATTCTTATTCGTCTTCGGGCACGGGTGGCATTGGCCATCTGCAAACCGAGCTGTTCAAGAGCCTGACGGGTGTGTTCATCACCCACATCCCCTACCGTGGTGCTGGCCCGGCCCTGAACGACACAGTGGCCGGTCAGGTGCCGATCATTTTTGACAACCTGCCCTCGGCACTGCCCTTCATTCAGTCGGGCAAGCTGCACGCCATCGTGGTGGCCGCACCTCAGCGCCTGACGGTGCTGCCCAATGTGCCCACCTTCAAGGATGTGGGCCTTGAGCCGGTCAACCGCATGGCCTATTACGGCATCCTGGGTCCCAAGGGCTTGCCCAAGGATGTGGTCGACAAGGTCAGTGCCGGCGTGAAGAAAGCACTGGAAGAGCCGGCCGTGCGCAAGCGCATCGAGGACACCGGTTCGATCATCGTCGCCAACACGCCTGAGCAGTTCGCTGCCCAGATGAAGGCCGAGTACGAGGTCTACAAGAAAGTGGTGGACACGCAAAAGCTCAAGCTGGACTGATGCTGCCCGAGAGCCAGGAAGCCATCGACCGATTCGCCGATGCCCTCTGGCTCGAGGATGGACTGTCGGCCAACACGCTGGCAGCCTACCGGCGTGACTTGGCCCAGTTTTCGCACTGGCTGAGCGAACACCAAGGCCTGGTGCTCCTGCAGACACAGGAGCACCACCTGCAGGCTTATTTCGCTGCCCGCCATGCCCACAGCAAGGCCACTTCGGCCAATCGGCGCCTGACCGTGTTCAGGCGCTTTTTTCATTGGGCCTTGCGCGAGAGCCTGGTCCGGGTGGATCCGACGCTCAAGTTGCTGGCGGCCAAACAAGCGCTGCGCGTGCCCAAGACCCTGAGTGAAGCCCAGGTTGAAGCCCTGCTGGCCGCGCCTGACACCAACGATCCTCTGGGCCTGCGCGACCGCGCCATGCTCGAACTCATGTACGCCAGTGGCCTGCGGGTGAGCGAGCTGGTGGGGCTTAAAACCTTGCATGTCTCGCTCAACGAATCCGTGCTGCGCGTGCTGGGCAAGGGCAGCAAAGAGCGGCTGGTGCCCTACGGACAGATCGCCGGCGAATGGCTGACTCACTACCTGCAGCAGGCCCGCCCGGAGCTGTTGCAGGGCCGCCAGAGTGAGGCGCTGTTCGTGACCAGCGCCGGTCCCAAGGCCGGCACCGGCATGTCGCGCGTGATGTTCTGGAACCTGGTCAAGCGCTATGCGGTCCAGGCGGGCATCACCGCACCGTTGTCGCCGCACACCCTGCGCCACGCCTTCGCCACGCACCTGCTCAACCATGGTGCCGACTTGCGGGCGGTGCAGATGCTGCTGGGGCATGCCGACATTTCCACCACCACCATCTACACCCATGTGGCGCGCGAGCGGCTCAAGACCCTGCATGCGCAGCACCACCCCAGAGGTTAATGAACGACTCGCATGTGGGAGTGCGCCCCCGCGCGGGAACATGCGAGGGCATTCGGCCGCAGGGGTGGCCTCCTACAGCGGGGCAAGGTCTCCAGACAGGTAGGCCAGCTCTTCTGTGCTGAAGCCTGCCGCCTGTCGCGCTTCAACGTTGAACGGCGGACGCAGGCGGGGTGCGCGGTGGCGTGCCACCAGCAGCTTGTAGTGCGCCACGGGCTCCAGTCCCTGGCGTTCGCACAGCCAGCGGTACCAGTGGTTGCCGATTTCGACGTGACCGATTTCCTCGCGCAGGATCACGTCCAGAATTTCCACGGTGCGCAGCGCGTCAGGCGTGCCCACTTTGCGCAGGCGCGCCTGGATCAGCGGCGTCGCGTCCAGGCCGCGCGCTTCCAGCGTGCGAGGCACCAGCGCCATGCGGGCGGTGATGTCGTCTGCTGTTTTCTCGCACATTTCCCACAGGCCATCGTGCGCCTCAAAGTCGCCGTAACGGTGGCCCATGGCCAGCAGCTGCTGGTGCAGCAGCTCGAAGTGCCGGGATTCCTCGTAGGCCACGCGCATCCAGTCACGGTAGAAGTCTTCGGGCATGCCGTCAAAGCGCCAGACCGCGTCGAGGGCGAGGTTGATGGCATTGAATTCGATGTGGCAGATGGCGTGGACCAGTGCGGCGCGTCCTTCGGGCGTGTAGGGCGTGCGTTTGGGCACCTCGCCCGGCGGGATCAGCCGGGGCAGCGGCGGGCGGCCTGGGATGGGGCCGCTGGCCGCCTGCGGTGGACCGAAAGTCCACGCTTCAAGAGCGGCCCAAAGGGCCTGTACGGCCGCGCACTTGGACTCGGGGGTGACAAGCTGCAGGGCCTGCAAAGCGTGGGTTCTCAGTTCCATCCCTAAAATTGTAGGTATTCACCACCGCATTTCCGGAGACACACATGGCCGTTTACCAGCTCGATGACCACAAGCCCCAGATCGCCCCCTCTGCCTGGGTGGCCGAAAACGCCCAGGTGATGGGGGCCGTCACGATGGAGGCCGACGCCAGCGTCTGGTTCGGGGCGACTGTGCGTGGTGACACGGAGCACATCACCATCGGCGAAGGCGCCAACATCCAGGACGGCAGTGTGCTGCACGCCGACCACGGCATGCCGCTGAAGGTGGGCAAGCACGTGACGGTGGGTCACATGGTCATGCTGCACGGTTGCACCATTGGCGATGAATCCTTGATCGGTATTGGCGCCGTGGTGCTCAACGGTGCGAAAATTGGCAAGAACTGCCTGGTGGGGGCGGGCTCGCTGGTCACCGAAGGCAAGGAATTCCCGGACGGCTCCATGATCATGGGCACCCCCGCGAAAGTGGTGCGCCAGCTCACCCCCGAGCAGATCCAGGGCTTGCGCCAAAGCGCCAAGCACTACATCGAAAATGCCCACCGCTTCAAGGCGGGGCTGAAGAAAATTTCCTGAAAGAAAGGCGCCTGAGAAGGCGACCCGCACTTTGTCTGAACTGCACAAATTCATCTTTGAGGGCATGCCCGTGCGCGGCATGCTGGTCCGCCTGACCGACGCCTGGCAGGACATCCTGACGCGCCGTGCCGCCAACACCCAGACCGGGCCGTACCCGGCGCCTGTGCGCCAGCTGCTGGGCGAGATGGCCGCTGCCGGTGTACTGATGCAGGGCAACATCAAGTTCAACGGTGCCCTGATCCTGCAGATTTTTGGTGACGGCCCGGTGAAGGTGGGCGTGGTCGAGGTGCAACCCGATTTCAGCCTGCGCGCCACCTGCACCCAGGTGGGTGAGGTGGCTGAAGGCGCCACGCTCAGCCAGATGGTCAACCTGCACAACCAGGGGCGCTGTGCCATCACGCTCGACCCCAAAGACCGCATGCCCGGCCAGCAGCCCTACCAGGGCGTGGTGCCGCTGTTCGGTGATCAGGGGGAAAAACTCGAAAACCTGAGCGAGGTGCTGGAGCACTACATGCTGCAGTCCGAGCAGCTCGACACGGTGCTGGTGTTGGCGGCCGACGACAAGGTGGCGTCAGGCCTGCTGATCCAGCGCCTGCCGGTGGAAGGGGAAGGCAACCTGGCCGGCAAGAGCGATTCGGTCGCACGCGAGGCTGTGCTGGGCGAGAGTGAAGACTTCAGCCGCATCGCCATTCTGGCCAAGAGCCTCAAGCGTGAGGAGTTGCTCACCCTGGATGCAGAAACCATTTTGCATCGCCTGTTCTGGGAAGAACCGCTGGCCCGCTTTGAGCCTCTGCTCGGCGAAGCGGGGCCCCGTTTTGCCTGCTCCTGCAGTCGCGAGCGTGTGGGGCAGATGATCCGCAGCCTGGGTACCACCGAGGTCGAGAGCATCCTGGCAGAGCAAGGTCAGGTCGAGGTCGGTTGTGATTTTTGCGGAGCGCAGTACCGCTTCGATCCGGTCGATGCGGCAGGGCTGTTCACGGCTGCGGTCAACACGCCCGATACCGACGGTTCGCTGCACTGAGTCCTTGTACTGAATTTTTGTGAGACTGCGCCCCTGCGCGCGAATACCTTCGGCCGCGGGGGCGGCCTCCTACAACGGGTGTTGGCGCAGCAGTCCGGTGAACAGTTTGTGCTCGCAGTCCGGGTCGCTGCATTTCTCGCATGACCAGGGGGTACGGCCCCGGTTCAGATCGAACTGGGCCTGTTCTCGGGTCTGTTGTGCCCTGGCGTCGGGTGCCGGCAGCCCCAGCGCCAGCAGCGCATTGGCCAGCCGGCTGGGCCCTGCACCATAAATCACGCGGTACGGCAAGCCCAGTGCATGCAGTTGCTCGCGCAACGCGCTGTCCTGGCGTGCTTTTGTTGCGGGATCGACCGTGGCGTTGCCGGGTTGGTCCAGACCCATCAGCAGCGCAAAGTCATGGCTGTCCGAAGGTGCCGCTTCGGCAGACACGCGAGACAGGGGAAATGCGGCAAGGGTGGTGGACAACCGACTGGCCAGTTCTGCGGCGCCGGTCTCTGCGGCGCCCAGCACCACGATGCTGCGGGGCAGCTGCACCATGACCGCCTACTTGGTGATCTGTACGAAGATTTCGTTGGGCTTGACCATGCCCAATTCGTGACGGGCCCGCTCTTCCACCATGTTCAGACCCTCCTTGAGGTCGTTGACCTCGGCGCTGAGTTGCTCATTGGTGTGGCGGGCTTGATCGTTGGCCGCCTTTTTCTGCAGCACCTTTTGCTCCAGTTCAGACACATGGGACAGGCTGCCCCGCCCAAACCAGAGCTGGCCCTGCAGCACAAGCAGCAAGGCGGCCAGCACGATCGGGACGAGGCGGTTGCCCACGGTGGAGGGTGCTTACTTGAGGTTGTAGAACGCAGCGCGGCCCGGGTACACGGCCACATCGCCCAGGTCTTCCTCGATGCGCAGCAGCTGGTTGTACTTGGCCATGCGGTCCGAGCGCGACAGCGAACCGGTCTTGATCTGGCCGGCGTTCAGGCCGACAGCGATGTCGGAGATGGTCGAGTCTTCGGTCTCACCCGAGCGGTGGCTGATCACGGCGGTGTAGCCGGCGCGCTTGGCCATCTCGATGGCTTCAAACGTTTCGGTCAGGGTGCCGATCTGGTTGATCTTGATGAGGATCGAGTTGGCGATGCCCTTGTCGATGCCCTCTTTGAGGATCTTGGTGTTGGTCACGAACAGGTCGTCACCCACCAGCTGCACCTTGTCGCCCAGGCGCTCGGTGATGTGCTTCCAGCCGTCCCAGTCGCCTTCGGCCATGCCGTCTTCGATGCTGATGATGGGGTATTTGTCGACCCAGGCGGCCAGCATGTCGGTCCACTGCTCGGCTGTGAGCTGGATGCCGCCTTCGCCTTCGAGGACGTACTTGCCGTCACGATAGAACTCGCTGGCGGCGCAGTCCAGGCCCAGGGCGATCTGCTCGCCGGCGGTGTAGCCGGCCTGGTCGATGGCTTGCAGGATCAGCTGCAGCGCGGCTTCGTGGCTCTCGACGCTCGGGGCAAAGCCGCCTTCGTCGCCCACGGCGGTGCTCATGCCCTTGTCGTGGATGATTTTCTTGAGCGCGTGGAACACCTCGGCGCCCCAGCGGATGGCTTCGCGAAAGCTCGGTGCGCCCACCGGGATGATCATCAGCTCTTGCAGGTCCAGTGAGTTGTTGGCGTGGGCGCCGCCGTTGATGACGTTCATCATCGGCACGGGCAGCTCCTTGCCAGCCATGCCTCCAAAGTAGCGGTACAGGGGCAGGCCGGCTTCCTCGGCAGCGGCGCGGGCCACGGCCATGGAGACAGCCAGCATGGCGTTGGCGCCCAGGCGGCTCTTGTTGTCGGTGCCGTCCAGATCGATCAGGGTCTTGTCCAGAAAGGCCTGCTCGGAGGCGTCCAGGCCCAGCACGGCCTCGGAGATTTCGGTGTTGATGTGCTCGACGGCCTTGAGCACGCCCTTGCCCAGGTAACGGCTCTTGTCGCCGTCACGCAGCTCGATCGCTTCACGGCTGCCGGTCGATGCGCCGGACGGCACGGCGGCGCGGCCCATCACGCCCGATTCCAGCAGCACGTCGCATTCGACGGTGGGGTTGCCTCGGCTGTCCAGGATTTCACGGCCGACGATATCAACGATTGCACTCATGGGTTCTCTCTCGGAAGTTCAAAAATAAAAATGGCGTGCGCATGATGCATGCGCTTCACTGGAAGTCGTTCTCCAGGAAGGGGTTCTTTTTGGTCACGGCATCGAGCTGCACCAGGGTCTCGAGCAGCGCGCGCATCTTGCCCAGCGGCACGGCGTTGGGGCCGTCGGACCAGGCTTTAGACGGGCAGGGGTGGGTTTCCATGAACAGGCCAGCCACACCCGCGGCGACACCGGCACGGGCGAGCACGGGCACCATCTCGCGGGCGCCGCCGCTGCTGGTCCCCTGGCCGCCCGGTTTTTGCACCGAGTGGGTCACATCGAACACCACAGGGGCGCCGGACTTGCGCATTTCGGCCAGGCTGGTCATGTCGGCCACCAGGTTGTTGTAGCCAAAGCTCACGCCGCGTTCGCAGGCCAGGAAACGGTCCTCCGACAGGCCGGCTTCGCGCGCGGCGGCGCGGGCCTTGTCGATCACGTTTTTCATGTCCCACGGTGCCAGGAACTGGCCTTT